>Ga0325400_1001176_pt1 | contig 21260 bp, 13 predicted proteins | sample PopdelMetagenome_2_FD_205662 | JGI IMG/M metagenome (GOLD analysis project Ga0325400, IMG submission 205662) | Populus deltoides microbial communities from Bellville, Georgia, United States - Xylem-PdKOR-R1 | ecosystem: Host-associated > Plants > Phyllosphere > Stem > Wood/Secondary xylem...
CAAAAAATATGGCACGGACGAAAACTTTGATGTAATCATTAACGCAGAAAGCGGTGACCTCGAAATGTGGCGCACCCGTGAGATCGTTGATGATGAGTCGGAAGACATCTGGGATTACGACAAAATCCCGCTGTCGGAAGCCCGTCGTATCCAGGCCGATTTTGAAGTAGGTGAAGAGGTTGCCGAAGAAGTAAAGCTGATTGACTTTGGACGTCGGGTAGTGCAGACGGCCCGTCAGACACTTATCCAGAAGATTAAGGATCTGGAGAAAGAACTGCTTTACGATAAATACAAAAATCAGGTTGGTGACCTTGTCAACGCCGAGGTTTATCAACTATTGAAGCACGAAGTTATTCTGCTCGACGGGGATGGCAATGAGCTGAGCCTGCCCAAGGGCGAACAGATTTCGAAAGATCGTTACCGCAAGGGAGAATCAACGAAAGCCGTTGTCCACCGGGTGGAAATGATCAATGGCACACCAAAAATTGTGCTGTCACGGACGTCGCCGGTGTTTCTGGAGCGTCTGTTTGAAAACGAGATTCCGGAAATTTACGACGGCCTCATTTCTATCCGCAAGATTGTCCGCGAGCCGGGTGAACGCGCCAAGGTAGCCGTTGAGTCGTACGATGACCGGATTGATCCCGTTGGAGCCTGCGTAGGGATGAAAGGATCGCGTATTCACAGTATCGTTCGGGAGTTAGGTAACGAGAATATAGATGTTATAAACTATACGGATAATCTGGAACTCCTCATCAGCCGGGCGTTAAGTCCCGCGAAGATCACCAGCATGCAAATTGACCGCGATGCCAAGCGCGTATCTGTTTTCCTCAAACCCGACCAGGTATCACTGGCAATCGGAAAAGGCGGACAGAATATCAAGCTGGCCGGTCGTTTGGTCGGTATGGAAATCGACGTATTCCGTGATGTTGAAGGTCAGGAGGACGAAGAGGACGTTGATCTGTCCGAATTCTCCGACGAAATCGACGAATGGATGATTGAGGAACTCCGCCGGGTCGGCCTCGATACGGCCAAGAGTGTACTGGCCCGTTCGAAAGAAGAGCTGGTTCGCCTGACGGATCTGGAGGAAGATACTGTTGAAGAAATACTAAACATTTTACATCAGGAGTTTGAATAACCTGAAAAAGCCTATTGTTTTTCTAATCCATTAATATGGCAGAAGATAAATCCATGCGCCTGAGCCAAGTGGCAAAAATTCTCAATAGAGGGATTCCCGCTATTGCCAGTAGTCTTTCTGCCAAAGGGTTTAAGGTCGACAATAATCCTAATGCTAAGATTGCCTACGACCAGTTGGAGATCTTGGCAAAAGAATACAAAAACAACGAACTACTTAGTAAGGCAACGGCGCCAAAACCCGTTACTGAACCTATGGTGGCGGAGCCCTATCAGCCCGCACCCCGTCCGGCCGAAACTCCTCGCCGGGAAGAAAATACGGCTGCCCGGTCCTTCCGTGAGGAATCGCCAAAGCCTGTTGTCGCCCAACCGGAGGCCGCTCGTCCGGAACCCGTCAAACCGGTAGTGACTCCGACTCCAACGGCTCAACCAGAAGTTGTCCAGCCCCCGGTGGCGCGGACCGAAACGCCTGAACCTCCAAAAGTAGAGGCTCCTGCGCCCAAGCCAGAACCAGTGGTTCAGGTAACTCAGCCGACACCGGCGCCAGCCCCGGCTCCCAAGCCAGAGCCCACTCCGGAACCAGCGCCAGTCCAAGCCCCAGCTCCCGTCGAAGCTCGTCAGCCTCAGCCGGAACCGCAGCCCGTGGCATCTGCTCCGGCGCCGACGCCTGTTGTGGCCGCTCCGGCAACGCCCGCTCCGGCGGTTACTGCTCAACCGCAACAGCCCGCTGCGCAGCCTCAGTCGACACCGGCAGAAACAGAAGCTCCTAAGGAAGATTCGCTTTCAGGTCCACGCCTGCCGGGTCTTACGGTACTGGGCAAAATTGATTTAAACAGAAAGCCGAATCAACCGTCTTCGCAACGGCCATCGGATCAGCGTCGGCCCGATAACCGGCAGCAACAACCGTCCCGGAATGAGAACCGTCCGCAGGATAACCGGGGCCAGCAGCCGAATCGCCCGAACGACCGCCGACCCGGTGGATCGAATAACGACCGCGACCGTCGGCCGGATCAGGGACGTACTGACCGCCCGGGCAACTATCAGGGCAACCGTCCGGAGAGACCCGTAACGCCGGGTGCTCCGACAGGCCGTCCGGATCAGCCCCGCGCCGAGCAGGATCGTTCGCAGGACAATCGGTCACAGACACCACGCCCAACACAGCCTACTCCGCGGCCCGAACCAACCGTGGATCAGCCACAGGAGGAAAGCGTAGAAACCATCCGCGCTCGTGGCGAACAACTCCGTGGTCTGACCGTACTGGGTACCATCGAGTTGCCCTCTGACAAGTCGAAACGCTCCGGTGGAGGCCCCGTTGCTTCGACCGACGATAATGACAAAAAGCGGAAACGGAAACGGTTACGCAAGGATCCGGTCAACGAGAAAGCAGGCACGGGCACACAGCCTGGCAATGGTCCCCGCAGCCGGGATAATCAAAACCAGAACCAGACGCCAAACCAAAATCAAAACACCGCTAATCCAGCTAACCGGGCTCCCGGTGCCGGCAACAAACCCGGTACGCCGAACACGAGTACCAATGCGGGTGCAGTCGGTGGCAAGAAAGGCGGACGTAATACGCGTGACCGTCGGGATGAACCAACCGAACGCGAAGTAAAAGATTCGATCAAGGCAACGCAGTCGCGGATGCTGGGCAACCGGACAAACCGCGGTGCTGACCGTCGTCGGGATCGTCGCCAGGAACGGGCAGAGCGCGAACGCGAACGTGCCGAACTGGAACAGGAAGACGCAAAAGTACTGCGCGTTACTGAATTCGTCTCGGCCAATGACCTGGCCTCTCTGATGGATGTCTCGGTCAACGAGGTTATCTCCGTCTGTATGAGCCTGGGTATGTTCGTTTCGATCAACCAACGCCTTGACGCTGAAGCTATCACGGTTCTGGCCGATGAATTTGGGTATGACATTCAGTTTGTATCGGCTGAAGAAGAAATCGAATCCGAGTTTGAGGATGTTGTCGATGCCGAAGAAGACCTTGTCTCCCGTGCGCCGATTGTCACCATCATGGGTCACGTTGACCACGGTAAAACGTCGTTGCTTGACTACATTCGCCGGGCACGCGTTGCCGCCGGTGAAGCGGGTGGTATCACGCAGCACATCGGTGCGTACAGCGTAAAAACCGACGATGGCCGGATGATTACTTTCCTCGATACGCCGGGTCACGAAGCGTTTACCGCCATGCGGGCTCGGGGTGCCAAGGTAACGGACGTTGTTATCATCGTGATTGCCGCTGACGACAGTGTCATGCCGCAAACGCGTGAAGCAATCAACCACGCCCAGGCTGCCGGTGTACCGATTGTCTTTGCGTTTAGTAAAGTTGATAAACCAGGCGCTAACGCCGAGAAGATTCGGGAAGAGCTGGCCAACATGAACCTGCTCGTTGAAGAATGGGGTGGTAAATACCAGACGCAGGAAATTTCGTCCAAGTCCGGGATGGGTATTCCGGAACTGCTCGAAAAAGTATTGCTGGAAGCTGAACTGCTTGACCTGAAAGCGAACCCAGACCGTCGGGCCACAGGTACCGTCATTGAAGCCTCGCTCGATAAAGGCCGGGGTTATGTAACGACCATTCTGGTGGAAACGGGAACCCTGCGCATTGGTGATGTTATGCTGGTCGGCGCGCACTTTGGCCGCATCCGGGCCATGACCGACGACCGGGGCCAACGCATCAAAGAAGCCGGACCATCGACGCCGGTTCAGATCCTGGGTCTGCCCGGTGCACCCCAGGCTGGTGATAAGTTCAACGTGATGGAGAGCGAACGCGAAGCCCGCGAACTCGCCAACAAACGGGAACAATTGTTACGCGAACAGAACCTGCGGACCCGCAAGCACATCACCCTGGAAGAAATTGGCCGTCGGAAGGCGATTGGTAGCTTCAAGGAACTGAACGTAATTGTGAAAGGTGACGTGGACGGTTCAGTCGAAGCCTTGTCTGACTCCCTGCTGCAATTGTCGACGGAAGAAGTACAGGTCAACATCATCCAGAAAGCCGTCGGGCAGATCTCGGAATCGGATGTTCTGCTGGCTTCGGCATCCGACGCCATCATCGTCGGCTTTCAGGTGCGGCCTTCGGCCAGTGCCCGTCGTCTGGCGGAACAGGAACAGATCGAAATTCGTCTGTACTCGATCATCTACGACGCCATCAACGAAGTACGGGATGCCATGGAAGGTCTGTTGGCACCGACAACCGAGGAGGTTATCGTTGGTAACATCGAAATCCGCGAGGTATTCCGGATCAGTAAAGTGGGAACCGTTGCAGGTTGTTACGTGACGGACGGTCTCATCAAACGGAATAATAAAATCCGGGTTATTCGGGACTTTATTGTGGTTCACACGGGTGAAATTAGTGCCCTGAAACGTTTCAAAGACGATGTAGGTGAAGTTCGCTCCGGCTACGAGTGTGGTCTTAGCATCAAAAACTTCAACGACCTTGAAGTCGGCGATACGATCGAAAGCTTCGAACTGAAAGAAGTGAAGCGGACGTTATAAATCCCAGCTGTTATTTTCTCAAAAAAGCCTTTATCACACCGGTGGTAAAGGCTTTTTTGGCTATTTTACGGTAGGAATTTCGTGACTATCCCTAATGAATCGGGTCATACCAGTAAAAAACCCCAGGCTGGACCCGGTTTAATAAGATAATTTCTGTCCTGCAAACCCACGGAGCGTTCGTGAGTTAAGTTTTTGATTGGCTAAATAAGACACACCAAACGAAAAAATGGGTTGTGGTCGTTATTAATAAAATAAACCTGAATGAGTTTCCTATACCCTTCTTTCCTATTCGGGTTGCTGGCCGTTTCAGTACCTGTTGCTATCCACTTATTTAATTTTCGCCGGACACGTCGGGTGTTTTTCACCAATGTTGCGCTGCTGAAAACCGTTCAGATCGAAACAAAGTCGTTCCGGCGTCTGAAACATTACCTCATTCTTCTTTGTCGGATTCTTTTCATTACCTGTCTGGTACTGGCTTTCGCTCAGCCCTTTATTCCCAGCAAGAGCAAATTGGGGCTGTCCCGGACCGGCGTAACGAGTCTGTATCTGGACAATTCGTACAGCATGCAGAACGAAACCGACGAGAAGCGCTACCTGGACATTGCCACCAGTAAGCTGGATCAACTGCTTGGCCTGTTTCGGAATGCTACCTCCCTGCAACTGGTGACCAATGATTTCAGCAGTCAGGAACAAACCGTAGGTACAGCCGATGCACTCCGGGATCGCATAACGACCATCCGGCTAGCCCACACGCCCCGCTCCTTCCAGGATGTTTATCGGCGTCAGGTCAACCTGCTGGCAACCCGTAATCCATCCGGCCCTAATCAGTTGTTCTGGTTTTCCGATTTCCAGAAAAGCACCGCAGGCGATTTGTCCCGGCTTAAAATTGACACAACCAATCGGTTGTTTCTGGTTCCCATTGAAACAAAGCCAACGCGCAATGTATTCGTTGACTCAGTCTGGCTCAGTACGCCGTTCATTCGCGAGCTGCAGAATAATTCACTCAACGTCCGGGTTCGGAATAGCGGTACAGAATCCGTCCGCAACTTGCCCATCAAGTTATTTATTGATAAAACGCAGGTTTCTACGGCATCCGTGACGCTGCCGGGCAAAGGAACGGCAACCGCGGCTCTTAATTTCAACGTTACCCAGAAAGGCTTCCGCCAGGGCCGCATTACCTTCGAGGACTACCCAATCACGTTTGATAACGAATATTTCTTTGTCATCCAGGCATCCCCCGCCATCCGCGTTCTGCATCTGTACGAACAAAAGAGCGGTACGAACTACGTTGAAAACGTGTTCGGCAATGACAGCCTGTTTGTCCGGCGCAGCTTCAACGCGCAAAACGTAGACGTTGGTCAACTGAAAAATGCAGACTTAGTGGTGCTGGAGGGCGTGGCGCAGGTGAGTGGCACGCTGCGGAGCGAACTTGAGCGTTTTGTCCGGCAGGGCGGCAGTCTAACAATCGTTCCGCCGGCAAATCCGGATGGCGCAGTCTGGTCGTCGTTCATGTCGGGCCTGGGGATTAGCGGAGTTCAAACGCAGACTCAGCCCTTACCGCCTTCTCAGCCGCTGGCGGCTCCTAACCGTCAGAATCCATTCTTTCGGGATATTTTTGAACAAAGCAGTCAGCAGGGGTTGTTGAATCTGCCCAATGCCGTACCAGTCTGGCAATGGCGCGCCGTTGGCGACCGGTTGCTGACCCTGCGCAATGGCACACCCTTTTTAACTCAGTCGCGGACAGGTCAGGGGCAGGTGTACGTGTTTGCGAGTCCGCTGGCACCCGAATACGGCACGATGGCTCAACACGCTCTTTTCGTGCCAATCATGTACAAAATGGCGGCCCTCAGCGTTCGGCCGCAACGCACGGCTTATTCCTTCGACGACAACGCCATTGAAGTACCTGTTCGGGAGGTATCGTCCAATGCCGTGTATAAACTAAAGCGGGGCAATCTGGAAATCATTCCCATTCAGCGCATCGGCGGCAATCAACTGCTGATGGAGCTGCCCAAAAGCAACCAGCTGAGCGCAGGACAGCAATTGGAGCCGGGTTACTATGAATTGCAGTTAAGCAACAACGGCGGTTCCGGAAAAACGGAAAGGCTGCTGGCTTTCAACCACGGCAACCGGGAATCGCAGATGGAGTTTTACACCCCCGACGAGCTTCGCCGGGCGTTTGCCAACCAGCCTAACGTCGAGGTGTTTGACAGCATTCAGGATAACGATTTTGTGGAAGAGCTACGGCAGCAAAACCTGGGTACCAACCTCTGGAAGTACTTCATCATTGCCGCGCTGTTCTTTTTACTGGCCGAGGTCGCCGTTATTCGCTTTATGAAAGGTTAGGTCAATTGGCCGGCGGTTACTTGCTGGCCGATCCGTGTCGCTCCCAGATCACAAAGTCAAACGCGACGGTATGCCGGTCATCGGCGGGGTGGTGTCGGCGGCTAACTTCCCGCCAGTCCGTCCGATTAAAGTCAGGGAAATACGTATCGCCTTCAAACGTCCCTTTTACTTCGGTTAGATAAAGCCGGTCAGCGCGGGAGATTGCCTGACGATAGATTTCGGCCCCGCCAATCACAAACGTTTCCGGGCTTTGGGTATGCAGGGCTTTGTCCAGTGCCTCGTCCAGAGAGCGGGTTACCACTGTTTCCGCGGGATGATAGTCTGCGTTGCGGGTGATCACGATATTAACCCGGTTGGGCAATGGCTTTCCCAGCGATTCGAACGTTTTTCGCCCCATCACGATGGGATGACCGGAGGTAGTCTGCTTGAAATACTTAAAGTCATCGGGCAGATTCCAGACCATTTCATTGTTCCGGCCAATAACACCATTTTCGGCAACGGCGGCTATTAAACTAATGAGCATAGCGTTGAGGTTGAAGGGACCGACTTAGATTGTATTGCCCCGCAAGAATTCTTCAATCATCATCCGGCGCTTTCCTTCGGCTTGCACTTCATCTATCGAGAGCCAGCCGTCAGCCGCCCGAATTAGGAGCACCTTTTTGTTGTCCGTGTAAGCCACGCCCGGCCCGGCCGACAGCGGGGACTCATTGGCGTGCGAAACCGCGTAGATTTTATACGGCCTGCCGTTGACAATCGTCCAGGCTGCGGGATAAGGAGCCAGACCACGGATGAAGTTGCGAATGGTTTCGGCGGGTTGCTCCCAGTTGATTTCGCAGGTTTCGCGGTGCAGCTTCGGCGCCATCTTGTCTTCTTCGGGCTGGGGCTGCGGAGTCCGGGGGTACACTCCGGCTTCAATGGCCTGAACCGTTTTCAGAACCAGATCGGCGCCCCGTTCCATTAACCGGTCGTGGAGCGTCCCGGCGGTGTCATTGGGCGAGATCGGTTCGGTTTCCTGAAAAATCATCTGTCCCGTATCGATTTCCTTTTCGATGAAGAAGGTCGTCACACCCGTTTCTTTTTCGCCGTTCATGATGGCCCAGTTGATCGGCGCGGCTCCCCGGTATTGCGGCAATAGGGACGCGTGCAGGTTGAAAGTACCAATGCGGGGCATAGCCCAGACGACTTCCGGCAGCATTCGAAACGCAACCACCACCTGCAGATCGGCCTCGTAGCTGCGGAGCGCTTCCAGAAAAGCCGGATCACGCAGTTTTTCAGGCTGTAACACGGGAATACCCGCCGAAACGGCCGCCTTTTTTACCGGCGATGCCGTTAGCTGCAAGCCTCGTCCCGAAGGTCGGTCGGGCGCCGTTACAACGGCCACCACGGAGCAGCCCGCATCAACCAGCCGACGCAGGCTGGCGACCGCAAAATCGGGCGTTCCCATGAATACAATGCGCAAATTATTACTCATAAATAAGCAGTTGTCGCTAAATCGAATTGCCTTCTCAGGGGTTGGGAGTATTCAACGGAATTCTTATTTTTGTCAAACCAAATTCACGATGAGTAGTCAAAACATCCATATTAAGCCCCTGCAAGGGTCCTGACGCTTCGCTACAAAGAAACAAGATTTTGTACGGAGAACGGTCACTGCACCGTTCTTTTCTTTTTGGGACAGGTGACTCGCTAAAGTAGCCTAATCCGTCCCGGCGATAAGCTATGGTGTCTTTGGGCGCGACAAACCAATAGGTAAGAAGATTTAGAGTAATGTAACATGGGTAAGATTTCGTATTATACCGAAGAAGGGCTCAACCGGCTGAAGGCGGACCTGAGTGATCTTAAAACCAAGGGCCGGGCTGACATTGCCCGCCAGATTGCGGAAGCTCGCGACAAAGGCGACCTGAGTGAAAACGCCGAATATGATGCCGCTAAAGACGCACAGGGGTTGTTGGAAATGAAGATTGCCAAACTGGAAGAAATTGTTTCAAACGCCCGCTTAGTTGATGAATCGTCAATTGATTCGTCACAGGTTGCCGTTCTGTCGACGGTTAAGATTAAGAATAAAAAGAACGGCGCAACCATGACCTACACGCTTGTGTCGGAAGAGGAAGCCGATCTGAAGCTGGGTAAAATCTCCGTAGGCTCCCCGATTGGCAAAGGCCTGCTGGGCAAGAAAGTGGGTGACACCACCGAAATCAAGGTTCCGGCCGGGACGCTGGAATTTGAAGTTCTCGAAATTGGTCGATAAAAAGTATAGATACTCTCAAGAATAAAGGAGCAGGAATGAGTTTAGATTAAACATCTAACTTTTTCCTGCTCCTTTATTTAACGCTCTTTTTTCGCTATGCCTTCTATTTTCACCCGCATTATTAACGGCGAGATTCCAGCCCATAAGATTGCCGAAACCGACAAGTACCTGGCTTTTTTGGATGCTTTTCCGGTGGTTAAGGGTCATACCCTGGTGATTCCGAAACAGGAAATCGACTACCTGTTCAGCCTCGATGACGAGCTATACGCCGGACTTATGCAGTTTGCCAAACACGTCGCCCCGGCCATTGAGAAGGCGGTGCCGTGCAAACGCATTGGCGTGGCCGTTATTGGTCTGGAAGTGCCCCATGCCCACGTTCACCTCATTCCAATGAACAGCCTGGCTGACATGAACTTTAGCAATAAGTTAACGATAAGTCAGGAAGAGCTGGCTGAGATAGCCGCCCAGATTCGAAGCTTTTTGTAAAACCCGGTTAACCGGGTTTTATTTTAACAGCGTCTTGAGGGCATTGGTCTCCGAAACCGGCGACGCTTTCTCGTACAGAATGTTGTAAACCGACTCTGTGATGGGCATCGGCACCCTATACTGCCGGTTGATTTCGTAGATGCTCTTGACGGCATAATAGCCCTCGGCAATCATATTCATCTCCATCTGCGCCGACTGCACGCTGTACCCCCGTCCGATCAGATTGCCAAACGTGCGGTTACGACTGAACGGCGAATAAGCCGTTACGAGCAAATCACCCAGGTAAGCGGACGCGCTCAGATCCCGGTGTTTGGGGTAAACCGCATCGACAAAACGCCGAATTTCCTGCATGGCATTGGAAACCAGCACGGCCTGGAAGTTATCTCCGTAGCCCAGTCCGTGGGTAATGCCGCAGGCGAGGGCAATGATGTTTTTCATCACGGCACTGTACTCGACACCGTAAATATCATCGATGGGTATTGCCTGAACGAAGCGACAGCTCAGCAGCTGCGCGACATCCGACGCACATTCCAGATTTTGGGAGGCAATGGTTAGGTACGATTGTTTCTCCAGCGCTACTTCCTCCGCGTGGCAGGGACCGGCAATAACCGCAATGCGCCGGGCCGGTACCTCAAACTTCTGTTCAGCCCAATCCGTTACCAGCAGATTCTCCTGCGGAATCATGCCTTTAATGGCGGAGACGACACACTTATCCGCCAGATGCGCGGGCTTCAGTCCCGCCAGCGCTTCGGCCACAAAAGCCGCCGGAACGGCCAGAATCACAAACTCGCTATCCCGCAGCGAATCCCTGATCTTTGTACAAACCCGGACTTTACGCGGGTTAATCTGTACATCACTTAAATAACTGGGGTTGTGATGAAATTTCTTAATATGCTCGGCGTCGCGCTGACTTCGCAACCACCAGCGAATCTGAGTGTTACCTTCAGAAAGAATTTTGACGAGTGCAGTGGCCCAACTGCCACCGCCCACGACGGTCAGACGAACGGGTTGTTTCATTCCGTAAAAAAAGGAAGACCGGCCCGTAAATACAAAAAACGCCCGCACCTATCCATAGGCCGGGCGTTTGCATTGGGTAATTTTAATGCGGTATGACTAAAGACCGGAAGGACATGTTGTCATTGCCTTTCCGTACGGCTTATTCTTCTTTATCCGGCTTTTTGGCCTTATTGGGGTCGCGCTTAACCACCGCGTCGCCTTCTTTCAGGCGGTTGGATACGGCAATAAAAGGACCCGAAACAATTTGCTCCCCTTCTTTCAGGCCGGACTTAATGGCGATGTTCTCAAAATCACTAATGCCGGTTTTCACCTCACGCTGCACTACTTTGCCGCCCTGATTGACAAAAACGATTTCCTTAACCTCTTCTTTTTTGACCGGCGTGTTGGGTTTCTGCGCTTCCTCTTTGTCATCTGTTTGCGCGTTTGGATCCCGGTTCATGGTTTCCTGGGCCGCTCCCCGTGTAGTCACGGCGGCAATTGGCACGGCTAACACGCCCGCCTGCCGGTCCGTAATCACCTCCACCGAAGCGGTCATCCCCGGCTTTAGCGGATAGCTTCTCTTATTGCGCTGCGCCATCAGATCCTTGTAAGAGCTGTTGAGAACCTTGATGCGTACCTCAAATTCCGTTACGGCGTCTGTCGATAAGCTGGACGACGACGATCCCGTTGTGGAACTGGCGGCCAGCCCGTTGGCGGTGTTGGCAATCTCGGTAACAATGCCTTTGAATTTACGGCCCGTGGTGGAATACGAATCGACATCAATTTCGGCGGTATCGCCTAGACTCACGCGCACAATGTCGTTCTCGTTGACATTCACCCGGACTTCCATGTTGTTCAGGTTGGCAATCCGCATGATTTCGGTACCAGCCATCTGCGATGTACCGACGACCCGTTCGCCCAACTCGACATTCAGCTTGGAAACCGTTCCGTTGACGGGCGAATAGATAGTCGTTTTCCGCAGGTTTTCGCTCGCTTCCCGCAGCGATGCCTCCGATCCCGTCACGTTAAACTGAGCGGCTTTGATGTTAGCCTGGCTCGATTCGACATCCTGTCGGGCCACGTTGTAATCCGCTTCAATCTGTTCAAAGTCAGCCGTCGAGATTACTTTGTCACTCAGTAGTTTTTGATTTCGTTCGAAGTTAGCCTTGGCGCGAATCAAACGAGCCTGCGCCTGAGCCGCCAGGGCTTTGGTCTGCTCGTACTGCGCACGACTGGAATTGACCGCTGCCCGGGCGCGGGCCATCACCGATTCGTAGTTATCCGGGCGAATTTTAAGCAGTAACTGACCCTGGCGAACCGAATCCCCTTCGGCCACGTACAGGGCAATAATCTCACCGGACACGTCCGGGCTGATCTTTACTTCGACTTCTGGCTGAACGCGACCCGACGCACTGACGCGCTCAACGATATCCATCTTTTTGACCAGCGCCAGATCAACCTCCGTGGGTTTGGCTTTCCCGATCAGACCCTTTTGTTTAGCCGCTACCAGTCCGATAATTAGCAGAACAACGACACTGCCCAGAATCCACCAGATGCGGTTTGACTTTCGTTTCATGCACTCAAGATTGTTGAATAGTAGTGGTTAAGATGCTTCAAGGGTGAAAATAAACCATCTATTCAACAATCGCAATGAGGCCGCAAAAGCCTTCGCGCAACCGTTAGAAACTAAGTGGCTTATTCTGGTAAAAGTCCAGAATCTTGGTTCTGAAAATATAGTCGTATTTCGCCTGCACCAGGTTTGCTCTGGACTTATCCAGATTGGTTTTGGCAATGTTGTAATCTACTGAATTATAAGCACCTACGTTAAACCGGCTTTCGGCGGCCCGGAAAGCCTGGGCGTAGGATTCAACCTGCACCAGTGTGGCGCGGTACCGATTGGCAGCCGCCAGCATGTTTGTGTAAGCCGTTTCAATATTCTGGCGCAGCGTCAGCCGGGTGTTATCCGCCGTAATTTCCGACGATTTCTGCGTAATAATCGCAGACGTGATCAGGTTCCGGTTTTGCAGATTGTTAAAAATGGGAATTTGCAAGGTCGCCCCTACATAGCGGTTTAAGTTACTCCGTAGCTGTCGACCAAATGAATAATTTACGGAGCTTACCTCTACTGTCTTTACATCATAAACGGGATACTGGGTTCCGTTCATCAGAATATAAGCACTGGTTGGAGCAGGATCGGCCAGGCTATACGTCGAGGTACGTAACCCCAAACTAGAGTAAAGAGACGTAAGACTTCCATTCAACGACAAAATTGGATATAAGCGACTTTTTGCCGCCTGTACTCCCATAGCGTTAGACTGAACCTGTAGATCAGCCGCTTTTACGTCCGGCATAACCTGCAGAGCCACTTCGAACACCTGTTGCGCGCTGGCCGGATATACTTCAACCGTAGGATCTTCAAACTGATAGCGTTCTACCGTAATGGTACCAGGCGCCGGTGTCCCATTGGGCAGGTTCATCGCCTGCAGTAAAGCCAGTTTGGCTAAGTCGAGATTATTCTGCGCGTTTACCACGGCCAGCTCATCGTTGGCTACCTGCGCACGCAGTGTATACAACTCGGCTTCGGCCAGCGTCCCGGCATTAACCAGCTTTTCCGTGCGTGCCAGTTGACCACGGGACGTTTCGACCTGCCGAACGGCGATATCCAGTTGTTCCTGATACGTGAGGACATTCAGATAATTCTGCACGACGGTAATCGAAACCGTGTTTCGGATGGCCAACAGATTCTGCTCTGACGATTGTAAACCTAAATTTCGTTGCTTGACTACGTTTTGAAGCGCAAACCCGTTGAAAAGCAACAAGCCAGCGGCCGCTTGAAAATTGTTCGAGCTAACCTGCTGATTAACGAACGAGTTAGTCGTGTTGTTGATGCTATAACCAGCGTTCAATGCCTGTGACGCCGACAGGTTGGCCGTTGGGTAGCGGTTTAGTTTAGCCTGTTTGAGCTGCAACTCGCTACTCTGAATATTTACCTGGCCCTGCTTGATCTGTAAGTTATTCTGTAAAGCAATATCAATGCACTGCCGGAGGGAATACTGCGTCTGCCCTTCCTGCACCGTCGTCTGCGCCTGCACCGCGTTGACCAGCAACGTTACCAACCCCACCATTAAACGTAAATTTCTACTCATTAAGCGCTGCATCTTGATTCAATGTTACAAAGTATCTGGTCTACTAATCGGTAATTTTCGATAAACGGCGTATTCACCGCAAGAGATGGTTCTAAACAGGGTTTATTTGGCAACAACTTACTACTGCCCTTATGATTACGGACATAAAGCAAGAGTAAAAATACAATCTTCGGGGCTATTTTTCAGGATGAAGCAGTATTCCCGGCGCAAACTGACCTACGCAACCACCGCGGGTTCGAGCCAGCCATCTTTCAGCCGCAGGATCCGGTTGCCGTATTCGGCGTTAACTTCCGAGTGCGTCACCTGCACAATCGTTACGCCGTCTTCCTGATTGAGTTTCTTGAACAGCTCCATAATCTCCTTCGCCTGGTCGGAATGGAGGTTACCGGTTGGCTCATCGGCAAAGATCACCTTCGGCTGGGCGGCAACGGCCCGGGCAATGCCTACCAACTGCTGCTGACCACCCGACAGCTGCGTGGGAAACAGGTCTTTTTTGGCAACCATGTTAAACCGGTCCAGCAGCTCGGCTACGCGGCTTTTACGCTCCGACGACGACAGCCCTTTGTACAGCAGGGGGGTTTCGATGTTTTCAAAAACAGTCAGTTCATCAATCAGGTGGTACGCCTGAAACACAAAGCCAATGTAATTGCGGTGCAACTCGGTGCGTCTCTTCTCCGACAGGCGCTGTACCGGCTGGTCAAAGAACAGGTACTCACCTTCCGACGGCTCTTCGAGCATACCCAGAATGTGGAGCAGCGTTGACTTACCCGAGCCGGATGGGCCCATGATGGACACGAATTCACCTTCGTTGATGTCGAGCGAAATATTGCGCAGGACGTAGGTCTTACCGAAACCGGCGGGGTAGTACTTGGAAACGTTCCGTAGAGAAATCATATCGTATAAAAGTTATTCGGTTCGTAAACTATCGGTTGGATTGGCCAAGGCCGCCCGGTAGGTCTGCACGCCAATCGTCAAACCGCCAACCAGCAGCATAGTCAGGAGGCAGACAGCACCGGTGCCAAATCCAAGCGAAATATGGTAAATAAAAACCTGCAGAAAAAGCTGGCTGGCGGCATAACCCAGCGGTAAACCAATCAGCGTAGCAATGAGCATCATCTGCACAAATTCCCGCGACAGCAGTGCAACTATCTGGCCAATGTCGGCGCCCAGCACTTTACGTACGCCCACTTCCTTGGTCCGGGTTTCGGTCGAGTAAGTGACCATGCCGAGCAAACCCAGGCAGGAAATCACCAGGGCCATGACCGCCAGCAACCCAAAAAGCAGTACGTCGTCGTTGTGCAGATAATGGTCATAAAGCTCTTTGTCGTACCAGTTATACTGGAAAGGCGTATGGGGATTGAGTCGCTGCCAAACCCGCTGAAGAGCCGGAATCGCGGTTTCTTCGGCGCCGTCCGCCACTTTGACTGACAGGTAGCGGAACTCGTCCGGCTGGTACCGGAATCCCAGCGGAGCCATTGGAAAGGTGAACGGCAGATACCGAAAATCACGAATCACCCCGGCTACCTGAAACGAACTGGTGTCGTTGAGTTGAACCAGCTGGCCGACGGCTTCGTCCGGTGTTCCCAGGTGCAGTGTTTTGACAGCCTCCTCATTGAGGACAATGAAGCGCCCCGCCGAATCCGATGCCGTGGCGGGCAGATTGTGCCCGGCCAGGAATTGCAGACCCATGTTTTCGACAAACGGCCGATCCACGGAGTAGAAATTACAGCGCACCGAATCGCTCCTACCGGCCACTTTCAGAAAGCCACTTTCGTCAAAATTACCAATCGGCGCCGACGTAGCCCCGACTCGTTCCACGCCTGCCTGCTGGCTTATTTCGGTGGCTAGCTGCCGGAAGTTCTTGTCGGCTAATGAAATATGCAGGAGCCCTTTTCGGTTAAATCCTTCCGAATCTGTAGCCATGTACATCCCCTGCTGGTAAAAGACAATTACGAAGACCATAAAGACCAGCGAAACCACAAACTGCGTAACAATCAGTCCTTTCCGCCAGCCAACGCCCTTTAACCGATTGACATTCAACTGCCCTTTCAGGACCTGCACCGGCTGATAAGCGGACAACATCCGAGCGGGCACCAGTCCGGCGACTAAACCCGTGAAGACGGTAAAGCCCGCGAAAGCCAGCCACAAGGTGGTGTCCTGCCGAACGCCCTGGGTCAGCGCCTGCACGGAGGTCAGTTGATCCATGCCCACCATGATGAGGTAAGCCAGGCCAAACGCCAGCAGCGCCAGCAGCAGTGATTCGGTCAGGAACTGACCAACCAATTGCGCCCGCAGTGCCCCAACGGCTTTCCGGACACCCACCTCACGAGCCCGGTTGAGCGATCGGGCCAGCGTCAGATTCGTGTAATTGAAACCTGCCAGCAACAGAATCGTCAAAGCCATGCCAAAAACGGCTGCAATACCGCCCATCGTTGGTTCGTAGGTGCTGTTGAAAAGCTCCTCGCGGGACGGCGAGATGGCGGAGAGCCGCTGCGGCCGGAATCCCAGGGGTTTGTCAGCCCCCAGCCGAAGCCGTTTCCGGACATCCGTCGCCACCGTCGTCAGGGCCTGTTCCAGGGCTTCCGGCGTGGTGTTGTCTTTCAAGAGCACGTAGGTATAGCAGGCCATGTTGTCCTTCCAGTCGGCCAGCCGGGCGGGTAGCTGATGGCTTTGTTCGAGCAGCGTCACCGTTGCCATCGAAGCCAGCATATCAAACCGCAGGTGCGAAGGCTGATAAAGCGAATCCAGCACGCCCGTGACGGTGAAAGCCCCTTTATCTTCCATCCAGACCGTTTTCCCAATGGGGTTGTTCGTGCCAAAAAAGCGCTGGGCGGTCCGGCGGGTCAGCACGACCGTACGCGCTTCGAGGGCGGGCTGTCCCTGCGCAATTGGAAAATGGAACAGGTCGTAGAACGCCGGATCGACAAAGGCCCCACTGACCGCTAAGGCTTTTCGGCCAACGGTCATCTCACCCCTCAGTTTGAAATAAACTCGGGCGGTCTTCTCCACAAAACCGTAATTCTGTTGCAGGGCTTCGCCCAAAGGCAGGGGTGAACTCGCCAGACTCACTTCCTTTCCGCTCCGCATAATTTTGGTTCCGGCATCCGTTAAAATGCGGTAAGTACGCTGCGGGTAAGGATGAAAGGTATCGTAATCAAAGGCATATTTGACATGCATCAGAGCCAGCAAACATACGCCCATGCCCAACGCCAGCCCCAGCACATTGATGGCCGAGAACAGCTTGTGTTTCCATAAATTGCGCAGGGCGATTTTGACGTAGTTGCGTACCATGCTATCAAGGGTTACTACTTAATGGATTCAAGCAATATGCCAGAAAGACAACCGATTGATAAGCAACGGATTAAAATAGGCACAAAACAAAAAAGTGTCCGTCACCGGACACTTTTTTGTTCATAAACGGACAAGCTCAGGGCGCTCTATCGGTTCACGTAGACGCTGCCGCTGCCGGCGGAAATCCGGACGGGAATGCCGCCCCCGTTGAGTCGGCCGCGAACGTGATCTTTTTCAACCGAACCGTCAAACTGGCTCAGGGGCATATCCACCCGGTTGCCCGAAACGTCGATGTCCATGCCTTTGTCGAGCGGCATTCTGACGCGCACGCTGCCCGGTCCGCCCGCCAACCGAACGTACTCACCCAGTTTAGTAATTTCCACTTCCATGCTTCCTCCGCTGGTGTGGGCTTCGACACTACCGGCGATACCCGCCAGACGCACGCTCCCGCCGGAGGTGCCCGTAATGAGTTCGCCCTGGATGCCGTCGCCTTTGACGCTTCCCCCGCTGGTCTGGGCGTCGATGTGCCCGCGCAGGTTTGCCAGGTGAACACTGCCCCCTGAGGTCCGCAGATTCAGGTCTCCGTCGGAATCCTCCGCGTGGATCGAACCGCCACTGGTGGTCAGGTCAATGTCTTTCCGGCAGTTCGCCAGACGAACACTGCCGCCCGAAGTCCGGCCTTTAATGGCTCCTTCCACATCCTCCAGGTGCAGGCTACCCCCGCTCGTCGTAAACGTCTGCTTACCGACCAGGTGGCTAAGCCGGATGCTCCCCCCGCTGGTAGTCAGATCCGTTGCTATGTTTTTAGGCGTATACACTTTAAAGGAAATACTCACCGAGCGTTTCCAGTCCCAGTTATCATTGCGCCGGCGTTTGGCCGTGGCAACAACCGTGTTGTTCTGCACCCCGATGTTAATGTCGTATTCACGCAGCCGCTCGGCGATTTCGTCTTTTGAGAGCCGGTTGCTGGGCCAGTTGTTCGGCCGGACGTACATTTCAACTTTTACCCCACTGGACTGACCGCCTTCGACGGCAATGCTTCCACCGGAAGTTTCAACGTGAACATTGCTCAGGTTACCGGAAAAATTTCTGGATTCATAAGGTGTCTCGTCCCGGTCCTGGGCAAGGCTATGAAAAGCTAAAGGAAAGGCGCAGAGGGTTGTCAGGATAAAAGTCAGTCGTTTCATGAGTATTGTGTTAAGAAGTTTGATCAAGAGATGCATAAAGCAGCGCGAACGTTGCATCGTTAGCCCTTTAAACTTTTCGCCGGATCAGTCAGGCTACTTTCAAACCCCAGGCTGATCCAGGCAAACCAAGCTGGACGGTACATGGCTGGTCGGGATTTGCAATCCCGACCTCAACTGCCTCTGATTTGCAATCAGCTCACCATAGGTATTTCAGGACAGTCTGTACTTGAACCCTATTGTTGAATCTATTGCTAGCCCAGCCAGCGATGGCTTCAAGGTTCACTCCCTTTTTAAGCTCTTTACCGGATTTGCCAAAGCCGCTTTTACGCTTTGAAAACTGACCGTCAAGAAGGCAATGACCAGTGTAGAAAGGGCCGCCAGCCCGAAAATAGACCAGTCCAGATCAATCTTATAGGCAAAGTCTTGTAGCCATTGGTGCATAAAGTACCAGGCGATCGGCGAAGCAATCAGAACCGCCAGCAGGACCAGTTTCAGGAAATCCGTTGAGAGCAGCGCCACAATACTAACCACCGAAGCGCCCAGTACTTTCCGGATGCCAATTTCCTTCGTGCGCGCTTCAACCATGAACACAATGAGTCCCAGCAGACCCAGACAAGCCACCAGCATCGTAAGGCCGGTAAATAAGCCAATCAGCCGCGCCATCCGGATCTCGGTTTTGTAAAGCTGGTTGTAGGCATCGTCCAGAAAGTAGTAGTCAAAGGGAATATCGCGCTGATACCGATTATAGATTGCGCCAATGGACGCCATTTTCTCGGCCATGGGAGTTTGTGGCTGGAATCGCACGTACAGGTAACAGCCTTTTTTGAAATCCTGACTGGTATCGCTTTTCACCGTAATCATCAGCGGTGATACGGTCGACCGCAGGCTGCCCATCGCGAAGTCTTTTACCACGCCGTCGACCTGTTCGTCAGGCCCAAAGTTGAACGGTAGCTTCTCGCCCACCGGATTCCTGTCCAGGCCAATCATCCGAACGGCGGTTTCGTTCAACAGCGTCCTGTGCGCCTGGTTCGCTAACGCATCTTCGTCATTCAGGGGTGCGTGTTTCCAGCGGATGTTCAGCGTCGGGAGAAAATCCTTATCCACGGTCAGCACCTGAAGCGGAATCTGTTTTTTGGTGTCTTTTATGTCAATAAAGTACGTGGCAATGTTCATCGTGAAAAGGGGTGAAGTTCCCAGCGCCACATTCCCGGCCCCGACCTGCTGCCGGACCTCATCGCGGAAAGCACCCAACTGCCCGCCCATCGAGGCATCGACGGCAATGGCGGCTACCTGATCTTTCTGAATCCCCAGGTTCTTGTTCTGGAGGTAGTGCATCTGCCGGTACAGCACCAGGCTGCAAATCAGCAGGGCAATCGACGCCGAAAACTGGAAGACCGTGAAGAACCGACGCACAAAAGCGCCACTCCGCGCCGAGTCCAGCCGGGAACTGCTTTTAAGCACTTCCTGCGGAGAAAACCGGGAAAGCAACACGGCAGGGTAACTTCCCGCCAGTCCTGTACAGAGGACCCACACACCGAGCATCACGGCCCAGAACCGCCAGTCGGCCAGCAGCGTCTCGTCCAGACCCAGTTCCAGCCCGCTGCTCAGCAAAGGCAATGTCGTCCGGAACAGGAGCAGCGCCAGGCCAAACGCCAGAACAGTCGTCAGAACGGATTCCAGGTAAAACTGCGTAATCAGCTCCCGTCGACGGCCGCCCACCACTTTTCGCACGCCCACTTCCTTGGCCCGCTGCGTCGCCCGCGCCGTGGTCAGGCTCACGTAATTGGCGACGGCCAGCACCAGAATAATGAGGGCGATACTCATGAAAACATACAGGTATTGCCGGGCGCTGCCGGTTTTATCCATCTGACTGTATAGATGCATTTGTGGCACCGCATCCAGAAAATAACGGGCGTCGCCGATTCGGAAAGGGAGTGTTGCCGAAACAGCTTTTAGTTTTTTCACTACCGCATTCACCGACGCGCCCGGCTTCAGCACCAGGTACGTATCGGCAAAACCACCCTCCTCGTACATATACTTCGGTTGATCACCCAGCGTCGGAATCGTCAGGAACGAAACCAGTGCCCTGAACCGAAAAGCCGTATGCGATGGCGGATCAGCTACCACGCCCGTAACCGTCATGGGATGGCGCAGGTCATAGATAATCGTTTTGCCCACCGGATTCTGTCCTCCGAAATACTTCCGGGCCAGCGACTCGGTCAATAGAATACTACCCGGATTGGCCAACGCCGTTTGCCTATTCCCGGCCACCAGCCTAAACCCAAATACATCCAGAAACGAAGCGTCCGCGAACAAAATGTCCTTTTCCTTGAAACGATGCTCGTAATCACTCTTCAGGACTTTATCCCGGAACGTAGCTAGGCGAACCACGTTTTCGACTTCGGGCACCTGCTGTTTTAGTCTGTTGCCAAAACTGGCCGGCATTCCCGTCATGAACATCTCGTTTCCCGCAAATTTTGACGATTGGCCGATGCGGTAGGTCCGGTTGCTGTAGGGATGGAACTGGTCGTAATGGAATTCATGCCAGACGTAGTAGGCAATGAACAGACTGACCGCCAGCCCTACGGCGAGCCCGGTCAGATTAATCAGGCTGAAGAGCCTGTGCTTCCACAGATTGCGGAAGCTGATCTTAAAGTAATTACGCAGCATAATCGCCTGGTTGGTAAAGGGTGAAAGGGTCTGATTAGGCAATGACGGGTAAGGGTCGGGAGTACACTTCCGACCAGCGATAGTTTGAAACGCAGCAACGTCTCTAAGCTTCCACCAGCAGACGGCGCTGCTTGGCCAGATCCTCGCGCTTTACAAACGTGATTGGCACAAACTGCTCCGTGGGCGAACCGATGTAGTAGAGCGTCCAGTCCTGATCGTAATGCGCCAGCATCTGCTGAATACACTCAACCCGGTCGATGGAAG
>Ga0325400_1001177_pt1 | contig 21247 bp, 18 predicted proteins | sample PopdelMetagenome_2_FD_205662 | JGI IMG/M metagenome (GOLD analysis project Ga0325400, IMG submission 205662) | Populus deltoides microbial communities from Bellville, Georgia, United States - Xylem-PdKOR-R1 | ecosystem: Host-associated > Plants > Phyllosphere > Stem > Wood/Secondary xylem...
CAACCACGCCAGACTGGTATAGTCGTCGCGCTCGCCATAGGGCTTCTGCGATACGTCGGTGCCCGTCGGATAGGCGTCGTCCACCTGGCGGGCGATGTCGTAGGCCAGCTGGTCCTGCCCGTCCGCCGCGCTCCCACGCGCCGCGGTCAGCAGCACCTCGTACCATTTCTCGGCGTTGCCCGGCCGGCTCGCCAGCGTCCGCGGCCGCGCCAGCCATGCCCGCGCGCTCGGCCCCGCATTGGCGTTGCGCAGCCAGGTGGCGCGATCGGCGATGAAGCCCGGATCGTTCGCGAACGCGTCGGGCTGCGCCGACACGGCGGAAGCGTCCGCCGCGTTGGTCCTGAGCGACAGTCGCGCCGCCAGCACCGGCCGCGCCGCGGCGGACGCGTAGGGCAGCACGCGCGCCGCCGCCCCCGTCTGCCCGGCCCATAACAGCGCGTCGGCGCGCGCGTCGTGATCGGCGGGCGTCAAGGCGGATCCGAACTCCGCCAGCACCGCGCCCTCGTCGCCGGGGCTGAGCGCCGTCGATCGCCACGCGCGTCGCGCCGCCTCCGCCGATCCCGGCCGCCCCGCCGCCTTCAGCGCGCGAGCCTCGGCCAGCGCGCCCGCAGCCGTCTGGGCGGGGAAGCGCGCGAAGTAGCGCAGCACCGCGTCCCGGCTGGCCGACCCCAGCGCCGCCTGCCGCTCGGCCGCGCGCCGGTTCGCCGCCTCGCCCGGCCAGCCGGGATGCGCCAGCAGAAAGCCGGCATAGCTGTCGAAGGGCAGCGCGTCCGTCTCGCGCAGCGCGCGCCACTGGGCCAGCGTCGAGGATATGACGGCGTCCGTCGGCGGGGCGGCGAAGGGGGCGGTCGCCTCTGCCGGGGGTGTCGACTGGTCGAAGGCGGCGACGCCGGCCACCACCGCCAGCGCGGCCGCACCGCGGATCAGGAACTCGTACATGGTGGACAGCCTATCGCGTGGCCGGCTACCTGTCCTGAACGAAATGACGGGTGGGCCGACTAGCACGATGTTTTCCGGTTCAATTCCCGCGCTGGTCACGCCGTTCGACACCGACGGCGAGGTGGACGAGGCCGGCTATCGCGACCTGATCGAATGGCAGATCGACCAGGGTTCGACCGCACTGGTGGCGTGCGGCACCACGGGCGAAGCGGCGACCCTCAGCGCGCAGGAGCATTTCCGCGCGGTGGCGGTCTGCGTCGACCAGGCGAGGGGCCGCGTGCCGGTGATCGCCGGCGCCGGCTCCAACGACACGCGCGTCGCCGCCGCGAACCTGCGCGCCGCGCGCGACGCCGGCGCCGATGCCGCGCTGATGGTGCCGCCCTATTACAACCGGCCGGGGCAGGAAGGCATCTTCCGCCATTTCGAGGCGCTGGCCGCCGACGCGCCGCTGCCGATCATCCTCTACAACGTCCCCGCGCGCACCGTGACCGACATCCAGCCCGCCACGCTGGCGCGGGTCGTGCAAGCGTTTCCCAAGGTGTTCGTGGGCGTGAAGGACGCCAGCGGCCAACTCGCTCGCGTGTCCGAGCATCGCGCCGCGCTGGGGCCGGACTTCTGCCAGCTGTCGGGCAACGACGATCTGGCGCTGCCGTTCAACGCGCTGGGCGGGATGGGGTGCATTTCCGTCACCGCCAACGTCGCGCCGCGCCTGTGCGCCGACTTTCAGATGGCCAGCCTGGCGGGCGATGGGCCCCGAGCGCTGGAACTCCATGACCGTCTGTTCGCCCTCCACACCGCGCTCTTCACCGACGCGTCGCCGGGGCCCGTCAAATACGCGATGACCCGCGTCCGCCCCGGTTTCCCCCAGCACCTGCGCCTGCCGATGACCTGGCCGTCCCAGGCGTCGCGCGACGCGGTGGATGCGGGGCTGGGGCGGGTGGGGCTGATCTGACCGATGGGGCCGGCCGCTCTGCTCCTGATGCAGGCGGCCCGTCCGTTCCTCGCCCCGTCGCGTCCCGCCGCCGAGCCGCGGCGTTGTCCGGTCGAGCGGACGGACGAGGTGGTAGTCTGCGCGACCGACCAATCGCGGTTCCGCCTGGGCCCGCCCCCGCGGCCGGACCGCGACGGTCCCGCGCTACCAGATGCGAAGGTCCGCATCGGTCGGGGCAGCGTGTCGGCAGAGACGGAAGCCTATGGCGTCGGCGGCCACCCCAGCAACCGGATCATGATGCGCCTGAAACTCCCGTTCTGATCCGACCCGTGCCGTACCCGCGACGGCCACCGCTTCCCTAGCGCCCGTGCCTCGCCTACATCGCCGCCAGAATGCCCCGTCCCAAACCCGCCGCCTTCGACAAGCGCAAGGTCGTCGCCGAGAACCGGCGCGCCCGCTTCGAATATTCGATCGACCAGGTGTTCGAGGCCGGCATCGCCCTGACCGGCACCGAGGTGAAGTCGCTCCGCTTCGGCGAAGGCTCGATCGCGGAAAGCTACGCCGAGGTGAAGGCGACCGAGGTGTGGTTGGTCAACTCCAACGTGCCCGAGTTCAGCCACGGCAACCGCTTCAACCACGAGCCCAAGCGGCCGCGTAAACTGCTCCTTCACGAGCGCGAGATAAACAAGCTGCACGGCGCGGTCGCGCGCGAGGGCATGACGCTTGTCCCGTTGTCGGTTTATTTCAACGGCCAGGGGCGGGCCAAGGTGGAACTCGCGCTGGCCAAGGGCCGCAAGGACCACGACAAGCGAGAGGCGATCAAGGAACGGGAATGGAAGCGAGAGGCGGCCCGTATCCTGCGCGACCGGGGCTGATGGCGACGCGGCCGTCCGCGGGCTGGTCGCGCGCCGCCGCCTGGTGTCGCCGCAACCTGCCGACGCGCGAGTCGATGGAGCATAACCGGCTGCTCCGCCCGGTGGCGCACCGCGTGCTGGCGCCCGAATTGTGGCGCTTTACCCGCCGCTCCGTGCCGCGCGGGGTGGCTCTGGGCATGGTGGCGGGCATCCTGTTCCCCGTCGCCCAGATCGCCGTCGCCGCCGTCTTCGCGCTGCCGTTCCGCGCCAACGTGCCCGCCGCCGCGCTGACTACTTTCATCACCAATCCCTTCACCACGCCCTTCATTCTGGTGCTGGGCTATCAGATCGGGCGCTGGGTACTGCGGACGGACACCACCGGCGCGGCACCCCACGTCGCCGAAGCCGCCCAGGGCTGGTTGTCCTGGTTGTGGAGCATGGGGCCGGCCTTCGCGCTGGGCATGGTGATCCTGACGATCGCGTCGGCGGTGCTGGGCTACGCGCTGTCGGCGCTCGGCTGGCGATTGTGGATCGCGCGCAAATGGCGGCATCGGCATTCGTCCGGCCTTTGCGGGGACGGGGAACGCGCCTAGACCAGGGGCCCTGACCCAATCGGGATCCAACCGGAGCCGTTCATGCGACCAGCCCTTCGCTTCCTGTCTTTCGCCGCGCCCCTGGCGCTCGCCGCGGGCGTCGTCGCCCAGACGGCCGCCGGCCCCACCTACGGCAAGTTCGGCTTCGACGAAGGGGGAATGGAGAAGGCGGTGCCGCCGGGCGACGATTTCTACGCCTTCGCCAACGGTGGCTGGTCCAAGGCGACCGCCATCCCCGCCGACAAGTCCAGCTACGGCCTGTTCGACAAGCTGGCCGACCTTTCGCGTGACCGCACGCGTACCATCCTCGAAGGCGCGGGGGGCCAGAAGATCGGCACGGCCTACGCCACCTATCTCGACACCGCCGCCATCCAGGCCGCCGGGCTGAAGCCCGCCGCCGCCTGGATCGCTAAGGTCAAGGGCGTGACCCGCGCGAATTACGCCACCGTGCTGGCGGAGGCTGATCGGAACGGCGTCGACGTGCCCTTCGGCGCGGGCGTCAACCAGGACTCGAAGAACCCCAACGTCTACGCGGTCAGCCTACGCCAGGCGGGCCTGGGGCTGCCCGACCGCGACTATTACCTATCGCCCGATCCCAAGCTGGTCGCCGCCCGCACCGCCTATCAGGCACACCTCGCCAGGATGTTCGAGCTTGCGGGTGAGCCAGACGCCGCCGCCCGCGCCAAGGCGGTGGTCGATTTCGAGACGGAGATCGCGCGCGTCAGCTGGACCCGCATCGACAGCCGCGATCGCGACAAGACCTACAACAAGGTGGCGGTCGCCGACCTCGCGCGCACCGCGCCGGGCTTCGACTTTGCCACCTTCCTGCGCGCTGACGGCGTGACCGCCGACGCGGTGATCGTCGCCCAGCCCAGCGCGGTCCAGGGCATCGCCCGGCTCGTCGGCGCGGCCCCCGTCGCGGTGCTGCGCGACCAGCTGCTGATCCGCACGCTCGACGGTTACGCCGACGTGCTGCCCGCCGCCTTCGATCGCGAGCGGTTTGCCTTTTACGGCACCGCGCTCAACGACACCCCCCAGCAGGAGGAGCGGTGGAAGCGCGCCGTCGACTTCACCAGCGGCGCACTGTCGGACGAGGTCAGCAAGCTCTACGTCGCCCGCTTCTTTCCGCCGGAAACCAAGGCGGCGGCGGACCAACTGGTCAAGAACGTGCTGGCCGCCATGGGTCCGCGCATCGACGCCCTCGACTGGATGGCGCCCGAAACCAAGGCGCGCGCGCGGCAGAAGCTGGCGGCCTTCACCCCCAAGATCGGCTATCCCGACCGCTGGCGCGACTATTCCGACCTGACGATCAAACAGGGCGACGCGTGGGGCAACAAGCAGCGCGCGGCGCAGTGGCGGCACGACTACAATGTCGGCCATCTCGGCAAGCCGGTGCAGCGTTGGGAATGGGGAATGACCCCGATGACCGTCAACGCCTACGCCAATCCGACGATGGTGGAGATCGTGTTCCCCGCCGCGATCCTGCAACCGCCCTTCTTCGATCCCAAGGCCGACCCGGCGGTGAATTACGGCGGCATCGGCGCGGTGATCGGCCACGAGTTGAGCCACCATTTCGACGATCAGGGCGCCAAGTTCGACCCGCAGGGGCGGCTGGCCGAATGGTGGACGCCGGCCGACGTCGCCGCTTTCAAGAAGCGCACGGACGCGCTCGTCGCCGAGTACGACGCCTACGAGCCGCTGCCTGGAATGCATGTCAAGGGCCGGCTGACGCTGGGTGAGAACACCGCCGACCTGGCCGGTCTGTCGGTGGCGCACGATGCGTATCGCAAGTCGCTGAACGGCCGTACGCCGCCGGTGATCGACGGCTATACCGGCGATCAGCGCTTCTATCTGGGCTGGGCACAGGTGTGGCGGCGCAACTATCGCGAGGGTGCGCTGCGCCAGCGGCTGCTGACCGACCCCCATTCCCCGTCGCAACAGCGCGTCTGGGTCGTGCGCAACCTCGACCCCTGGTACGCGGCCTACGGGCCGAAGGCGGGGCAGAAGCTGTACCTCACCCCCGAACAGCGCGTGCGCATCTGGTAGCGCGCCGCCGCTTCGCAGGTCGCCCGGTCCGGACTAGGGAAGGGGGATGAGGTCCGTCCTCCCCCCGCACGCCCGGATGGCGCTGTTCGTCGCGGTCGCTGCGGCGGCGGCGGCGGGCGGGGTCGTGTTCTACCTGATCCGCGACATCGCTTTGGCGGCGGGCTTCGCCGGCGCGGCGATGGCGGCGGGCGGGGCGGCGGCGATCTGGCGGCTGCTGGCCCCCGCTCCCGCGGCGCAGGGGCATGCCGTCGACTGGGACCTGGCGCTGACGCTTGCCCAGTCCGCGCGCGCGGCGGTCGCGGTCACCGACCGGGCGGGGCGATTGGTATGCGCCAACGACGCCTTTCGCGAGCGTTTCCCGACGCTGCCCACGCCGCCCGGCCTGCCTTTGAGCGAGAACGCGGTCGAGGCGCTGGGCCGCGCCGGCCGCTCCGCGTGGCGCGAAGGATCGGCGGAGACGCCGGCCGGCGCGCTGGGCCGATCCGGGCTCGCGGCCTCCGTCGTCCGGGCCGGCGTCGACGGCGACCTGCTGGTCTGGCGGCTCGAAGGCGGGGCGGGGGGCGACGTGGGCGAGGCCGGTCGCCTCTTGTCCGGCGAACTGGGCGACCGGCTGGCGGAGGCCGGGATCATGGCCGCGCTGATCGGGCCGGAGGGCCGCGTGCTGTCGGCCAACGCCGTGCTGCGCGCGCGTGCCGCCGGCTCGGCGACCGAGGCGATCGAGGGCCGCGACCTGGGGCCGATGCTGTCCGTCGACGCGGGCGGGACGCTGCGCTTCGCCCGCGACGGGGCGGAGGGGCCGCCGCTCCGCCTGATCGAGGTGCCGTTGTTCGATGGGGCGGACGCGCCGCTGGCGGTGGCGCTGATCGACGATGACGACGTGCCCGCGATCGGTACGGGGGGCGACGTGGCGCCCGTCCGCTCGCTGATCGCGCTGATCCCGCTCGGCATCGCGCTGGTCGACCGCGAAGGGCGGCTGATCCAGATGAACGACGCCTTCCTCCGCGCGGCCGCCGTCACCTCGGGCTCGCACCCGCTCTATCCCGGAGACCTGGTGGTCCGCGAGGACAAGGCCGCCGTCGCCGACGCGGTGCGCCGTTTCGCCGGGGGGGCCACCCACTCCTCCGACATGGCGGTGCGGCTCGCCGACCGCCCCGACGAGCCGGTGGTCCTGACCATCGCCGGCGCCCGCGGCCTGGGCGACGCCGTCGTGCTGCTCAGCCTTAAGGATAATACGGAGGAAGCGCGTCTCAAGCGCCAGGCGGAGCAGGCGACCAAGATGCAGGCGGTGGGCCAGCTGGCGGGCGGCGTCGCGCACGACTTCAACAACATCCTGACCGCGATCATCGGCCATTGCGACCTGATGCTGATGCGCCACTCGCCCGGTGACAGCGATTACGACGACATCAAGCAGGTCCAGGCCAACAGCAATCGCGCCGCCGCCCTCACGCGCCAGCTGCTCGCCTTTTCCCGGCAACAGACGCTGCGGCCCCAGGTGCTGCAGCTGCCCGACGTCATCTCCGAGGTGTCGAACCTGCTCCGCCGCCTGATGGGCGAGCTGGTCACGCTGAACGTCCATCACGGCCGCGACCTGGGGTTGGTGCGCGCCGACCCCGGCCAGCTGGAGCAGGTGGTGGTCAACCTGGCCGTCAACGCCCGCGACGCCGTGCTGTCGCGCCATCCGCGCGGCGGGGGACAGCTGACCATCTCGACCCGCGCGGTGTCGGCGGCGGAGGTATCGGCGCTGGGCAACGCCATCCTGCCGCCTGCCGACTACACGGCGCTGGAGGTGCAGGACAACGGCACCGGCATCCCGCTCGCCGACCAGGCGCACATATTCGAACCGTTCTTCTCGACCAAGGAACAGGGCAAGGGGACCGGCCTGGGGCTGTCCACGGTGTACGGCATCGTCAAGCAGTCGGGCGGCTGGATCTTCGTCGATTCGAGCCCCGGCCAGGGCGCGCGCTTCACCATCTACCTGCCCGTCCACGCCGCGGCGGCGGCCGCGGCCACAGCCCGCGCGCCGCGCGCGGCCAATCCCTCCAAGCCGGCCGAGCTGTGGGGGTCGGGCACGATCCTGCTGGTCGAGGACGAGGACATGGTCCGCGCCGTCGCCGAACGCGCGCTGACCCGCCAGGGCTATCAGGTGCTGACCGCCGAGAACGGCGAGGCGGGTCTGGAAAAGCTGGAGGAGACGGGCCGTCCCGACCTGATCGTCACCGACGTGATGATGCCCACCATGGACGGTCCCACCATGGGACGCCGCGCGCGCCAGCGTTACCCGGACCTGCCGATACTTTTCATGTCCGGATACGCTGAGGAACAGCTGCGCCGGTCGATAAACCTCGACAATATCTCGTTCCTCCCCAAACCCTTCTCCGTCCAGCAGCTGGCGGAGGCGACCCGCGACGCGCTCGCCGGTCGTTGACCTGCGTTCGTTGCGCGTCCCCGCCCCGTCGCTTAAAGGCCCCGGATGGCCGCAACGAAGCGTATCCTGATCGTCGAGGACGAACCCCTCATCGCCATGATGCTCGAGGACTTTCTCGAATGTCTCGACCATGAGGTCGCCGGCACCGCCGACAGCGTGGCCGACGCCATGCCGCTGCTCGCCGGCGCCGACGCCGCCATCCTCGACGTGAACCTGCGCGGCGGCGAGAAGAGCGAGGCTTTGGCCGAGGCGCTGGCCGGCATGGGCAAGCCCTTCGTATTCGCGACCGGGGGCGGAGAGGACAGCGTGGCCGAGGCGTATCGAGACCGCCCCCGCCTGCAAAAGCCCTTCACCATGGATGGGGTCGCCCGCGCGCTCGACGCGCTCTGATCCCCCGCCGTCGCCGATCGCGTCCGATCCGGCGCAACCGATCCGCCCCTCGCGCGCTGTGCCGCCGACGCATCGCGATCGGAGACAAGGCATGGCAAGGACGGTAGTGGTCACGGGCGGCAGCGCCGGCATCGGCCTGGCGACGGCGTGCCTGTTCGCCGAGCGGGGATGGCAGGTCGCGATCGTCGCGCGCGATCCCGATCGCCTGGAACAGGCCCGCGCCATGATCGCGACACGCGGCGGCCCGGTGATCGCGATCCGGGGCGACGTCGCGGACCCCGATCTGGTCGAGGCGGCCGCCGCGCGGGCAAAGGCGGAGCTCGGCCCCATCGACGCCTGGGTCAACAACGCGATGTCGACCGTCGTCGCCCCCGCCGACGAGATCACGCCCGCCGAATATCAGCGGGTCACGGCCACCACCTATCTAAGCCAGGTGTACGGCACGCTGGCCGCTCTGAAGCGCATGAAGCCGCGCAACCGCGGCACGATCGTTCAGGTATCGTCGGGCCTGGGCATCCGCGCCGCCGCCCTCCAGGCGGCCTATTGCGCGTCCAAGTTCGCGGTCAACGGCTTCACCGACTCGCTGCGCACGGAGCTCGTCCACGACAAGGTCGACGTGTCCCTGAGCGTCGTCTACCTGCCCGCCGTCAACACGCCGCAACCGGGCTGGGCGCGTCGCCACGTCCGTCGCGCGCAGAAGCTGCCCGATCCCCTGTTCGATCCGCGCCTCTGCGCCGAGGCCATCGTTCACGCCGCCGAGCATCCCCAGCGGGAAATCTGGGTCGGCCGCTCCACGCTGATGATGGCGGTGGCGCAGTCGGTCAGCCCGTCCTTCGCCGATCGTCAGGCCGCCTCCTTCTACGACGATCAACTGGCCGACCCCGCGGAGCCCCAGCGCGGCAACCTGGAGGAGCCCGTCCCCGGTCCGGCGCGCATCGACGGCGATTCGACCGATCGCGCCATCACCGGCCGGCGCGAGTTCTTCACGTCGCGCCAGCGCGACCTGCTCAAGGCCGGCGCCGCGCTGGGGGTCGCTGGCCTGGGCGCGGCGGCCGGGTTCGGCCTGGGCCGGCGACGCTAGCGCGCGGGCCGCGGCCGTCGTATCGGCGACGGCCATGACCCGCCCCGACACGCCCCGTTTCGACAAGTCCCGCCTGCCCAGCCGCCACGTCTCGGTCGGGCCGGAGCGCGCGCCGCATCGCAGCTATTACTACGCCATGGGGCTTACCGAGGAAGAGATCGCCCGCCCCTTCGTGGCGCTCGCGTCCGCGGGCAACAACTCCGCCCCCTGCAACACGACGCTGGACGCGCAGGCGGACGCGGCCCAGGCGGGCGTGATCCAGGGCGGCGGGATGCCGCGCCGGTTCAACACCATCACCGTCACCGACGGCATCGCCATGGGCCACCAGGGCATGAAGGCGTCGCTGGTCAGCCGCGAGGTGATCGCCGACAGCGTCGAACTGTCGGTGCGCGGCCATTGCTACGACGCGCTGGTCGGCTTCGCTGGGTGCGACAAGTCGTTGCCGGGCATGATGATGGCGATGCTCCGCCTCAACATCCCCTCCGTCTTCGTCTACGGCGGCTCGATCCTGCCCGGCCGCTATCGCGAGCGCGACGTGACGGTGATCGACGTGTTCGAGATGGTCGGCCGCCACGCCGCCGGCAACTGTCCCCTGTCAGAGGTGCACGAGCTGGAAAAGGTCGCGTGCCCCGGCCACGGCGCGTGCGGCGGCCAGTACACCGCCAACACCATGGCTTGCGTCGGCGAGGCGATCGGCCTGTCGCTGCCCAATTCCAACATGGTGCCCGCCCCCTACGCCACGCGCGAGCAGGTGGCGGTCGCGGCCGGGGCGCAGGTGATGGACCTTCTGGCGGCCGGCCTGCGCCCCCGCGACATCTGCACGCGCGACGCGTTCGAGAACGCGGCCCGCATCGTCGCCGCCACCGGCGGCTCGACCAACGGCGCACTCCACCTGCCCGCCATGGCCAGCGAGGCGGGGATCAGCTTCACGCTGCGCGACGTGGCCGACATCTTCAAGACCACGCCCTGGTGCGCCGATCTCCAGCCCGGCGGCCGCTACGTCGCGCGCGACATGCATGACGCGGGCGGCGTCTATATGCTGATGAAGACCCTGTTGGCGGAGGGGCTGCTCCACGGCGATTGCAGGACCGTCACCGGCCGGACGCTGGCCGAGAATATCGACCGCGTCACCTGGAACCCCGATCAGAAGGTCATCTATCCGGCGTCCGCGCCCATCACCCCCACCGGCGGCGTCGTCGGCCTTTGGGGCAGCCTGGCCCCAGACGGCGCGATCGTGAAGGTCGCGGGGCTTCACGAATACGTGTTCGAAGGCCCCGCCCGCTGCTTCGACCGCGAGGAGGATTGTTTCGCCGCCGTCGAGGCGCGCAATTACCAGGCGGGCGAGGTGCTGGTGATTCGCTACGAGGGGCCCAAGGGCGGGCCGGGAATGCGCGAGATGCTGGCGACCACGGCTGCCATCTACGGCCAGGGCATGGGCGAGCAGGTGGCGCTCATCACCGACGGCCGCTTCTCGGGTGCTACCCGCGGTTTCTGTGTCGGCCATGTCGGGCCCGAAGCGGCCGAAGGCGGACCGATCGCGCTGATCCGCGACGGCGACCGCGTCCGTATCGACGCCGCCGCCGGCACGATCGACCTGCTCGTGGCAGAGGACGAGCTGGCGACGCGCCGTGCCGAATGGAGCCCGCGTCCCAACGATTATAATTCGGGTTCGCTGTGGCGCTACGCCCGCAACGTCGGCCCCGCGCACCTGGGGGCGGTGACGCATCCGGGCGCCGCGGCCGAGACGCACGTCTACGCGGACATCTGACGCCCCCATGCTGCCGATCGACGGCTGGCCCGTCCTGACGCCGGCCGAAATGCGCACGGCCGAGGATGCGACAGGCGACCTTGCCGACCTGATGGAGCGGGCGGGCAGGGGCGTCGCCGACGCGGTCCGCCGCCTGTCGGGCGGGGCGGAGGTGCTGGTCCTGTGCGGCCCCGGCAACAATGGCGGCGACGGCTACGTCGCCGCGCGCGTGCTGCGCGATCAGGGATATCCGGTCCGCGTCGCCGCCCTGGCGCCGCCGCGCACACCGCTCGCCGTCGCGGCGGCGGCGCGCTGGGGCGGGACGGTTGAGCCGCTCGATCGCCGTTGCACGCCCGCACCCGTCCTGGTCGACGCCTTGTTCGGCACCGGCGGGCGCCGCGATCCGAACGCGCCCTGGGTCGCGCTCGCCACCGCGCTGGCCGGCGCGGCGCGGCTGACGATCGCCATCGACCTACCGAGTGGCGTGGACGCCGGCGACGCGTCTGCGGGCCCGGGACACGTCATGCCGGCGGAGGTCACGCTGGCGCTGGGGGCGCTCAAGCCGGCGCACGTGCGGGCCGACGCCGTCACGTCATGCGGGCGGCTGCGCGTGATCGACCTGGGGCTGGACCTGTCCGCCGCCCGATCGCGGGTGATCGGGCGGCCAGACCCGCCCCGTCCGGACGCCGCCTCGCACAAGTACAGCCGGGGCATGGTGGCGGTACTGGCGGGCGCGATGCCGGGCGCGGCGCTGCTGGCAGCCACCGCCGCCGCGCGCGCCGGCGCGGGCTACGTCGCGCTGATCGGCGACGCGCCGGGCGGCCCCCACGCGCTGGTCCACCGCCCCGCCACGTCCGAGGCGCTGGCCGACGATCGCGTCGCGGCGTTCGTCGTCGGACCGGGCCTGGGTCGCGATGACGCCGCGGTTCGCCGGTTGGGTGAGGTTTGGGGCCGGGCGGACACGGCCCTGGTGGTCGACGGCGACGCGTTGCACCTGATCGATCGCGCGTTGCTGGATCGGCCGCGCCGCGCGCCGACGCTGCTCACGCCCCATGCCGGCGAGTATCGCGCGCTGCGCGACCGCTTCGACCTGCCGGACGATCCGGCCGCCGCCGTCGGGGCTTTGGCCTGCCCGTCGCCTATTGTGCTGATCCGCAAGGGCCCGACCACCGTCGTCGCCGACGCGATGCGAACCGTCTACGCCTCCGGCGGCGACCCCTGGCTGTCCACCGCCGGCACCGGCGACGTGCTGGCCGGCGCCGTCGCGGCGATGGTGGCGGCTTACGCCAGGCACGGCCGGGACGCGCTGGACGCCGCCGCCGCCGGCGTCTGGCTGCACGCGCGCGCCGCCCGGCTGTGCGGCCCGGCCTTCGTCGCCGACGATCTCGCCGCGGCGCTCACCGCCGCGCGGGGCGAATTGTGAGCCCGGTCGTCCGCATCGCCGCCCGCGGCGACGGCGTCACGGAGGACGGCCGCCACGTCGCGCTGACCGCGCCCGGCGACCGCGTCGACGCGGACGGCGCGATCCTGCCCGGCCCCCATCACGCCACGCCGCCCTGTCGTCACTTCCCGACTTGCGGCGGCTGCCAGCTGCAACAGCTGGACGACGAAAGCTACGCGGCCTTCGCCGCCGACCGCATCGCCTCCGCCCTCGACGCGCAGGGGCTGGCCGCGCCGCTCCGCCCCGCGATCGTCTCGCCCCCGCGCACCCGTCGCCGCGCGACGCTGCACGCGGACGGCAAGGGCGGCCGCGTCCGCCTGGGCTTCGCGGCGGAGAACAGCCACGCGCTGGTCGACCTGGCCGAGTGCCACGTCCTCCACCCCGACCTGTTCGCGCTGGTGGTACCGCTGCGGGGCTTTCTGCAATCGCTCGGCCTTCGGCGCCGCGGCGACGTTCACCTGACGCTGGCGGACCAGGGTCCCGACGTGCTGGTCGGGGGCGTCCGGCCGGACGGCCTCGCCGGGGCGGATCGCGTCGCCGCCTTCGCCGTGCGCCACAACCTGGCGCGCCTGGCCTTCGACGACGGCCTGGGGCCGGAAACGCATTGGGAGCCGCGGCCCGTCACGATCACGCTGGGCGGCGTGCCCGTGCCGCTACCCCCCGCCGCCTTTCTGCAAGCGACGGCGGACGGGGAGGCGGCGCTGGTCGCCGCCGTTCGAGAGGCGGTGGCGGGCGCCGCCACCGTCGCCGACCTGTTCGCGGGGCTGGGGACCTTCGCCCTGTCGCTGTCCGCGCGCGTCTACGCCGCCGAGGGGGCCCGCGACGCCGCCGCATCGCTGCGCGCCGCCGCCAACGCGCGGAGCGTGCCCGTGTTCGTCGAGCATCGCGACCTGTACCGCCGCCCGCTGATCGCCGCCGAACTCGACCGCTTCGACGCGGTGGTGCTCGACCCGCCCCGCGCCGGCGCGCGCGACCAGGCGGCGGCGCTGGCGGCCAAGGCGTCGGGCACCATCGCCTATGTCTCGTGCAACCCCAGCAGCTTCGCGCGCGACGCCCGAACGCTGGCGGACGGGGGCTGGCGCCTGGACTGGGTCCTGCCGGTCGGCCAGTTCCGCTGGTCCACGCACGTCGAGCTGGTCGGCGGCTTCACCCGCTCGGATAGCTAGCGGCCACGAACCACAACCCGTCCGGCGGCGCGTTCAGGCCCAGCCGCGCCCGGTCGCGTGCCGCCAGCGCTTGGCCCACCTGCTCGGGCGACCAACGCCCCAGCCCGACCATCGCCAGGCACCCCACCATCGACCGCACCTGGTGGTGCAGGAACGACCGCGCCGCCGCATGGATCGCTATCCGGTCCCCTTCGCGCACCACCTCCAGCCGATTCAACGTCCGCACCGGCCCGCTCGCCTGACAATGGGCAGAGCGAAAGGTGGTGAAGTCGTGCCGCCCCACCAGCATCGCCGCCCCCGCGGCCATCGCGTCCGCGTCCAGCGGTCGCGCCACCTGCCACGCCAGCCCGCGTTCCCAGCTCAGCGGCGCTCGCCGGTTCGCGATGCGGTATTCATAGGCGCGGCCCATGCAGCTGAACCGCGCGTGCCAGTCGTCTGCCACCGCCTCGCAGGCCAGCACCGCCACCGGCGCCGGCCGCAGCCGCGCATTCAGCGCATCGCCCAGTCGGAACGCCGCGATCGGCTTGTCGAGGTCGAGATGCGCTCGCATCCCGCTGGCGTGGACGCCCGCGTCCGTTCGCCCGGCCGCATGCACCGCCGCACGCTCGCCCGTCACCGCGAACGCCGCTTCCTCGATCGCCGCCTGCACGCTGGGCCCGTGCGCCTGACGCTGCCAGCCCATGAACGGCCGCCCGTCATACTCCACCGTCAGGGCAAAACGGGTCAGAGGACGGTCCCCGCCGGGATCGCCATGCCCCGCAACAGGTCGACCGCCGTCACCACGCCGCGTCCGGCGCGTTGCACCATCGCCGGGCGTAGCGCCCCAGTGCCACAAGCCACCGTCAGCCGGTCGTCCAGCACCGTGCCCGCCGGGCCGGTGTCGTCCGTCACCTCAGCCGCCAGTACGCGCACCCGCTCGCCGTTCACGCTGAACCACGCCCCAGGCGCCGGGTTCATCGCCCGGACCAGCCGTTCAAGCTCGATAGCCGGCCGGGTCCAGTCGATGCGCGCTTCCGCCTTGTCGATCTTCGCGGCATAGGTGACGCCGTCCGCCGGCTGCGCCGCCGCGGGGTAAGTATCAAGGTCGGACAGCACCGTCACCATCATCGCCGCCCCCAAGGCCGCCAGTTCCGCGGCCAATTCGCCCGCCGTCCTGTCCCCAATCGGCGTCCGCGCCTCCAGCCGCACCGGCCCCGTATCCAGCCCCGCCTCCATCTGCATGATGTCGACGCCCGTCTCGGCGTCGCCGGCGAGGATTGCGCGCTGCACCGGCGCGGCGCCCCGCCATCGCGGCAGCAGCGATCCGTGGACGTTCAGGCAGCCATGGACGGATGCGTCCAGCACGCCGCGCGGCAGGATCAGGCCGTAGGCGGCGACCACGCCCACCTCCGCGCCCAGGTCGGCGAACGCCGCCTGCTCGTCCGCGCCCTTCAGCGACACCGGCGACCGCACCGCGATCCCCAGCGCCTCCGCGCGTTCCTGGACGGGGGAGGGGACCAGCGCGCGGCCCCGCCGCCCGGCCGGGCGCGGCGGCTGGGTATAGGCGGCCAGCACGTCGTGCCCGGCGGCGACCAGCGCCTCCAGCGTCGGCACCGCGAAGACCGGCGTTCCCATGAAGACCACGCGCATCGCGCACGCCGATGGCCGCTGGCGGACGGGGGGGCAAGTGCCTATCTGTTCCCCATGGCTTCCCCGGAAATCGAGGCGCTGACCACCGCCCTGTCGCGCCTGCCGGGGCTAGGCCCGCGATCCGCGCGGCGTGCGGTGCTGCACCTGATGAAACGGCGCGAGACGGCGCTGGGCCCGCTGCTCGAAGCATTGGAGCGCGTCAACGAGCGGCTGGTGACGTGCGCCACCTGCGGCAACGTCGATACGTACGACCCTTGCGCCATTTGCGCCGACCCCCGCCGCGACGACCGCTCGCTCTGCGTGGTGGAGGAAGTGTCGGACCTGTGGGCCCTGGAACGATCGCGGCTGTTCCCCGGCCGCTTCCACGTGTTGGGCGGCCGCCTGTCCGCCTTGGAGGGCATCCGGCCCGAGGACTTGTCGATCGACACGCTGGTCCGCCGGGTGGAGGCGGGCGGCGTCGACGAGGTCGTACTGGCGATGAACGCGACGTTGGAGGGGCAGACCACGGCGCATTATCTGGCCGAGCGGGTGGAGCGCTTTCCCGTTCGCGTCACGCAACTCGCCCACGGCCTGCCGGTGGGCGGTGAGCTGGACTATCTCGACGAGGGTACGCTGGCGCAGGCGCTCCGCGCCCGCCGCCCTATGCCCTAATCGATGGGGCGCGGCGTGGCACGAATGTCACGCGGGTTACACAATAGGCTTCGCTTATTCTCGCGGCGCTTCTTGGCGTTGCCAGCATTCGTGGCGGGGCTAAGGACACGGGCGGGGTTGCAGGAAATAATAATGCAGGGTCATGGGGGTAGCTTCCGTTCGGGAAGCGGGGGAGGGGCGCGTTCGGTCGCGGCCGCCGCCCTTATGGCGACCGCCGCGATCCCGGCGGAAGCGCTTTGCCAAGCCGTCCCGCCACCGCCCACGCCGCTGCCGCCGGCCATCGCGCCCGAGCAAGGGCGCGCGCCCGAACGCGGCGCCCAGCCGGCCAAGCAAGACCCGATCGCCGATCCCGACGCGGCGGCACCCGCCATCTCCTCCGTCCAGGCCGCCGGCGTCGGTCGCGTCGGTGCCCGCGCGGGCGAGAATGCCGTCCGCCAGGCGGAGGACGCCTTCGGTTTCAGCGTCGGCCGCGAAACGCTGGGCCTGTATTCGGCCGGCAACGTCCGCGGCTTCTCGCCGCTGGCGGCGGGCAACGCCCGGATCGAAGGGCTGTACTACGACGTGGTGCTACCGCTGACGTCGCGCGTACGCCAATCGACCTCGATTCGGGTCGGGCTGTCCGCGCAGGGCTATCCCTTTCCATCACCGACCGGCATCGTCGACTATTCGCTCCGCAAACCCGGCGATCGTGCCGCCGTGTCGGCGCTGGTCGACGTGGACAGCCTCGGCACCTACGGCGCGGAGTTCGACGCGGCGCTGCCCGTCACGGGCAATCTGTCGGTCGGCTTCGGCGGCCAGGCGCAGCGCAACCGCTATCCCAACGGCACCACCGGAAAACTCAACAGCGAGGCGATGCTCGTGCGCTGGCAACCGGCGCCGGACCTGGAGGTTCTGCCCTTCGCGGTCCGCTATCAGATATCGGACGATCTCCAGGGTCCTATCTACATCCCGGCAGGCGACTTCCTGCCGCCGCGTATTCCGCGCGTCCGCTACGACGGCCCGGGCTGGAACACCTACAACACGGTCGGTGCGGCGCAGGGCCTGCTCGTCACCGCCTCCCCCTTCGCCGACTGGACGGTGCGTGGGGGCTTTTTCCACTCGCTTTACAACGAGAAATCGAACTTCGCTCAGCTCTTCGACGGGCTTGAACGCGACGGCACCGCGCGCCGCATCATCTTGGCCGATCCTCCCAGCCGGTTCGAAAGCTTCTCGGGGGAACTGCGCGCCAGTCGCGCCCTGACGGAAGGGCCGCGCCTCCACGTACTGCACCTGTCGTTCCGGGGTCGCGACCGGCGCCAGCGCTACGTGGGATCGGACGTGCTCGATTACGGCCCGACGCGGATCGGAGAGGCATTCTTTCCGGCCAAGCCCGAGCTGACCTTTTCGCAACAGCTGCGCGACCGGGTTCGCCAGACCGCGTTCGGGGTCGCCTATGACGGGCGGTGGCGCGGGGTGGGCGAACTCAGCGTCGGCGTGTCGCGGACCGACTACAACAAGGTGTTCGACCTGCCCGGCATACCTCGGCTCGAGGTGCGGTCGCAGCCCTGGATCTGGAACGTCACCGCCGCCGGCTATCTCGGCCCCCGCCTCACCGTCTACGGCGGCTATGCTCGCGGGCTGGAGGAAAGCGGCGTCGCCCCCGACAACGCGGTCAATCGCAACCAGCCGTTGCCCGCTATCCTGACGCGCCAGTTCGACGCGGGGGTCCGCTTCACGCTCAACGACCGGATCAAGCTGGTCGGCGGGGTGTTCGACTTGCGCAAACCCTATTACAATCTCGACGCCGCCGACCGCTTCACGCTGCTCGGCGACGTGGTTAGCCGCGGGGTCGAATTCTCCGTGTCGGGTGCGGTCACGCCGCGGCTCAGCGTGGTGGCCGGCGGCGTACTGCTGCGTCCGCGCGTCACGGGGCAGGGGGTGGCGCTGGGCCGCGTCGGCCGCCGCCCGGTCGGCCTTTCGCCCCGCTCGCTCGACCTCAACGTCGACTGGCGGCCCGAACCGCTGCCCGGCTTCTCGTTCGACGTCAGCGCGTCCAACATCGGCCACACGCCGTCCGTCGTCGACAATGCGGTTTCCATCCCGTCGCGCACCCTGGTCGACCTGGGCACGCGCTACGCCTTCAAGTTGGGGGGCCGCGACGCCACCGTCCGCGCCCAGGTCAGCAACGTCGGCAACGTTTACGGCTACGACCTGCGCGGCGCCGGCGCCTACGACCTGATCGCGGGGCGGATCTTCTCCGGCTACCTCACCATCGACTTCTAGCCCGCCCGTTGACGGCCGCGAGGGGTGGACCTAGCGCCCCCGGATGGCTGTCCTCCCCGTCGTCGAAATCCCCGATCCCGTTCTGCGCCAGATTGCCCGGCCCGTGGCCGCGGCGAACGATGCCGTCCGCGCGCTGGTCGCCGACATGTTCGACACGATGTACGCCGCCAAGGGCATCGGTTTGGCCGCGCCCCAGGTGGGCGTGCTGTCCCGCGTGGTGGTGATCGACCTTCAGGAGCCCGAAACGGAGGACGGCGATCCCGTCCGCCGCCCTCGCGCCTTCGTGAACCCGGAGATCGTCTCCGTCAGCGACGAGCTGTCGACCTACAGCGAGGGTTGCCTCTCGATCCCCGACCAATATGCCGAGGTGACGCGCCCCGCGCGCGCCATCGTCCGCTGGCTCGACCCGGACGGCTCGTCGCGCAGCGAAGAGATGGACGGCCTGATGGCGACTTGCATGCAGCACGAGATCGATCACCTGAACGGCGTGCTGTTCGTCGACCACGTGTCGCGCCTGAAACGTGATATGCTGCTCAAGAAGCTGGCGAAGCAGCGCCGCGCCGCCTGAGGCGCTTTTCGCTGTCCTACATGTGGCGTTCGCGTTACGTTCACGGGATGCCGTTTTCGAACCTGATCACGCTTACCGCTTGGAAAGCTGAGAACGCCGCCGCACGTCTCAACTTCCTCAACTTAGGGTACGGCGCGTGACCCCCGCCCTCGTTTTTGCCGCGCTGCTGGCCTTGGCTTTGGGGGTGGCGCTCGGCTGGCTTTTTGCCTCGCGCGGCGGCGCTGCCCGCGCGGTGGAACTCGCCTCCATCCAGGCGCGCGCCGCCGACGCCGATCTGCTCCGCCGCACGCGCGATGCGGTAGAGGCGGAGCGCAACGCTGCGCTGCGCGACCTAGCCGCGCTGCGGGCCGGTGCCGAAGCGCGCAACCGCGAGGCCGCCGAAATATCCCGACGCTTCGACGACGCCGCCGGCCGACTCGCCACCCTGTCCGCCACCAACGCCGACCTGACCGCCCGCGCCGAGGAACGCGAACGCGCCCACGCGGCGTCGCTGCGCCAGCTCGCCGACGCGCGCGAACAGCTCGGTGCCCATTTCGGTGACGCCGCCGCCAAGGTCTTAGCCTCCGCTCAGGACGAGTTCCTGAAACGCGCCGACGCCCGTTTCCAGGAGTCCGAACGCGTGTCGGGGGAACGGCTGGGCCGGCTGTTGCAACCCGTCAACGATCGCCTTCTCCGCTACGAGGAGGGCGTCGCCAAGGTGGAGGCGGAGCGCCGCGACGCCTTCGGCGCGCTGACCGCCCAGGTCGAGCTGATGCGCGCGGGCCAGGAACGCGTTTCGTCGGAGGCCGCCAAGCTGGTCAACGCGCTCCGCAACGCCCCCAAGGCGCGCGGCCGCTGGGGGGAGCAGCAGCTACGCAACGTGCTGGAAAGCTGCGGTCTGTCCGAGCACGCAGATTTCCAGACGGAGGTCAGCGTCGGCGACGGAGAGGGGGGGCGCTACCGCCCCGACGTGATCGTCCGCGTGCCCGGCGGCAAGCAACTTATCATCGACGCCAAGGTATCGCTCAACGCCTATCAGGACGCGTTCGGCGCGGTCGACGAGGCGGAACGCGCGCGCGGATTGGCCGCCCACGCCGCTGCCATGCGCGCGCACGTCTCCGGACTGGGCAACAAGAGCTACTGGGCGCAGTTTGCCGACGCGCCCGACTATGTCATCATGTTCGTGCCGGGCGAGCATTTCCTGTCCGCCGCGCTGGAGAACGATCCGACGCTGTGGGATTACGCCTTTGAGCGCCGCGTGCTGCTGGCGACGCCGACCAACCTCATCGCCATCGCCCAGACGGTGGCCGCCGTCTGGCGGCAAGAGAAACTGGCCACCGAGGCGCGCGCGATCGGCAACCTGGGCAAGGAACTCTACGATCGCCTCGCCAAGGCCGCGGAGGATCTGCGCAAGGTCGGTGGCGGCCTGACCAGCGCCGTCAACAACTACAACAGCTTCGTGTCCTCCTTTGAAAGCCGCGTCCTCGTGTCCGGTCGCCGGTTTCGCGACCTCAACGTCGAGACGGGCAGCCGCGAACTCGGCAGCGTGGACCCGGTCGAGGCGCTGCCCCGTTATGGCATCGAGCCCCCGCAAATTGGACAGGACTGACGACGATGAAGGGTATGCACCTGGGCGACGTCACTCTCGACCAAGATGGGCGTTTCCGCGGCATGGTGGCGGGCGACCTCATCATCGCTCCGGGGCGGCGGGTGGAGGTCGCCGGCATGATCTCGGGCGACGTGATCGTCGAACGGGACGCGGAGGCGCTGGTAACGGGCATGGTCTCCGGCCGCGTCGTCGAGCGTGCGAACGGCCGCGCCACCGTCACCGGCATGGTCGCCGACGGCTAGCGCCGCGCCATCAGCCCTGCCGCCACTGCGCAGACCCGCGCCGCTGTCAGGGCGCAGGAGCGGCGGCCATCGTCCCGTTCCGGCACGTACTCTGCCAGTACCAGTCCCGCGATCCTTCCCCGCGCCGCCAGTGCGTGCAGCAAGTCGAGGACGTCCTCATACCAAAGCCCGCCCGGCGTCGGCATCGCCACCGCTGGAAACCCCGCCGGGTCAAGCCCATCGCAGTCGATGCACACGACGAACCGGTCGCCCGGCACGTCCGCCACCACCGCCTCGGCGCCGCGCCGCCGCCATTCACGGCTGGTTACCAGCCGGCTCCCCCAAGCCCGCGCGTCGTCGTGCTGCCATGCTTCGCCCGACCCCAGGCCTCGGATGCCGACCTGGACCATGGCCGTCACCCAGGGCATTTCCGCCGCGCGTCGCATCGGCGATCCATAGCCCAGGTCCGTGCCTCGGATCTCGTCCGCCCAGTCGACGTGCGCGTCGACCTGTACCACCGTCACGGGTGGCTGCCCCTCGAACCCCGCCAGCACCGGGATCGGCACCGAGTCGTCCCCGCCCAGGACCAGTGGCGCGGCTCCGCTCGCCACCACTTGGGCGGTCGCCGCTGCGATCCGTCGCCTGTTACCCTCCGCGTCCCGCGTCGTCGTACGCACATCGCCAAGGTCCACGCCCAACCGCCGCAGATTGGCGG
>Ga0325400_1001182_pt1 | contig 21193 bp, 10 predicted proteins | sample PopdelMetagenome_2_FD_205662 | JGI IMG/M metagenome (GOLD analysis project Ga0325400, IMG submission 205662) | Populus deltoides microbial communities from Bellville, Georgia, United States - Xylem-PdKOR-R1 | ecosystem: Host-associated > Plants > Phyllosphere > Stem > Wood/Secondary xylem...
ACCACCACCATTTATCCATTCTTTTTCATCTCAGGTTTTCGTTATTCATTGAGATTTTACTACTTTTAGTCCTTTGTTTATGCAAGGGTTTACATAAAAAATCTCAATACAAGAAGATTAAAGTCTTGAAAAATGATGCTCATATAAAGCAAATTAAACTTAAAATAAGAATAAAGATAATATTCCAAATATGAGCTAATATCAAGAAACAAGTGAGGGTGATAAACTAATAGTTGAAAAATATGTAAAAATAACTTGTAAAAGTAAAGTTAAAGTGGGACAAATGCAAGCAAATAAAAGATAAGTTCATGAAAAGCGTATGTGGATGTTGAGTTTATCTCGGTTCCTTATAACATAAAGGTAGTCAAGACCTCAAAGATAGCCATAAGATTTGCTACTACTCTTTAACTTTTCTTTTAGGTACACCTATAGTTTGTATCTTCTAATTCATTTTAAAAGCACAACTTTCTTTTCTGTAAAATAGATAACTCTCATAACAATATTACTTATATACTAATGAGATTATTAGAAGAGGATAAGATGATATTTTTATGATTTTTCATTGCTCATTTTTTTCAAATAATTAAAGTGTATTTATAGTTTAAAAATAATCAATGAATAGTATCATCATAAATAAAAAGTTATTAATTGGAGAAAATCCTCTAAATAAGAAATTAATTGTTGTAGATAGTCTTGACTTTTTCATTGGATATGATCTCCGCCCAACATAAAAATAGTCATTTAAAATTCTTCACTTAATATGGAAATAGATGTTATGACTACTTCTATATGTAGAGAATGTATTTAAGTTAACATGAATGATTTTATTGACATGGTTAGGCCTAACTTAATTCTTACTTGATATGTTTAGTCTAAATGTTATCTTCATTAGAATCTAGAGTTCCTTCATTAATTACATAGAATTACTTTTGTAAGAAAATTCAAGTTTGTGAAATCCTACATGCTTTATTAAAAATTGGATTTTATGAAAAAACATTTGTAGAGAGTTCAATAAATATGTTGATCACTATAAGGTAAAATTAAGTGTTTTTTCTACTAACATATGTATAGAAATAATCTATTTTCTTGAACTAGTCCTAGCTAAATTTGCTCATAGAGATCATGTATAGTTAACTCATATTTGGAATGAAGTTTTGATTTAGACATAAATAAAAATAAGAAAACAATAAACTAGAAAGACAAAATTAAAGTTGAATACGATTGTCACAGAAAATCATAATTCATAATTGTATCATTTAATATTTCTCTTCAAGTAACTTGTGTCACTAACAAGTTTACAACTCCTTAAATAAACTCCAAAACTAACTTAAACAAACTATAAAATCTGAAAAATAAAGAAAAAACAATAAAAGTCCTAAACAAATTAAGAAATGTAAAATTATCAATCTTAATATTTGATTTCCTAAACTAAATAGGAAAAAAACACCATAAAGGAAAATCTTTTCCTAAACTAAATAGGAAATCTTAATAATTAAAAAAAATAATATCTCCCTAAAAATCTTCTTGCATTAGTCTCCCAGGGTTGGAGAGAACTCATTCTCAGGTTGAAATTGTTGTAACCCTCATCTTAAAGTTGTCCAATAAAACATTTTTAACCCTTTACATGCTCATTATTTCCATTAGAAATATTATATATACAACAACATGCTCAAGCTCTTTAATAATGAAACCAATCATATAGTTATTAGAAGATTTTGAAATTCATTTTACAACTTTTATCTGAAGTATAAGAACATCAACTTTGAGCCTATCAATTCTAAAATTCTTCTCAAGCATATGTGAGGCGTATCCTTCACAATTTGCTTTATCAAAAAATCACATATGAAACCATATCTAATTTGATTCTCTTTTCATGGACATCACAAACAAAAGTTTTACATCTAAATTTCCTCATTCAGAATCATTTTTGTCATCCTTATTAAATTTTGATGGTTGATTTCAATTCATAAAGGAACTAGAAGCAACAAAACTCTCATTTTTAACATCATATTCATCATGATCAAGAAACTACTTCCTGTGCTCATGCCTCTAAAATGGGCTTTCAAAATTAGTCATGAATCCATGATCACTCTTCTCAAAATCCTTTAGGCTCCTCACCTCTGCCAACTAACGGGTTAATTTTGCAATCCATCCCTTATGTCTTTTATTAGCAATTCCTGAACACCTCTTTTCAATTTTGTAATTTCTCTTTGCGTATCTTCTATCACCAATTCCTAAACATCTCTTTATTGAGAGGAAAACCTCTTTATCCCTTCCTAAATGAGCAAGTCATGTTCTACTACCTCTTCCAACCATGGTTATTTAAGCAAACAACAAGCAAATAACCACGAGGATTGTTGGATTCTAATACCAAATGATGCAAATGGAAATATAAATAAGAAAACAACAAGCTAGAAAAACAGAATTTAAGTTGAATAGAGTTGTCACACATAACCCAAATTAATAATTTATTGTTGAATATTTCTATTTAAGAAAACAATAAAAATCATAAACAAACTAGGAAAAATAAAATTATCAATCTCAATATTTGATTTTATAAACTAAATAGAAAATAATAATAGCTAACAAAAATCATCTCCTTATAAATCCTTTCGTGCCAAGTTTAGGATATATTTATGAATAGATTTACTTGAATGTTGCTACCCTATTTCAACATAGAACAAATAAGATATAAAAAGATAGACACATTTTAAGACTAAATTATTAGAATTATTACATCCTTAATCATATTATCTTTGTTAGGTTAAGATTGTAAATGGATTACTCTTCTATGAGCTATTATTTTTGTTTCAATCAATGAGTATTTTCGCATTGATTCATATACATTGATATTAATTTCTTTTATTAGGATGTATATGATTTGTTTAAAATTTGAAGAATTTTATCTCCAATGATTTATTTAATATCTTATTGAAGGATTTTGTATCATTATACAAAAACTCATAAAAAAACACTCTTATAATAAAGACATGAGAGACAAGAAAAACTTATTTCCTTAATCAAGTCATAAATAAGGTCATTTTTGTTGTGATTTTATATTTTGATTTAAGTTAGTTTTTAACTTTCAAATCAAAGAAAATTCATGATACACACACACACACTATATATATATATATATATCATTTATTCGCATTATGTAGTGGGTTAGATTAATTGTTTTTAAGCATTAAAAAATATTTAAGCATTGTTGATGTGTTTTTTTTTAAATAAATGGTGTAGGGATTGACCCGATGTGATTTGGTCAACTTGACAAGTTCAAAGACAACTTGGACAACTAGAAAAAACATAGTTTGAATAAAAAATTTCAAGATAACATCTTTTTTTTTTTAATATTGAGACGATAACATATTAAATCGACTCGGGTCAATCCTAGGTTAATATGTAAAATTCACGACCTAGATCATGCGACCGTGATAATCTCATAAAAAACATTTTGAATCTCAATTCTCAATCAACCTAATGTAGAAGGATGAAATTGAAAAAAAAAAGATAAAAATTGACCCGAGTCAACCTAGATTAACTTACCAAATCTAGACTATGAGACTAAAACAACCTAATAATAAGCAAATCAAAACAAGTTATGAAGCCAAATTCCTAATTAATTCAATGTTTAAGGATGAAATTGAAAAGAAAATCCATGAAAAAAAGAGAAAAAATAGACACGAATTAACTCAAGTCAACCCAATAACTTAGGTCATGTAAAATCCACGACTTAGGTCATGAGACTATGATAACCTCATAGAAAACAATTCAAAAAACATTTTGAATCTCAAATCTCAATCAACCCAATGTAAAAGGATAAAATTGAAAAACAAATAATAAAACAAATAAAATAATGACCTGAGTCAACTCAGGTTAACCTAATAAATATAGGTAATGAGACCAGGATATCCCAATAGAAAAGAAAATCAAAACAAGTTATGAAGGACAACATAGAAAAAAACCAATAAAAGAAGTAGAAAAAATAGATCCATGTTAACCCGTGAAACCTATGACTTGGGTCATGAGACTGAGGTAATCTCATAGAAAGTAAATTGAAATAAACTATGAAACTTAATTCACAATCAACTCAATGTTAAAAGATGAAATTGAAAAAAAAAATAATTATAAAAAATAACAAAAAAAAACTTGAGTCAACTAGATTAACCTGCAGAAGTCGATATCCGAATCATGAGACTAGAATAACCCTATAAAAAATAAAACAAAATAAATTATAAAACTCAATCTCTAATAAATCTAATTTTAAAATATGAAATAAAAAAACTAAATTTAATTTTTTTTAAAGCGTCATTATAATAAAACAGTACTTTGTGAGGAGGAATGATGATTTATATTATATTTATTCTTCTTATAATTTATATTATACATACTCTTTAAAAATGTTTCTCTAAGTTATTTTTACCAAATATATTTTTAATTTAAAGTTATTTTAATTTATTTTTGTTACATGAAAAATAATTAATTTTAACTCAAAGTTAAAAGCTAATAACTCATAGCAAACCTATTCTAAGTTATCATCACTATTATAAGACTCGACAAGTCAATTTAATGATCCATCAATGTTGAGCTTGACATTCTTTAAAAAAATTCAGTTTTTTTTAAATAACATCATCTGAATTAATATTTTTTTGTAAGTTTAAAACAATATTATTTCAAGAGTTTTTTTAAAAATAAAATTTAAATTGATTTAAGTTATTTTATCAAATTTATAATTTCAACTTTAAATCAGGTTAACTTGTTAGTCAATTCTTATAATTATAGTTATCATATATATGAAATTATTTTAATTTTTTTTATATAATTTTTTATAATAACTTCATTTTAATTTTTTTAAAATAAAAAAATAATAATTTCAGTAAACTTGAGTCGACTCGTTAAGCAAATAACTCAAATCTGTAGTCGGTCAGATTTTTATAACCATGCTTCACGCCACCAACAGCAAGAAAGAAAATTTGACAACTCCCGTCACTACATCAAAACAAAACTTACAACCTCACGTAATTACCAAACACGTGGCAGGTATATAATCCTCAATCCCCTCCCCAACTTTTCACCTTACTTCGCCGCCTTTCTTTCTCATTCGTCTGTTGCAGCCAAAAGAAATTGTATATTTTCTCACTTTCTAACCTTGAAAATAATTTTCCCGAGAAAATCAAAACCAAACAGCAAATAATGGACTCGGCGCCAGTGAACTGGGAAGCTCTAGACAGACTCATACTAGATTTTGCAAAATCAGAGAATTTAATCGACGACTCCGCTTCAACATCAATAATATCCTCTCCATCCTCTTCTCCTCCAAGTTTCTCTTCCTCTTATCAATCACGATTCATCATTCGCCAGATCAGACGGTTCTTAGAGTCCGGTGACATTGACTCTTCTCTTCATCTTCTCCGCTCCCACGCTCCTTTTATTCTCGATGATCATCGCCTCCTGTTTCGCTTACAGAAACAGGTAGGTTCCGTATCTCATTTTTCCTTCTGATTATTTTCATTTTATTTTATGTGAAATTGAAAGTTGTATTTTATTTTAATTTTGTGTGTGTAGAAATTTATGGAGTTATTAAGGAGAGGAACGGGCGAGGCGAGGGATTCTGCTATTGAATGCACAAGGACGGCTCTCGCTCCATGTGCACTTGATGCGTATCCGGTTTGTTTCTTTTAGCTTAATTTTATGAAAAAAAATTAAATTTTGTTAAATTTGGTCATGAATCGGTTAAATAGGTATTAGAAGTGTTGGAGATGGTTTTTGGATTTCAATTTTTAGGTTACATTTTAAATGCAAGAAATTAACGTAACTTTTGGAGATAATATCCTACAATTTAGTTGAAATAGTGGAGGAGTGGAAGAAACTAGTTAGTTATGCTTTTTGTGTATTACTGGATAGGTCAGTCGTGGAATGCCTTTTGCAGTGCTTCTGTTGAATGAATATAACCTAGCTCTTGATAAATTCCTGAACTGTGAATTAAAACCATATTTGATTAGAGTGGGATTGGTGGAGGGGATGATAATTTGGAAAGTTTGAGCTTTTGAGGGAGTTTCAGCAACAGATAAATTGGTACTTGGAAGAAGAGAGTTCTTTTTTTTCTATTTTCTTGATGGGTTAGCAAGAGCTTTTAAGTTTCTAGATGGCTTGCTTAATTGTAATTGGAATTGTTCTGACAGTATTGTGATAAATGATTGTAAAATTTGCTCATGGTAATAGAATAGTGTCATTCAATGTCATATTTAGTTTTAGCTTATAAATGATGTGTAAATGGACCAATAAATTTTTGGTTAAGACTGAAGTGTAAATATTTTCTTAATTTTATTATTGAGTGAAGAGTTGCCGTGCTGATTTGGCTGCAAGAAATTGTGAGTTCATGGATATCTTATCAGAACTATACTTGAAAAATTCAATTTTGTGTTGTGTTTCTTTATGGTACAGCTTCTGAGAATTTGATTTCTGCTTGTAATAACGAAAAAAAAGAAACAGACAATCATGTGTGGATGCCATGTTTTTTTTTCTTCTTTTTTTTTTGGAGGTCTGACAGAAATCCGTGTATGTGTTTAAGGAAGCATATGAGGAATTTAAGCATGTTCTCCTTGCCTTTATATACGACAAAGATGATCAAAATTCTCCTGTGGCAAATGAGGTGAGCTTTATTTGATGTTAGCTGACGACCCCTTTCCTTTTTCCCATGAGATTTCATTTGCGTCAATGGACATTCTTTAGAAAATAAAGAATAAAGCCTGCTTCCTCTTATTTCTAGGATTTCAAGCTCTGAACACAAGCAAACTTCTTTTCTGTTTCAATATGTGTTTCCTGTATATGAATGTGACAAAGGTGATGATAGCTTGCTCAATCTGGTCTATTAATAACCTTAGATTTTGTTGCCATTCAATATTTATCAACTCTCGTGATAGTTAATTTGGAATTTGGATTTGCATGCAAATTTCTCTTTGGTAACTCTGATGCATTTATTTGTCACTGATGTAGAATTATGAAATTTGGAATGCTTAAATTTATATTAACGACATGGAACAATATCTTGGAGGTGTTGGGCTTTTAAGCATATATTGGAGATTTTCTTGGTTTATTTTACCTTGGGTTTTGATGGAAATTAAGTGGGACTGGTGGACTAGAAGATGCATGGAATAGTTTGATATGGCGAATGGAACTTTATGCTGATAACTTAAACAAATAATTTATGTTCTATTGTCATTTTACCTGCAAGATTATATTTCACTTATGATGAAGTAATCAGGTTCTTTTCCATTTATGATATTTCCCTCTGAATATCCATAGTAAACTAAAACTTCCTGCGAAGAGTACTTTTTTAGTTGTGTGATTCAGCATACAATATTTGTTGCAGTGGTCTGAAAGAAGGAGGTTTGAAATTGCTGGATTAATGTCCTCAGTCTTAAGAGCTCATTTACAGGCATATGATCCAGTCTTTTCTATGACATTAACATATTTAATAAGGTTGGTATTGATGCTTACTTTCGATTTATACTCCATTTGTTAAGTGTTTGTCAGCCTGCTATTGCTTGCGCTAGCTGGATTGTAAGTTTTCTTCACTTCTTCTATGTGGTGCAGCATACACAAGGGGTTTTGCATTCGTCAAGGTATTTCATCACCCATTTCAGATCTTACTGAAAGGTTGCTCCTTGAGGAGCGCGATCCTCCTGCTGTTCCACAAGAGAGTTTTTATGAAGCACCTCCATTTGATGAGGTGAGGTTTCTAATATTCAATTCAATTGACCTTAGCTGATGCTGAGAAACAGCTGTGTCCCAGTGGCAAACTCCTTTTCTCTTGCAGGATCATCAGGCTTCTGAACAATTCTGATAATGTTTATTTCATAATATACAGGCGATTTACATTACATGTTTTATGTTGAAATACAGGTGGACATACAAGCACTTGCACATGCCGTGGAACTTACGAGACAAGGGGCAATTGACAGCTTGAGATTTGCTAAGGGAGACCTGTTTCAGGCATTCCAGGTGCACATATTTTCTAATGTGTTCCATCCTTATTGTGATATCATCTTCTACCTGTGCAAGTCAAGTTCATTTGGATGAATTAAATTATCCACTGCATTGGCTGTGTCTTAGCCTTGGTTGATACCAAGTGATTGTAATGTGCCCATAATAGTGTCATGCTTCCACATTTCTACTTTTTTTCAGTAATAAACTTATGTTGTGTTTAAGCAATATGCGGAGTGTTTGGAAAGTCCACTTGATAACAAGCATTGTATATGAATGTGTCTGCATTATTCAGATCCTAGTTTTTTTCTGCTAATTGAGCAGCTTGACTGTATGAGCTTATCACTCACTATTCTTGAACATTTCTGTCACAGAATGAGCTATGTCGGATGAAGGTGGATGTTTCAATGCTTGATGAGCTTGTTCGTGAGTATTGTGTCTACAGGGGTATTGTCGATTCTGGTCTTGCATTGCCTTCTGGTGATTCTCCAACTTCTATCTCTGTTTTAGATTTCATTCATCTCACCTTCCCTCTCCCTCCCTCTAACACATACACACATTTTATGATTGCTTTAGTACCAGGATTAAAAACCCTCGCTGAGCCTTTAAAAGTTGGTCAATCAGAGCCTGGCTATTGTTCCTCAAGGAACTACTCTTTTGAGGGTGACAATACTAACAGTAAACATTCAGATGGTGAAACTTCCGTAAGCAATGCTCATATGAATGGCTCTCCTGAGGATAGTGTGGATGTGAATAGCATACAAGGAACTGATGTTGAGTTAAGATATGCGTGTGAATCGACAAACTATTCTGAAGATTGCAGCACCAGCGGATCACATCAAGCAGGAATTTCCAAAGTTCTCCAAAGAAACAGAAATTATACAACTGGAGAAAGGAGCAAACGCAAGCGATGGAGGGGGAGGCAAGATGATGAAGACTATAAGCAAGATGTTAATGCCACCAGTACAGATTTATCCAGGGAACAACAGGTAGCTACTTGGTAATTTTTTTCTAGTGATTTATGTGGTTTACAATAGAATATTTTTCTGCAGGGCTTGGAAAAGCATCCTTCAGCAGACATAAAGAGCAGAGATGATAAATATGAGATTGTACTTGGGATGAAGGAACTGGCAGGTAGAGGAATGGCAGCAGAGGTTGTGGAAGAAGTTACTGCTTTGGATCCAAACTTTTTTCTGCAAAATCATATCTTGCTCTTCCAGTTGAAACAAGTAAATATGGTTCCTTTGTCAATTCTGACTTTCATCAAGTAAATGTTAAAGAGTTTTGTTTTTGTTTTTCTTGAGCTTTATACAGGATGCTGTTTCTGAATATTCCGGTGGTTTCAGGTTGAATTCCTTAAACTGGTTAGCTCTGGTGATCATTCAAGTGCTCTAAGGGTTGCAAGCTCACACTTAGGGCCCATAGCATCAAGAGATCCTTCTTTGCTGAAGCCCTTGAAGGAGACTTTGTTGGCATTGCTCTGGCCTAATGAAGATGCCCTTGGAAAAGGCTTGCCTTTACATGCACTTTCAACTTCTCTTCAGGTATCATGACTTGGTCTTGGTGATTAAACTGGAAATGCTTCTTGATAGTTTTGTTCCATCATTTTGATTCCTTCAGAATGGTGTTACTCATTTACATAGAAAATTGGTTATGATCATCTTTCACTGTTTTGCGACTGGATACTTTGTTGACCGTTGTGTATTGGTCATAATTCGTTGGAATTAACATGTCTAAAGTACTGTCTAAATGGGACCACATAACATGCCTCAGTAGGGTGACATCTTGTTTTTGTCTCTCATTATAACAAGATCACCTAGAGGTGTTTGATGTGATAGATGATGTAGGTGCCATTGTCAACGAGAATTGAACCGTGAGTATTTCGACCAATTTTGTGAGATGGGTTAAAATGAGGAAAAATGAACACTTAAATTGATTTTTCATGGAATGATGAGGTTTTGCAACATTTTTATGTGCTTGTTTACTCAATGAGGCATAAATGAGGAAAAAGGAACATTTGAGTAGTTTTTTTTTTTTTTAATTTATTACTTTTTTATGGAATGGAAGTATATGAGTTAAAGAGTACCTGGAGTGAGATTTCAGCCACAGTAAGTATTATGAGTTAAAGAGTAGCTGGAATGATGAGGTTTTGCAACTTTTTTATGTTTAAATGAGGAAAAAAGGAACAATTGAATAGCTTCTTCATGGAATGATGAAGTTTTGCAACATTTTTATGTGCTTGTTTACTCAATGAGGCATAAATGAGGAAAAAGGAACATTTGAGTATTTTTTTTTAATTTATTACTTTTTTATGGAATGGAAGTACATGAGTTAAAGAGTACCTGGAGTGAGATTTCAGCCACAGTAAGTATTATGTACTTTTATGTCATGTCAGCTTTACCTGTTCTTGCATCTTTAGTGGTACATGTTAAAGTTATGAGTAATGCTAAATGCAATTGAAGATACATCACGAAATTAATCAATCAAGAGCCAATCCAATTTCCATGTCACATCCATCTTTTACTTGAAAACAAAAACAGTCAACTTTTCCCATCTCCGTCATCTCCCTTGCTTTGTTCCATAATGTTTCATGTAGTTAGGTGCTTTTTTATTAGAAAAGAAACAAGAAGAATTTTAGCTGCATCGAGATGGTGTCCTTGGGTTAGTGACTGATTGATTACCTTGCTTGTGTTACTCTTTCTCCATGTTTTGGATTTTCCAGTTCCATCCCCTCTTTCTTTGTTTTGGAATGCATTTCTTGGCAGTGTGTTGCATGATCAGATTACTGTCTGCATGTCTAGCAGGCTATGCTCTCTAGCAACTGGAGTACTTTACCTCTTATCATCATTGATTCAATTTGGTTGGCTTATTTAAAAAACAAGAAGAATATAGATGGTTTAATTAGATGGACGCTTCACTTATTCTACAACTGCTATTTTGTCTTCTATTATCCATGGATGGCTTTAAGTTGATAAAAAAGTTGGAAAAGTTGGCTTTTTTTTTTTTTATATATAAAAAATAACTTCATGTAAAGATAGTATGGTATGGCAATTCGAGTGTCATTAAGTTTCTTGAAGCATTCGTGGTGTATTTTTCAAAGTATGTAGCATAAATCTAAAGTTATAGGATTTGAATAGTGACAAGGCTTTGAGGAAGAACTGGGCTGATCAATTTCCATAGCAAGGGTGTTTGATAAAGTTACAGATGTTTTCCTTCTGTGTACCCCCATCAACTGATTGGGATTTGCTATTTTCACGTGATATTTTGGTCAGTGCGCTAGAACATTGATATTGAATGCGAGTAAATCTTGAAGTTTGTTTTCTACTGGTGCTAACAGTATTTGTTAGAAAACATGCTGAAGAGAAACTTCATTTTTTTTAAAAAAAAATTCCAACTTGTTTTGAAGTGGTGGTCATCTTGCTACCATTTCCTCGGTTGCTTTGATGTTGGGTTACCGATACAAACATAAGCATTCTGAGCTTTATTTGACCGAGGATTATTTTGTATACACGTTAACGACCGTGCATTTTTATATCTGTGATAGTTTGCGATAGGTCGGAAGCTTGGTGTTGAAGAACCACAGCTTATGAAGCTGATGAGAGCAACCCTCCATACTCACAATGAGTGGTTTAAACTTCAAATGTGCAAAGATCGTTTTGAAAGTCTTCTAAGGATTGATTCTTTGAAAGATGTTAATACTCCCTTGATTTCTGCTTGTTCCATGTCGAAGTCAAATGCTGACAGCTGCACCCATGGATCCTCCCAAGTTACAATATCTTCCAGCACTAGGGTTTCAGAAGATGGTAGCAGCGCAACTCAAGAGTCATCCAGAGATGTTTGTGATGAAAATGCAATACTAAAAGTTATGGTAAGTTGTGCGTTTCTATTGCTGCCCTGCAAAATAAGATACAGCTTTTTCACCTGTTTTCAATTGGGGTACTGCTAGTAGCCTTCTAGGACAGATATTGGTTGCAAGCCAAGCCTATAATCTCTGGTTTCTATGTTTGGGGTTGGTGCAGGAATTTCTTGCTCTGCCAAGGGCTGATGCTATCCATCTTCTTGCACAGTACAATGGAAATGCGGAGACTGTCATCCAGCAAATATTTGCTTAGTTTGGGATTGAAAACTGTATTGATAACTGATAAATTCGTTTTTTGATTTAGAAACCTTTTTTTTTATTCATTCTGTGACATAGAAGTTGATATTCAATCACTTGTGGAAGGCCATAATAACCATCCACCGAACAGCGGCCTACTTTCTTGGTTTCTGTATACTTCGGTCGTGATTTTCTTGTCAAAAAGCAAAGCTTAAAAGATTATAATATCACCCCTGATTTGAGTGTGTGGTGGATATGAATCCGGCGTTTTTTTTTTTTTTTCCCAAGCTACCTGCAAAAGTGATGGCCAGTGTTTGCCCTCGGCACTGGCTATTTTATGTCATTAACATGTTTTGCTTCACGCAGCTTGCAAATCCTTGCTGCTTGCTCTGCTGGTGCCAAGAGTCCAAACAATTTGGAATTTTGGATCCTATCGGCCAGGAGTCGTGGATGTTTTGTTTTGCTTCCAGCCGCTTGCAATTCCTGGCTCGCACATGTACACGGGCCTACATGGTGAGTGCTACTGGTTGGAGGTAATATTCAGAGGGTGTTGGGGTTAGAGATGGAGGTGATGGAGGTTAAGGTTTGAGTGTGGGATCCACTAAAAAGTTATGAAAAATAAAAAATATTAGCTTTTGTGGTTGAGTTTTATGTATAATTAGGTTGTATCCAACCACAACCTCAACCATAAAAGCTAAACCAAACACGCCTTTACACGTTTGTTGGTCCGATGGGACCCGGTTTAAAGTCGTGCAGTTTTCTGTGCTGTTTGTGAGTGTTGTAGCATTTGTAGTTTAATTTTTTTTTTTACAAATGTGTTAATATTATATGAAAATGATTTAAAAATATAAAAAAATAATTTAAAATAAAAAAAATTAAATTTTAAAAAAACACAATTTTATTCTTGTTTCTAAACAATATCTTTATCTTTCTCTACTCATAAGAGCACTTGTACGAAGTCCAAACTTGGATTTTAACCTGACAGATCAACATATCAATCTGGATTTCGTTATGATTTGGGCATAATTCAGACCATGAACAACTGACTTCTTAGTTCTTACATAAAGCATTGCAGCTGCCATTAATCTTTGATTGGGATTATCAACAAAATCCTTTCTATAAGAACTTTCTATCCAAGAAACCCACAATATATTTTTGTATGTGTAAAATCTTATAATATAATTTTCATACTAAAAGATCTAACTATCTATTTCGTATTACTTGTTTTTTTTTTATTATGAATATGGAGATTTTTTTAGCAGGTTTAAAATTCATAATATTCTAATATTTATATATCTATGAAATTGTCTTTTTATTATATTTAAAATTATGTCGTCACATAACTTGCATGTATATATAATACAAGAAGTAACTTTTTTTCCTTCAAGTTAGAACTGTTGTTTCAACAACCATTGCAAGTGAACACTTAATTCTTTCCGACCACATCTACTGATTGTTTTTTTTTTTTTAAAGGAAAAGGGAATTCACTATACGCCATATTTATATGTTTTGTGTAAACATATATAATTGTACATATAATATAAACCATATTATAAATATAATATACTAATATTATACATAGATATAATTATAAGAGAAAATTGTACTAAAAGTCAAAAAAATACTTTTTTTATATTTATAATACATCAAAATAACTTTTATTACCAAAAAGCATAGATGGGTCAACGTACAATGATAAAAGAGTTAGAAAAATGTTTTTTTTCTGGTATATATTTTCTTTTTAGGTCTTTTATAGAGACAGAACTAATGCATGAATCTGGACTATTCAACAGATTTTCGAAGTTATCTTTAGCTGCGACATCAACCGAAGATACACCCCAGCAGCTTGTCATCATCCTGATTTTGAAAATAAATTAGTTCGATTTTTTTAACCTATCAAGAGAAGAGGTCATTGATCTCTTGGGTAGCATATTCTTCCTTTGCATTGACCACAAAATCATCTGTGGATTTGTTCATAAAGTAACAAAATAACAAAGGTGAAAAGAAGATTTCCAGAAATAGCATACGTGGAAAAGAGATTTAAAAAAATAGTAGCCTATTTTATTTTGTTCCTTTATTTCCGTTTCGTTTTTTTTTTTTAATAGTATTTCTGTATCTTCCCCTAATTTATCATCCCAAGACTTCACTCACAACTCAGCTAGGCTCGGTTGGCACCTCGTTATGCACACAATCTTAACACTTGGATCACTGCTCCCTGGCAATTTCAAGAAGCAGATGTGGTGTTAGGTCAAAGAACACATTGACTGCTCCCTTCTCAATCTTAAACCCATACTTTAATTTAATTATGTTCTAATGACTGCTACGAATTTAAAATGATATCTCTTTCCCAAATGTTCAAATGTGGGGGCAATAACCAACGGAAAAGAATCCCCAGCAACGATACATAATGATTCCTCTCCCCCAACTTGCTATGTGCAAAATACCAAAAGGAGATGGTAATAAAAATGAAGAATTTGACTATAATATTATTAGTTATTTCTCTATTATAATAATAATTGAAACGATGGGCGCCACTGCCACCAAATTGTTCAGCGTGGAGTTCACGTTCTAGAGAAGGATAATCTATGTTTCATGATCTTATGTTTTTTCTATTCCCGTTCTCTGAACAAAACAAGAAGACTTCAGCTTGAAGACAACGGTACTGAAGGTAAATTACGTTGCCATACTACTACGCCATACTTATCACTCCATGTGTTGTCATAAAAAACAATGAAAAATAGAAATAAATAAAATAAAACTCGAAGTGTTTACAGATACTTATTTTTAAATATATTTTTTCAATATAAGACTATATTTTAAAATAGTTTTTATTATTCACAACACCATGTTAATTTCAAATGCTTTAATTTATTCACGAATGCGTTTTTATAACATTTAAAATATGGTCGATTTCTATTAATTCTATCCATTTATTGAAAACAAAAACAGCCTCTAAATGGTGATTTCCGATTCTTGAATACAGCAAAGAGCTTCCCAAAAACGCTGGCTGACGACAATGAGATTAACAAAATGAAAGCTTATTAAAGTATTCAGTACAAAAGCTTGGCCATTTATTGCAAGAAAAAGAAAGGGTCCTTTTTCTAGAAAAGCAAGCATATAATTCATTGCCAATGATGATGTTGATGGTCATACTCATCCCATGCGTAGCAAGGATCGATGACAACTGCTCCTTTTTTTCTATTGCTTTTCACAATTTCTTTTTCTTAATGCTTTTCGCAATTTATAAATTAACGTTCATAAAGTTAACAAATAAAACATGAGGCTCTTATATGTTTGATTACTTTTTGCTGGTGATCTTACTCGTGATGATGTTTGTCTAACTGTATTTGCGGTTCCCTGCCTTCAAGAGATCAATTGTCCATACCATAAGCAAAGTGTGTTCACCTAGCTCCTTTCCATCGTTTTCGTTTCTGCTTTTTTCTCCCAACTATATATGTCGAAGGGTTCCTGTCTTGACTTCTAACTTTTGAAAGTTCTGTAGCTTATAGGCTCTTAGCTAACTTTTTTAGACTGTTGGTCATATATATATTTATTTATTTTGATTCTCAAGTCATTTACTACCATTGAAATAAGGCAACAAATTTATCTGCACATGATAGAGTAGTTACTCCTAAATCCTAATTGTCATCGGTAGTTAGTTACTCCTAAATCCTAATTAAATCCTAATTAAATCCTAATTGTCATCGGTAGGTAGTTACTCCTAAATCCTAATTGTCATCGGTAGTTGGGACTTGAGCCTCCCTCAAAACAAGAGCTCTTACTGATGACTCTAGAAGCCGGTGATGTGCGGTCCCGACTATACTAGTAGCTGTAGAAGAGTAGAGGCGGCTTTCCCATCGTATAGTCGAAGTTTATGACAATAGAGTAGTAGTTGACTTTAGAGAAATTGTCAGGAAATCAAGCACTGATTAGGCAACAAACCAAATAGGCAACAAACTTATAATTGAATCATTAATTATTTGTTTTCTTGTTTGTAAATAATTAAGCTTGATTATAAGCAATAGTGCATGATCTGATGCAAAACTTTTAATGTATATTGTAATCTTTTCGTTGATTGAAATAATAAGAAGAATATTTCTCTTCATGGTATCAGAGCAATAATCTAGGTATCAAAATAAAACACAGCCTTCAGCCGACTCCTATGGCAGACCAACAAAGCGCACCAGCAGGCACAAGATAGGATCATCCCAATCATCAATTTTATCTTCACCATTCAGACCATCCTGGCACCGTTCTTGTGCCACAATCCCTGGTTGAAGACAACTATAGTACATGGAGCCAATCTATGACTATGGCTTTGACAGTTAAAAATAAAATTGGGTTCATAGATGGCTCAATGAAGGAGCCTGATGAGAAGAAATTTGATGAACATCAATAATGGAATCGATGCAATAGTCTGGTGAAAACTTGGCTATTAGGATCCATGTCCAAATAAATTGCCACAAGCGTCATCAACTGCAAAGATGCTAGACAGATGTGGCTTGACTTACAGGAACGATTCACGCATGTAAATGTGGTTCAACTATTTAATGTTGAGAATGAAATTCATGACTGTATGCAGGGAAACATGTATGTAGGGTCTTACTTCACAAAGCTAAAGGGCCTATGGGATGAACGTGATGCACTTTGTACTTTTCCAATATGCACTTGTGGGGCAATCAAAGAAGTAGCTGCATATATAGAGACACAGAAAACCATGAAATTCCTCATGGGTCTCAATGATTCATACGTAGGTGTTCGCAGCAACACTTTGTTACAAGATCCACTATCCACAGTAAACAAAGCATATTCACTGGTCATTCGCTATGAGAAACAATCAGAGGTGACAACCGGGAAAAGCCATGCTTAGCCTGAGGCTGCTGTCTTCGCTGTAAGAAATTCAAATCATGAGATTGAAGCTGAACTGAGATGCTTCAAGTGTAACAGAACAAACCACACTGCCAAGGATTGTCGTGCACATCTCAGATGCACCTTTTACCACGGGAAGGGACATACAACAGAATATTGTCGCAAAAAGAAAGCAGTGACTGAAGCTGAGTTTAATACGACAATTTCCAAAGGCAACCAAGTGGCATTACATAAGAATGAAAGAAAGGAGATGAATCTTCCCTTCACAGCTGAAGAATGCAAACAGATACTCAGCATGCTAAAGAATAAAACAACTTCTGCCAATCATGTTAGTAACTGCCCAACTCATTATGAACTCTTGGGTAAGGCTTTTTCACTCATTTCTAATGGCAACAGAAGTACATGGATTTTGGACAGTGGATGCACAAATCATATGATTTCTGATCAAAACTTGTTCACATACTCAAGACCTGTCATTGGCCGCACTGTTGAATTACTGAATGGGTCAATAACACAAGTAACTCATATTGGCAGAGTTCACCTATCCTCTGATTTAATTCTTGACAATGTTTTGTGTGTCCTATATTTCCGATTGAACTTAATTTCAATTAGCAAGCTTGCATCTGATTCCTCTTGTATAACCATCTTTCTAAGCCAGTTTTGTGTGATTCAGGACCTACGTTCGGGGAAGATGATTGGGATGGGAATTGAAAGGGAGGGTCTATATTTTCTCGACCAAGCCAAGAAAGGAACATGCAACCATGCCCAAAATCTTCATCCGAACCTTTAGCATCAACGTCTTGGACATCTCTCAACCAAAGTATCCCAGTTATTTTCTGAAGTTAATTCTTGTTCTCATGACAAATGTTTAATTTGTCCGTTAGCAAAACAAATAAGACATCTCCATTTGATTTAATCCATGTTGACATTTGGGGTGGTTATAAAGTTGCTTCTATTTCAGGTGCAAAATATTTTCTCACTATCGTTGATGATCACACTAGATGCACATAGATTTATCTTATGAAACACAAATCAGACATTAAGGATCTTCTAGTCAACTTCATCAACATGGTTGAAAATCAATTTGATTTCAAGGTTAACATTATTCGTAGTGACAATGGTCTTGAATTCAAACTCGAAAGCTTTTACGCTAATAAATGTATCATTCACCAAACTGGTTGCATTAATACTCCACAACAAAATGGTGTTGCCGAACGTAAACATAGACATTTGTTAAATATGGCATGTGCCTTACTTATTCAGGCCGGTCTTTCTCATCAATTTTAGGGTGATGCTATTCTTGCTTCCGCTTACCTCATCAATCGCACACCAACCCCCATTCTCCACGGAAAGACACCATATGAAAAATTATTTAACATAATTCCTAATTATTCACACTTACAAGTATTTTGTTGCTTATGTTTTGTTTCCACTCATGCATAGAGTCGCTCCAAATTTGATCTTTGAGCATCTAAATGTATTTTTCTTAGGTATCCTTATGGGAAAAAGGGATATCGAGTTTTTGATCTAACTACAAAACAGGTCATAGTATCAAAGGATGTCGTTTTCTTTGAAAATATATTTCCTTCCCTCACACCAAGTGCTGGTACTTCTCCCACTCCCAATTCATTTTTACCTTTTAACATAGACTTTGCACCCCTTCCTCCTATTACCCATCAAACACTCAATGCTCTTCCCTCTTCAGCCACCCCTACCCTACACATACTTGATTCCTCACAGATCACTCAACCTGACTCCTCTGTTATTCCCACTCAACCTCTTCATCGTGGCCATCGATCGATTACCACTCCTTCTTATCTGCAAGACTTTCACCTCGACATGACCCTCCCTTCAAGGACTGAACCGTCATCCTCCACAAACTTGGTTCCGTCATCCTCCACAAACTTGGTTCACACTTCAGGTACTGCCTATCCTCTCTGTTTTTACTTATCTTATGCTCAACTTTCTCCCAATCATAAAGCTTATACCACTTAGCTCACCCTTCTCAAAGAACCTACCAGTTTTTCCCAGGCTGTTCAGCATCCACAGTGGCGTGAGGCCATGCATCTTGAAATTGTTGCTTTACAAGCTACTAGAACTTGGAGCTTGGTTCCTTTGCCTTCTCATAAATGGCCAATCGACTGTAAATGGGTCTACAAGATCAAGTTGAAAGCTGATGGGACAGTTGAACGGTATAAGGCCCGGCTGGTGGCTAAGGGATACAACCAAATTGAAGGCGTTGATTACCAATAAACCTTCGCCCCTGTCACAAAAATGGTCACTGTCCGTGTCTTACTCAGTGTGGCAGCTTTGCATGGTTGGCATCTCCACCAATTAGATGTTAACAATGCATTCTTGAATGGCGATTTGGATGAGGATGTTTACATGTCACTACCTCCTAACTTCGGACGAAAGAGGGAGACACGAGTTTGTAAACTCCATAAATCCCTATATGGCTTGAAACAAGCCTCTAGAAAGTGGTTTACCAAGCTGTCCAATGCACTCAAGGCTGCAGGATTCCACCAGTCTTTATCTGATTATTCTTTGTTCGCCCGCAGCTATCATGGTAACTTTTTAGCATTACTGATATATATGGATGATGTGATATTGGCTGGAAACAATTTGCAGGACATAGAGAACACCAAGCTTTTCTTGTCCAAACAATTCAAGCTGAAAGACTTGGGACAACTTAAGTACTTCCTTGGCATAGAAGTTGCAAGATCATGGAATGGGATCAGTTTGTCATAGAGAAAATACACCCTCGACATTTTGAATGATACAGGATTTTTGGGTGCCAAGCCATCCCGGTTTCCTTTGGACCAAAATGTATCATTAACACAATCTGATGGGAAGCTCTTGGAGGATGGATCAACATACAGAAGGTTAGTTGGAAGGTTGATATATTTGACTATAACTAGACCCGACTTGACTTATATTGTGCACATCTTAAGTCAGTTCATGGACAAACCTCGGCAACCCCATCTAGCAGCAGCTCATCAAGTTCTCAAATATATCAAGCAAACATCTGGACAAGGCATCATGTTACCATCCACGGGTAACCTTCAGTTACAAGCATTTTGTGATGCTGATTGGGCTTGTTGTAAGGACACAAGGAGATCAGTTACCGGTTATTGCATTTTACTTAGAGGAGCACCTATTTCTTAGAGGACCAATAAACAGACGACGGTATCGCGTTCAAGTGCAGAGGCAGAATACCGCTCTATGACTACTACATGTTGCGAGATTACATGGCTGAAAAATATTTTAAAGGAGTTGAAGATAAATCATACACAGCCAGTGACTCTGTTCTGTGATAATCAAACAGCAATGCACATCGTATCAAATCCAGTAATTCATGAGCGAACAAAGCACATCGAAATAGATTGTCACTTGATACGTGAGAAAATTCAAGCAGGAATGATTCAGACATCCTACATTTGAACTACACAGCAACCAGCAGACTTATTTACTAAGCCATTAAGCTCCACACAGTTTGAGAATTTACTTAGCAAGTTGGGTATAATTAATATTCACTCCAACTTGAGGGGGAGTGTTAAGGAAATCAAGCACTGATTAGGCTACAAACCAAATCAACACTAAATAGGCAATAAACCAAATCAGCACTGAATAGGTAGCAAACTTGTAATTGAAAGGTTAATTATTTGTTTCCTTGTTTGTAAATAATTAGGCTTGATTATAGGCAATAGTGCAGGATCTGATGTAGAACTTTTAGTATATATTGTAATCTTTTCGTTGATTGAAATAATAAAAAGAATATTATTTCTCTTCAGAAATAGGATCAAACTATATGTGTCTATATATATATATATATATATATTCTGTAAACTTTTTTGAATACTTATACAAGGACTTGAGTTATTCTGTTAGACTAGGTTACACGAAGATTATCACTTTTCAAACCAGTTAGAGATGGAACTCCTAGCTGATATAGATTACATTTGAAGTTGAATATCAGTTCCTATAACCATGATCAGCAGATGAACACGTCTAAAACTTTGGACACGAAGCTTGTCTTGAAGCTCTTCGAATCATTGTCTGGACTCATTGATCTTTTATAGAGATTTAAGCAAATCGTAGGAGATCTTTGATTTGCGTTTGGTTAGTGCCTCGATACAAAAGAACAGAAACGTGTTTGGTTTAAAGGATATCGATGGAGATATAAAAATAAATATTTATTTTTAATAATTTTTAGAGTAAATTTATATTATTTCAAAAAAAAAA
>Ga0325400_1001183_pt1 | contig 21191 bp, 14 predicted proteins | sample PopdelMetagenome_2_FD_205662 | JGI IMG/M metagenome (GOLD analysis project Ga0325400, IMG submission 205662) | Populus deltoides microbial communities from Bellville, Georgia, United States - Xylem-PdKOR-R1 | ecosystem: Host-associated > Plants > Phyllosphere > Stem > Wood/Secondary xylem...
ACCCCGTTGCCGAACTGAACACGCTCCACCGACTGCAGCGTGTCCACACCGTCCGGACCGCTCACCGTCGCCCCACCGTCGCCGCGATAGACCAGCCGGTAGTCGGTGCTCGCACCCGCGAACGTCGCGGTATCCACCCCCGCCCCGCCGTCGAGCAGGTCGTTGCCGAACCCGCCGGAAAGCAGGTCGTTGCCCGCGCCGCCCCGCAGCGTGTCGTTGCCGCCCAAGCCGGAGAGGAAGTCGTTTCCGGCCGTTCCGAACAGCGTGTCGTTGCCGCTCGTCCCGACCTGATCGCCGTCGACCAGCGCGATCCGGACGATCGTGGTGTCGGTGCCGGTGTCGAAGGTCTGACCGCTGGCGGTGATCCGCACCGCGATCGTCTCCGTCCCCTCGGCGACAAGGTCGTCGAAGATGCTGATCGACGGCAGCGCGATCGTGTAGGTGCCGGCGGGCGACTGGCTGATGCTGTAGCTGCCGCTGAAGCCCGGGACGCTGACGTCGACACCGTTGGTCACCGTCGATTCCGTCGAGAACGACACCGTCACGTTGACCGTGCCGCTGCTGACGTTCTTCAGGACGAGGGCGAGCGGGACGGTAGCGTTGACGCCTTCAGTGACGCTGGGAAGGTAGGAAACGAACGCGGTGGAGGCGATGCGCGCCAGGATGTCGAACCCGCCGTCCGACGCCTGCTGGACATAGGTCTCGAGGGCGGGACCGCCGGTCGGCGCCAGCGTCAGCGTCTCGCCGGTGGAGAAGACGAGCGCGTTGCCGTTCTGCCGAACGCCGAACCCCGCGACGGCATCGGTCACGTGGATGCGGTCGCCGGGCGCGAAGTCGGTGACCGTGTCGCCGTTCATCTCGGCGCGAGTGCCGCGGAACTCGTCGTTGCCGGTGCCGCCGGTCAGCGTGTCGGCACCGGCGCCGCCGATCAACACGTCTGCCGCCGCGCCGCCGACCAGCACGTCGTTGCCGCCCAGCCCGTCGAACGTCATCGGCGCGGCCGACGATCGGCTGCCGCTCGCCACCTGGATCGTGTTGACACCGTCGTCCCCCCGGACCGTCGTAGTGGCCGACGAGCCGTCGATGTTGACCGTGACGTTCTGGATGTTGCGGAGGGTGTAGGCGGTGCCGCCCGCGCCGGCATAGCCGGACGCCAGGTCCACGCTCGAGAGCGACTGCACCTCGATCGTGTTGATGCCGGTGCCGCCATCGACGGAGCCCGTGTAGCTGCTGAGGCGGTTAAGCGACGGGAACCGGAAGGTGTCGTTGCCGTCGTCGCCGAACACCCGGCCGAAGCTGCCACCCAGCGTGAACTGGTCGTCGCCCGCCCCGCCATGGATGTCGGTGCCGGTCGGGGCGCCGGACGTGATCGCGATCTGGTCGGCACCTGCGCCGAACTGGACATTCTCGATGCCCGCGATGCTGAACTGCTGCCGGCCGATGGTGACCGCAGCCTGCGTGAAGGTGACCGCGCCCACCGGGCCCAGGTCCAGCGTGTCGTACCCGGCACCCCCGTCGATCGTGCCGGTCGCGTTTGAGAAATCGGTGCTCGCCTGGGTGAAGGCGATGGTGTCGTCGCCATCGCCGCCCCGCAACGTGTCGGCACCCGTGCCGCCGTTGAGCAGATCGTTGCCCGTGCCGCCGTCCAGCGTGTCGACGCCGACGCCACCGATCAGCGTGTCGTTCCCATCACCGCCATAAGCGCTCTGGATGTAGACGGGACCGGAACCGCTCAAGAGACTGGCTCCGCTGATATCGACCAGATCGTTTCCGCCTCCGGCCTCAATGATCAGCGTGCCATCACCTCCACTACCAGTCTGCGAGCGACTGTAAGTTATCCTGTCATCACCGTCGTTGGTGCGTATCGTGTAAGCACCGGAGAAGGTCTGCGAGAAATTCAGTATGTCACTGGTGGATCCGGTTTCATACAGGTCCGGAGCAAACAGGGTTCCACTGATGACGAGTTTCTCGATACCAGTCCACTTGACCATGTAGCTGAAGCTGCTGCCGACCCGGACTCCCAGCTCCCCATCAACGCCACTAGTTCTCAGGGCGCCAAGATAGAGAAATGCGTTCAAGGAAAGCTGATCAAAACCATCACCGCCATCGACCATGACGGTTGACCCAAAGTTGTTTCTGTTTGGCTGCTGGATCGTGATCAGGTCGTCGCCGGCCAGCGCCGTGATGGTCTCGTTTACGAGCGTGACGTCGTTGGTGAGCGTGTCGTTGCCGTTCGTTCCGGTGGTCATGCCACTCTCCTCCGCGTTCCGGGGCCACTGGGGATCATTGCGGACGATCTAGCAGAGTTCCGGCAGTAACGCTTCCTCAATACGCGTTCTGGTGCATCAGCACCCGGAAGGTCGCCGCGATGATGCCGAGGTCGCGCCAGATCGACCAGTCGGAGACGTATTCGAGGTCCGCCTGGAGGCGGTCGGTGAGGTCCGCCTCCTTCTCCGTGGCACCGCGGAAGCCGCGGATCTGGGCCAAGCCGGTCATCCCCGGCTTCACCGCGTGGCGGTGCCAGTAGCGGCCGTCGATGTCCCAGAAGAAGCGTTCCTCCGCCTTGGATTCGAGCGGATGGGGGCGCGGGCCGACGATGCTCATGTCGCCGAACAGGACGTTGAGCACCTGCGGCACCTCGTCCAGGCTGGTGCGGCGGATGAACGCGCCGACGCGGGTGATGCGATGGTCGTTGCGGCTGGTGGAGCGGCTGCCGGTGACGTCGCCCTGCGCCACGCGCATGCTGCGGAACTTGTACATGGGGAACATCCGGTTCCCCAGCCCGACCCGCGGCTGGCGGAAGAATACCGGGCCGCGGCTGTCGAGCTTGATCGCCACCGCCACCGCCAGCATCAGCGGCAACAGCACCGGCAGTGCGACCAGCACCAGCAGGAGGTCCAGCGCACGCTTGAGGAGCTGATCAGGCAGCGACAGCGACGCGCTGGCGACCTTGAGCGTGGTGGTGCCGCCATATTCGCCGAGCCCGATCGCACCCACCGCGTCCAGCTCGGCGGTCAGTACCTCCGCATTGACGTTGCTGCTCTTGAGCGCGCTGACCCATTGCGCCCGCCGTCCCGGCGGACAGGCGACGATCACCCGATCGGCGGCGTGCAGGCACCGGCCCAGCCGATCGAGCATCGCCGGGCTGTCGAGCCTGAGCGAGATGCCGTCGCGGGCCGCGTCCAGGAGGATGCTGCCGGGGCGCACCGGGGCCTCCACCTCGTCTTGGATGACCACCTCGTTGATCGACACGTCGCCCAGCAGGCGATGCGCGCGGATCGCCAGCCACGTCCGGATCAGCGCCAGCAGCGCCACCGTCAGCGTGGTGCCCAGCCCGACCACGCCGCGCGACACCCCGCCCACACCCTGGAGGAAGAAGGCGACAAGGCCGGTGAGCCCGATCGCCAGCAACAGCGCGCCCACCGTCCGCGGCACGCTGATCCGCGCGCGCGCGACGGTCGCCATGGTGAACGCATGCCGGGTCAGCGCCAGCAGCAGATAGGTCGGCAGAAACGCCGCAATCGTGTTCAGCGCCTGGGGATCGACCGGGTTGGCGTACCAGATGGCGGCGGCTAGGCTGAAGCCCCCGACGATCGCCGCGACGTCGCCCAGCACGGCGGCGAGTTGCATCGCCCGGCGGTTCTTGCGCCGTCGGGCGAGGGCCCCGACCACGTCCGGCAGCGCCACCCCATCGCCGTCGCCGGTGCCGGCACGCCCGAATGTGCCCGATCGACCACGGTTCGGCGATGCTCCGTTGCCGGTGGCTGGCTGCACGATGCTTTCCCCTCCGCTGTGTCGGCCGGCCTACGACGGGGCGGGTGGCACCGCAATCGGCGGAACAGCGGGACGGGTCGGCCGGCATCGCGGTCTCCACCGGCCGGCGCGCGCGCTGGACCGTGATCCCGGCATGACAAGGGCATCGGTGCCGGGCTAGAGGAGCGCGCTGCCACAAGGGAGGTTGCGGGGGTTCATGGCACGGGAAGCATATGGTCGGCGGCGCGTCCTGGTCACGGGAGGGGCGGGGTTCCTCGGTTCCCACCTGATCGACCGGCTGCTGGCGCGCGGCGACGAGGTGCTGTGCGCCGACAACCTGTTCACCGGCGACAAGCGCAACCTGGACCACCTGCACGGCGAGGCACGGTTCGAGTTCATCCGCCACGACGTGTCGTTTCCGCTCTATGTCGAGGTGGACGAGATATACAATCTTGCCTGCCCGGCCTCGCCGGTCCACTACCAGCACGATCCCGTCCAGACGACCAAGACCAGCGTGATCGGCGCGATCAACATGCTGGGTCTGGCCAAGCGGCTGCGCTGCAAGATCTTCCAGGCGTCCACCAGCGAGGTCTACGGCGACCCGGCGGTGCATCCGCAGCGCGAGGATTACTGGGGCAACGTCAACCCGATCGGGTTCCGGTCATGCTATGACGAGGGGAAGCGTTGTGCGGAGACCTTGTTCTTCGACTATCGCCGACAGCACAGCCTGCCGGTCAAGGTGGCGCGCATCTTCAACACCTACGGCCCGCGCATGCACCCCGCCGACGGGCGGGTCGTGTCCAACTTCATCATCCAGGCGCTGAAGGGCGAGCCGATCACCGTCTATGGCGACGGATCGCAGACCCGTTCCTTCTGCTACCAGGAGGACCTGATCGAGGGGTTCATGCGGCTGATGGACACGCCCGACGCGTTCACCGGCCCCGTCAATCTCGGCAATCCCAATGAGTTCACCATCCGCGAGCTGGCCGAACAGGTGATCGACCTGACCGGCTCCGCCTCGACGATCGTCGAACGGCCGCTGCCCCAGGACGACCCGACCCAGCGCCGGCCGGACATCACGCTTGCCCGCGAGACGTTGGGCTGGGAACCCGAGGTGCAGCTGCGCGAGGGGCTGACTCGCACCATCGCCTATTTTGACGGGTTGCTGCGCGAAGGCTGAGCAAAGGAGCCCGCAACGGCTCTACCCTGCCCCCGCAACGGCAACGGTTGTGTTCAGCCGCTCCGCCAGGACGGCGGCGGTACGCCGTGCCACGTCCACCCAGCGGAAGGCGGCGGCGTGGCGCATGTTGCGCGCCAGCGCGTCGCGGTCGACCGTGCCCGCGTCCACTTGCGCGCACGCCCGCTCGATCCCGAGCACCCAGCCCTCCAGATCGCGGGGATTAACCCAGGTGACACCCGCCCCCTGCCCCAGTTCGACCAGCGACTCCGCGGTGGACGACACGCACAGCGCGCCCGCCTGCAACCCTTCGGCGAGCGGCAGGCCGAACCCTTCGTAGAAGGACGGCATCAGCAGCACCGCGGCCTCCGCATAGGCGTCGCGCAGGTCGTCGTTGCTGAGGGCGGTGCGCACGTCGACGCGGTTGGCGCCTCGTGCCAGCGCCGCCACGTCGATCGACGAGCGCAGGTCCTGCTGCGGCAGCACCAGCGTCAGGCTCCAGCCCGGGGCCAGAGTCGCGCGCGTCCACGCCTCCAGCGCGATCCGGAAGTTCTTGTGGTGCTTGGGCGCGGCGACCAGCAACACCCGACGCGCCTTGGCGGGCGGATGATCGGGGTCGAACAATTGCCAACCGGCATGGTCGATCCCGTAGCTGGTGACGGCCGACGCGCGCGGCGCGCCGAAGCGCCGCTCGAACTCGCGGCGCGTGAAGCGGCTGCCGTACAACACCGCTTCGGCCGCCTGCGCCACGTGCGCAAAGGTCCGCCGGGACAGGGTGCGCTTGACGGTGCCGGCCGGGAACAGCGCGGGCTCCAAGTGGAGCATGTCGTGCACCGCCGCGACGAACGGCGCGCGAAAGCTCAGCGGCACCCAATAGTTGGTGAACCAGGTCAGGTCGTGGCCAGCGGCATGGGCGCGCATGCGCCACTGCTCCGCCAGGGTGAACGCCTCCATGTCGACGGCGGTGACCGCCATGTTCGGCCGGCCGGCGCTCGCCGCCTCGGCGCGCGGCGCGCTGGACGGGGTCACCAGCAGCTCGAACCGGGTGTCCGGCATCGCCGCCGCGACCAGCGGCACCGTGTTGGCGACGTAGCGCCCGATGCCGGATGCCCAGGACAGCCGCGCGTCGACCAGAACGCTCTTCATTCGGCTCCTCCCACCACCGGCCGCGGTGGCGGCCGCTTGCCCGGCACCGGCGGCCGGAGATGCGCCCCGGCCTTGATGGCGCGGTTCCGGTCGTCGATCTCGATCGCGCCCAGGCCGATGCCGATCAGCACCCACGGATAGGCGAAATAGAGCTGCACCCCGAACAGCGCCGCCAGCAGCGGATAGGCGCAGAGCAGCACGATCCACGGCCGTCGTCGCCATGCCGCCAGCAGCGGATAGGCGTAGATGAACAGCAGGAACAGCGTCAGCGGGATGCCGATCTCGGCCATGTAGCCCAGCACCCCCAACCCGTTCAGGTCCCATTGCTCGACCCGGGGCAGGCCGCGCAAGATGGTGGGATCGTTGCGCATCAGGCTGTAGTTGCCGATGCCGACCCCCAGGAACGGATGCGCGCCGATCATGCGCGGTACCAGCACCGCCGCGGCAAGACGCCCCATCAACAACCCGTAATCATCGGGCCGCTCGCGCGCGACCACCTCGAAATTGGCGTAATTGTCGTAATAGCCCTGAAGACCCCCGGCGAGGTTGCTGGTCGCCGCGAGCGGCACCACCGCCAGGGCTCCCAGCATCAACAGCCCGGTTCTGCGGATTTTCAGCAGGTACACCATGAGCAGGACGATGAGCAGGAGCACCGCCGCCTTGGACTGCGCGCCGGCAAAGGCGAGGGCGAGCACGCCCATGCCGAGCAGGAACGAACGTTGGCCGACATAGCGCAGGTAATAGCCGCGGATCACCTGCACCACCATGACCCCGGCGATGTACACCCCGAATGGACCGCCTTCGACGAAGAAGCCGCGGATCCGGGCGATGCCGCCCACATCCACGGTGGTGACACCGGGCAGCGTCACGCCGCCCAGCCATGCGAACCAGCACAGCAGACCCCACCCCGCATTGAGGTAGCCGCACAGGACATAGGCGGTCAGCAGCTTGCGGAACCGCTCCGGCTCACCGCGGATCGCGAGAGCGACCACGAACAGGGTGGACACCGCCATCACCGACTGGATCAGGCGGATAAAGGTCGTCCAGGGCGGCTGCTTGAGCGGCCCGAACTGGCCGATCGGCGGGTAAAAGGTCAGCCGCAGCGACAGGATCGCGCCGATCAGCAGGAAAAAGAACGCCCACAGGCACAGCGGCAACAGGTTCACCACCACCGGAGGACCGGACACGGTGAGCACCTTTTGCGGGCGCAGCAGAGTCAGCAGCAATCCCCCGACCACCGCGACCTCGACCATCTGGATGTCCACCGCGCGCAGGTTGGTGAACCCCGCCAGGAACGCGATCGTCAGGATCAGCCCGAACGGCACGCCATCTTCCTCCAACTTCCGTGCGGGCGGCTGCTCGCAGAGTTCATCCTGTCGGACCAGCCATGTCAGGCCGGCGTGATCGCCACCCCCGACAATGCCGCCCGACGATCGCGCAACGTCGCACCCGGTGCCCGCCTCCCGAAAAGCTCCAGGCGGGCAAAGGCGCAAGGCACCGGCCGCGGCGGCAGGTACATCAGGCGTCCGGGCGAGACGCGCCGCGGCGGGCCGAAGTCGACCAGCTCGGTACCGCAGATCGTGCGCACGCCGATCATCTCGGCCGCGTCACCGGTCGCGTCGCCGCCCCCGTTTCCGGACGTGTTTCCGGCCGGGTCAGGGGTGGCGAGCACCACCGCGTAGCGGCCTGCCGGGGCCGACAGCGTCTGCGACGCGAAGACCGGCGCCCCGACCCCGTTCCAAGACACGGTCAGGTGCGAGGCCGGGGAGGAACTCAGGTCGATGCCGTGATCGGGTCCGTTGGTCAGCTGCCAATGAAAGGGCACCGCCGATGCCGCGGTCTCGGTCGCCAGCGCCGCAAAGCGGGGATCGGCCACCGGCCGCGCGATGGCGGGTTCGCGCGCGCGCCAGATCGCGAACGCCTCCGCACCCAGACCCGCGTCGAGCAGTTTGGGGAGCACGGGCGCGATCTCGGCCACCGCGACCTCGTCGCCGGATCGCTGCAACCACCGCAGCGTGCGCGCGCGCGCCGCCAGCTGTACCGGATCGTCGATCAGGCTGCCCCGCTGCAGATAGCCAAAACGCCACGACGGGTGGCCGCGCAGGCGGTCGACCAGCCTTGCCTGCCATTGCCGATCGGCTTCGACCAACAGCAGGAGCGGCGTGGACTGCTCGATCAGCTGGTTGCGCCGGAGCAGTCCGTCGACGTCGTCGAGGATGGCCTGGAGGTCGTTGGCCTGGGCGTGGTGGATCAGCAGGTTCTGGCGGCTGGTGGTCTCGCGCCAGCCCAGCGCGGACAGGGCGGCGAACCAGGCGGCACCGGGGATGGCGGGACGGGCGCGGACGGAGGCGACCATGGCGGCGTTGAGCATCCGCTGGTTGAGCGGATCGACCTCCACCGCCCGGCGCGCCTCGCCCCCCGCGAGCGCGAATGCGGGCACCGCCGGCGCGCGCCCCGACAGCGACAGCAGCGCGATCCGGCCCATCGCGTCGGCGCGGGCATGACCCAGCGCCGCGACGATGTAGCAGCCCAGGAGGATCAGCATCGAAACGCCGAGCAGCGCCGACCAGACGCGATGCCGCATCAGTCCGGCTTGTCGCTGTAGTCGTACCGGTAGATGTAGGCGTAGTCGTCGGCGTTCCCGTAGCCGAGCCGACCGGGATCGAACTTGCTGAGGATGACGCCCGCGACGCTGCCGCCGGAGCTGCGCAGGCGGTTGATCGCACCGGTCACGTTGCGGACCGTGTTGCGGCCGCTTTCGATCACGAACACGGTGGCATCGACCCGCGCCGACAGGATCACCGCGTCCGCCAGCGCCAGCACCGGCGCCGAATCGAACAGGACGATGTCGTACGCGCCCGCGGTTTCCTCGATCAGCCGCAGCATCTGGTTGCTGCCGATCAGGTCAACCGGGTTGGGCGCGGTGCCGCCGGTGGTGATCACGTCGATCGTGAAGTCCGGGATGGTGGTCTTCGCCTCCGCCAGGGGCATCTGCCCGGCGAGCACGTTGGTGACCCCGACCTTGTTGGGCAGCCCGAACATCTTGTGGACGTTGGGCCGGCGGATGTCGATGTCGACCACCAGCACGCGGAGCCCGGAGCGCGCCAGGCTGATGGCGAGCGCGTAGCAGGCGGTGGACTTGCCCTCGCCCGCCTGCGAACTGGTCACCATCAGCGTGCGCGGCAGCCCGCTCTCCGTCGCCAGCGACAGCGCGGTGCGGATCGACCCGAACGCCTCGCTCATCCCCGACTTCGGATCGGCGACCTGGGCGCGGGCGTCCTCCACCAGCGGCACCGTCCCGATCAGCGGCATGGACAGTCGCTCCGTCACGTCCTCCGGCGTGCGCACCGCGTCGAACAGCTGTTCGCGCACGATGATGACGATGGCCGACAGCACCATGCCCGCGGCGATCGCCAGCGCCAGCACCAGGAACAGCTTGGGCCAGGCGGGACTGCGGGGCACGTCCGCCTGGTCGACGATCGACAAGTTGTTGGTCTGGACGCCCGCTTCGGCATTGAGCGAATTGTACCGGCGCAGCAGCGAATCGTACTGCTGGCGGTTGGTGTCCGCCTCGCGGCGGAGGATGGACAGCTGGATGCCCTGGTTCTGCTCGGTCAGCGTGTTGTTCTTGAGCCGCTCGATCTGGGCGGCGATCTGCCGCTCGCGCGCCAGGGCGATGTCGTAGGGCGCACGGATCGACCGGCGGACGTCGGCGGCGATGGCGTTGATCTGGGTGTTGAACTCGGCCGCCTGCGCGCGCGCGTCGCGCACTGCCGGATAATCCTCCTGGCGGGTCTGGCGCTGCTGCTCATAGGTGGCGAGCGCCTGGGCACGCCGGTCCAGCAGGGTCTGGATCGCGGGATTGCCGAGCACCTCCGGGATCGTCATCAGCGACAATCCGGCGACCTGGTTCCAGCGTTGCTGCGCCTGGATGCGGTCGGCGACCGCACTGGTATAGGCCTGGTTGAGCTGTACCAGCTGGGCGGTGACCAGCGACTGGGGGCGGGAATTGTCGCCGGCGGCGTTGCTGGCGTCGACGATGCGGGTTTCGCGGGCGTAGCGCAGCGCATCCTGTTCCGACTTTTCCAGCCGTCCCTGCGCCTCGCGCAGCTGGTTGCGCAGAAAGTCGAGCGCGTAGGACGAGCTGTTGAACTTGCGGGTCAGGTTGGCGCGGATGTAATTGTCCGCATAGGCGTTGGCGACCTGCGCGGCGAGATCGGGGTCGGGGCTGCGGAAGCGCAACTCGGCGATGCGGGTGTTGCCGGTATATTCGACCTTGAGGTTGCGTTGCAGCGTCGCCACCACCAGCTCGCGGCGGACCTGCTCGGGCGGGATGCGGCTTTCCGCCGACGGCTCGGGCACCTCCACCTTCATGCGGGTGAGGAAGTCGTCGGTCCGGAACAGGCCCAGGCTCTGCGCGACCGCGTTGGCGACGCCGCGGCTCCTGATGATGTCGAGCTGGGTCTGGAGGAACCGGTCGGCGTCGCCCTTGGACGAGGCGCCTTCGCGGTCCGCCTCGGTTCCCAGCACCTTTTCGGCCTCCTGGCGCACCTCGATCGAGGTGGTGCTGTCGTACAGCCGCGTGGTCAGCAGGCTGTAGGCGATCGCCGCCAGGATGCAGGTGCCGATGATGCCCGCCACCCACCAGCGCGACCGGTAGACGATCGCCGACAGCTCGCGCAGGTTGATCGCCTTGACCATCGGAGTCGACGGCCGGGCGTCGGCCTCGGCCCGGGGATCCGCGACGTCAAAGCCGTCGGCGGCGGTGATGGGAGCATTCAGCACGGACGTTCCTGCTATCGAATGGCCACAAACAACCCGGCCGCACCCGGCAGAATGCCGAGCAGCGTGCTGAACAGCCGGCTGGTCCGCGACAGGCCCACCACCACCGTGTCCGCCTGCCTGACCTCCGGATCGGGGAAGCGCCCGGTCTGGATGTCGGCAAGGCTGAAGCGCGCGGCGTAGCGCTGGGCGCCGATCTGGCGGATCACGACGATGTCGTCGAGCCTGGCGTCCTGGCTGGGTCCTTCGCCCAGGGCCACCGCCTGGGACAGGGTGATCCGGCCGGGGATCTGGTACACGCCGGGCCTCTTGACCTCGCCGTCGACGGTGAAGGTGTAGTTGATCGCCTTGACGACCGCGACCGACACCTGCGCGTCGCGCAGGAAGCGCCGGTTGAGGCGTGCGGTGATGTCCGCTTGGACCTCCTCGGCGGTGCGGCCGGCGGCCTCCACGAAGCCGACCAGCGGCATGGAGAAGCGCCCCGACTGGTCGATCGCCTGTTCTTCCAGGGTGAGCGAAGGTTCGTTGAACACCCGGACACTCAGCGTGTCGAGGGGCCCGAGCCGGTAACCGCCCGGAACCCCGGCCGCGACCGGCGGCGCGGACGCGTCGGCGAAGGCGGGGCCGGAGGGAGCGATCTCGGCCTTGCGGGTCACGCAGCCGGCGAGGCCCAAGACGATCGCCAGGCACAAGCTCGACCGCGCAGGCAGGAGGAACCTCATGATGCTCTGACTACCACGAAACAGGAGGGTGCGGGTGCGGGTGCCATCGACGCGGCGCAGGCGTTAGCATCGCGCCAAAGGCGACGGCAAGCCTAATCCGCGTCAAGCCGGCGGCCCGGTCCGGCCGCGATCGTCGCCACGAGCGTCGTTGCGGCGGCTACCGCGAGGATCGCCGCGAGTACCGGGAACCGCGCCGCGGATCACCAGCGCGCAGCCCGCCGCGAACAGCGCCCAGGATGCGGGCCGCCGCAGCGGATAGTCGATGGCGCTGTGGACCAGGAACAGCAGCACGATCACCGCCCCGGCCTCCATCCGGCCCCGCGCGGGGTCGCCGGGCACGGTGCGTCGCCACGCCGTCCACCCGGTCCGGGCGAGAACAAGGATCGCGACGGCCAGCACCACCAGGCCGAGGACGCCGTATTCGATCAGCGTCTGAATATATTCGTCATGCACCTGGTTGACGATGGTCGGCTTCACCCAGGCCAGCCGCTCATGGACGATGAACAGGCGGCTGAAGCTCCCCCCCCCGGCACCGGTGATCGCGTATTCGCGCGCCAGCGGCAGGCTCTGCTCGGTGAAGCGCCAGCGCAGGTCCTGGCCGACGCCCCCGAAGCGGCTGAACAGCTTGTCGAACACCGGCGACAGGCTGAACAGCGCCAGCAGCGCCGCGCCGCCGGCGGTGACCGCGACCCGCATCGCGGGCCGGCCGGTCGCCAGGAAGCGCACCGCGATCCACGATCCGACGCCTGCGGTCAGGAGGACGCCGGCACGGCTGTTGGTGGCGACCGCGCAGACCAGCGCCAGCCCGGTCGCCGCCCCCAGCCACAACCGGCGGCGGGCGCGGGTCGCGGCGAACAGTTCCACCAGGCAGGTGGCGAGCGCCAGCCCGGCCGCGATCATGACCCCGGCATGGTTCTTGTTCGCGAAAAAGCCGAGCAGGTTGCCGTGGTCGGCGGCGGCATGGAACCGGGGGCTGCCGCCGCTTGCGGCCTGGACGATGCCGACCGCGAGATGGGCGAGCGTCACCAGCCCGAGCACGACCAGCAGCTGGTCGAACCGCTGGTCGCGCAGAGCGACCAGCGCCGCCAGCAGCACCGCGAAGCAAAAGGCGAGCAGCACCGCGGCGGCGGTGTCGATCGGGACGATGCTGACCGGCTGCCAGCCGCGCTCCGCCCCGACCAGCGCCAGCGACGCGGCCCGCCTGGCGGCACCGGGAAGCGTGTGCCACCAGGCGGGCGGCAGCGGCACGAGCTGAAGCGCGGGCAGCGCCACGATCGCGACCAGCACTGCCTGCACCGCTGCGGGCGGCGGGCGGTCGCGCCCGGCCCCGGCAAGCGCGAGCAATCCCAGCAGCGCCACCGCCGCCACCGTGCACAAGGCGGTGGTGATCGGCCCCGGCGGCGGCCCGCCCGTCAGCGCCAGCAGGACGATGTCCGCCGCCAGTACCCAGAACAGGGCACGGTCGAGGCGGGGCTCGCGCCCGCGTGCGCCGTCGCGTCCGCGCCGGCGCGACGACCTTTCACCGTTCCTCGCGGTCACGCCCGTCCCCCTTTTTCATCGGCCCCAATCGCACCGGCCCAGTGTCACCGGCCCCAGCATCACCGGCGCCAGCATTACCGGCGCCAGCATTACCGGCCGAAGCCCATCCATCCCCGGCCGGAGAAGGTCCACCCCCTGATTCCGGCATCCACCGCGTCGGCGCGCAGGTTCTTGCACACCATGCCCGGGCGGTGCGGCCCCAGCAGGTCGTCGGCCTCCGGGTGGGTCCAGCCCCGTACCGTGCCCGTCACCACCGCGTCCATGCCCGCCAGCGACTGGGGCGCGGCGATCACCGTCAGGTCGCCCTCCACCGTGCCCATCAGCCGCAGCGCGGCATGGTCGAGGGTGACGTCGCCGACGATGGTCGAGCCCGCGTCGACCAACACCGACTGAAAGGCCATGCGCGCACCGCGCGGGCTGGCGCAGCGGGTGCCCCCGAGCAGCTCCACCCGCGCGATGCGTGCGTCCGCCGCAGCGAAGGTCGCCGCCGCGACCGTCGAGCCGGTGATCGCCACGGCACCGGTGGTCTGCCCGCGCTGGGGCGCCAGCGTGCCGACCTCGCACTGGCTGATCGTCGCGCGCCCGCCCGTGCCCATGAAGCCGACCTCCACCCGCGGCAGGGTGGTGCCGAAGAACGACCAGCCCGCGCCGATGCGCAGCGCGTTGACCGCCCCGCCGAACACCGACACCTGCCCCGCCTGGTTCGGGCTGGCGGCCAGGGTCGCCAGCGGGTTGTGGAACACCACCCGTCCGTTGGTCGCATCGACCTCCACCGGCACCTTGTCCCAGTCATCGAGCCGCAGGTTGGTGATCGTGGTCTGCTGCCCGGTGATCCGCGCCGAGGCGTCGGCGGGATCGTTGGCGTGGAGACGGACCGCATCGAAGCTGCACGCGCCCCCCAGCACCCAGGCCGGATCGCCGCGGCGGGCAGCGGTGCGTTCGCTGTGCAGCTTGCCGATCGTGCACGACAGCGTGTTGGGATGGACGAACACCGCCCGGCAGGCCGAACTCTCCGCCTGCACCCGCACCCAGGCGTTCTCGCTGCAATTATACCCGGCCGAGCCGGCGACCTCGAAGGCGTAGAGGTCGCGCGTTCCGCATTGTTCGACGCTGACCGCCATAAAGGTGCAGTCGTAACAGGTGGTGTGGCGGACGCCGAAGCCGGCGAGCTTGAAGGCGCGCGCATGGCGGATCACCGACGCCGCCAGCGGCTGGTGCTCGCCCGGATGGCCGAAGGCGATGCCGTTGACCCTCGGCCGGGTGTCACCGACGATCGATCCGTCCGGGCCGTGCCGCGCCTCGCCCCCGCCCGCCACTGTGACGTTGAAGTCGGCGATCCCGCCGGTGACGGTGAGCGCGGTATAGCCTTCGCCGGTGACGTAGAAGCCGGGCGCGTCGCCCTCGCCGTAACCGGCCGGATCGAACACGATCCCCACCGTGCTCAACAGCGGCCCGCCGATCCTGACCCGCATGGTGCCGAACCGCGCGATCGCGCCCCCGGCCGCGCGGCACAGGTCCAGGAACGCCTGCACCCGCGCGGTCTCGTCGGTGCGGCCGTCGCCGACGATCCCGTGGTCGCCGGCGTAGAGGCTGCCGGTCGGGGCCGGGGGACGCGTCGCGGCGCAGCCCTCCGCCGCCAGCCCGGCCGCGACCGCGCCGGCCCCCAGCAGTCCCGCGGCGGCGCGGCGGCTGATCGCGCGATCGTCCGCCGGGTCAGCCACCCGCCGGCCCGCTCACCGGATCGCTCACCGGCCCGGACGGCAGCGCCATTACCCGCGAAACTGCCCGCCGGATGCCGTCGCGGAAGGTGTCGGCGGCGAAGCGTTCGGCATTGGCGCGGCAGTCGGCGGAGCGGATCGAGGCCAGCATCGGCTCGTGCCGGCGCACCGCCTCGACGATCGCGTCCGCGGTCTGCTCGTGGAAGAAGAAGCCGGTCCTGCCGCCCGCCCACTCCTGGCCGCCCACCGCCTCCTGCCCGGGTGCCCCCTCCTGCCCGGCATGGCCGCGGATGGTCTCGCGCGCGGCCCCCCTGGCCAGCGCCAGCACCGGCGTTCCGCAGGCCTGCGCCTCGATCGGGGCGATGCCGAAATCCTCCTCCGCCGCGAACACAAAGGCGCGCGCGCGCGACAGGTGGTGGCGCAGCACCTCACCCGGCTGGCGGCCGAGGATCTCGACATTGGGGCCCGCCGCCCGGCGCGCCGCGTCCATGTCGGGGCCATCGCCGATCACCACCAGCCGGCGGTCGGGCATGCCGGCGAACGCCTCCACGATCATCGGGATGCGCTTGTAGGGGACCATGCGCGAGGCGGTGACGTAATAATCCTCGCGCGGGGTCTCGTCGAGGCGGAACCGGTCGAGGTCGACCGGCGGATAGACCACGGTGGAGGCGCGGCGATACGCCTTCCACACCCGCGCCGCGACGAAGTCGGAAATGGCGACGAACTCGTCCACCCCCGCGGCGGTACGGACGTCCCACAGCCGGATGTAGTGAAGGATCGCCCGTGCGAACGCGCCTTTCAGCCCCGTGGTCAGGCCGGACTCGCGCAGGTAGGTGTGCTGGAGGTCCCAGGCGTAGCGGATCGGGCTGAAGATGTAGCAAAGGTGGCGCTGGTCGGGGCCGGTGATGACCCCCTTGGCGACCGCGGACGAGGTGCTGATGACGAGGTCGTAGGGGGTGAGGTCGAACTGCTCGATCGCGATCGGCATCAGCGGCAGGTAGCTGCGGTAGCTCTTTCTGGCGCGGGGCAGCCGCTGGATGAAGCTGGTGGTGATGCGGTGGCCGTCCATGAAGCCGCGCTGGTCGTCGGGCATGAAGTCGACCAGCGTGAAGATGTCGGCGCCCGGATACATCCGGAGGATCTCCTCCACGCAATTCTCGCCGCCAGCCTTGGCCGTGAACCAGTCATGGACCACCGCGACCTTCATAACCCTCCCGCCCGCTGCCTTGCGGCCGGGCGCTAGCCGTCCCGCCGGACGGCCGCAAGGCGCGCGTGTCCGGCCGGAGGGTACGGCTTTCCCCTGCTGCGGCTTGCTCGTCGGCGCGAACCGCCTAATGCAGGCGGATCGCCCCGAGCCCCTTCACCCAACGGACCCGCCCGTGACGACCCTCTACCTGGACGTGACCCACAGCTTCGTCACCGGCCTGGCGACCGGCATCCAGCGCGTGGTGCGCAAGGTCACCGCCGAGCTGTTGCGCGGGCCGGTCGCCGGGTTCGAACGGGTCCGGCCGGTGGTGGCGCTGGACGGCCGCTTCCTGCTGCTCGACGCGGCGGGGGTGGAGCGGCTGCTCCACCCGCCGGCGACGACCGGGCATGCCCCGTCGCGCGGCCCGGCGGTCCGGCTGGGTGCCCGCCTCGGCACCCGCCTGCCGGGGTTGATGGACCGGTTGCAGCGCGGACGCTTCGCGCGCACCGCTGCCGCGGCGATCAACCGTCCGCTCGAGCAGGCGGCGATCGGCGCGGGCGACCTGGTGCTGCTGATCGATGCCTTCTGGGGCGGGTCGGCGACGCTGGCTGCGGCGCAGGCCGCGCGACGGCAGGGGGCGGCGGTCGTGGCGGTGGCGCACGACCTGATCCCCGCCACCCACCCGCACCACATGACGCCGGTCGCGGCGACCCTGTTCGTGCGACGGCTGCGCGAGGCGATGGAAACGTGCAACGGCTTTGTGGCGGTATCGCGGGCAACGGCGGCCGAGCTCCACCGCTTCGCCGCCCCTCGCCGCCTCCGCACCGCGATCGCCTATAGCGGTGCCGACTTCGCCGCTCCGGACGCCGTCGCAGCGTGCGCCATCGGCCCGGCCGCGACCCGAAATCCGCCCCCACCCCCGCCGCCCTTCTCCTACATCACCGTCGGCACGCTGGAGCCGCGCAAGGGGCACGGCGTGATCCTGGATGCGTTTGAGCGGCTGTGGGCGGGCGGCAGCGGGTCCCGGCTGACCTTTGTCGGGCGGCGCGGGTGGGGCGTGGACGCGCTGTGGGAACGATGCCGGGCGATCGCCGCCGGCGACCTGCCGTTCCGCCTGGTCGACGACGCCGACGACGACGCCATGGCCCGCCTCCTGGCGGAAAGCAGTGCCGCCATTGTCGCCTCGGAAGTCGAGGGCTTCGGCCTGCCAGTGGTGGAGGCATTGTCCCGCGGCCTGCCGGTGATCGCCGCCGACATTCCGGTGTTCCGCGAGATTACCGGCACCGCCGCCCGCTTCTTCGCGGTCGCCGACCCCGCCGCGCTGGCCGACGCCGTGCTCGCCTTCGAGCGCGACCCCGAGCCGCTGCGCGCGGCGGCACGGCACTTCCGCTGGCCGACCTGGCGGGAGGCGGCGCACGGCTATGCGGCAACCGCACGCCGCCTCCGCGACGAGGCGCGTGCCGACGCGGACGCCGACGGATGAACGACCCGGTCCTGATCTGCCTGCCGGTCCGCAACGGCGGCTCCCACCTGCCGGCGGCGATCGCCAGCATCCGGGCGCAGACCGACGGCGACTGGCGGCTGGCGGTGCTCGACAATCGCAGCACCGACGACACCCCGGCGCGCGTCCGGGCGGCCGGGGACCCGCGGATCGCCCTGTACGAGGCCGAACAACCGCTGTCGATCACCGCCAGCTGGGACCGCATCCTGCCGCTGGTCGCGGCGGAACCGGCGGACCGGCTGGTGACGCTGATCGGTCACGACGATCTCCTGAAGCCCGATTTCGTCGCCACGATCCGGCGACTGGCACGGGAGGACCCAAGCGCGACGCTGTTCCAGACCCAGTTCGAGCTCATCGACGGCGACGGCGCGCCCATCCGGCCCGCCCGGCCGATCCCCCTGCGCGAGGAGGCGGGCGACCTGCTGGCGGCGCTGTGCTGGGGGCTCCGCGATTCCTTTGGCACCGGCTACGCGTTTCGGGCGGCGGATTATGTCCGGGTGGGCGGCATCCCTCCCCTGCCCCGCCTCCTCTACGCCGACCACCTGCTGTTCGCGCGGCTGACCGCGCTCGGCCACAAGCGGTGCGCGGACACGCTGGGATGCAGCTACCGGCTGCACGCCGGCAGCGCGTCGAACGGCGTCAGCCCCGAACGGCTGGCCGATCACGCGCTGGCGCTGGACCGGTTCGTCGCGGCGGTACGGCAGGAGTTCGCGGGGTTCGTGCACAGCGACCGCGGGCACCTCGCGCTTGCCCGGCTGCTGGCGCGCGAGCTGCTGATCCTGGAGGCGCCGGGGGTGCGGCGCGCCCTGTCCTCGGCGGGGAACGGGGCGGTGATCCGGTTGCGGGAACGGCTGGCGGCGACCGGCGTGCCGCCGTCGGCGGGCGACGGCCGGCTGTTCGACCACGCCCGGCGCTGGAGCGTGGCCTTGCGGCTCGTCCGTCACCGGCTGGCCGCGCGTGGCTAGCGTTTCCTCGTCCTCCCCCGCCCGGGAACGCTGGCCCACCGCCATCCTGCCGCAGGCCTCGCTGCTGCAACGCAACTGGACGTTCACCCCGACGGTGCCGTCGCTCCGCACCCGGCTGGTCCGGATCGGCGCGGCACGGCGGGCGGGGGCGTTTCCCGCCTTCCGGGTGCACCGGCCGGTGGTCTCCGCCGAGCGGTGGAACTGTCTGTTCCTGTTCTGCCCGGATGCGCGGCCGGACGCGGCGCAGGTGGCGCTGCTCGGGGCGGCACGGGCGCTGCGCGGCCGGCTGATGGTGGTGGTCGCCCTGCCGTCCGGCGCGGTGATGCCTGCCGTGCTCGGCGTCGCCGACGCGCTGGTCGAGAAGGAGCTGCGCGGGTTCGACTTCTCCGCCTACCGGATCGCGCTGTCGCTGGTCGCGGCGGGATCGCCGGGGGCCCTGGCCTATCTCCAGAACGATTCGGTGCTGGGGCCGCTCGCCCCGCTCGATCCCTTGGTCGACCACGCCCCCTGGGACCTGACCGGCTTTCTCGGCAGCCCGGCGGTGGAAAACCACCTCAGCTCGTTTGCGTTGGTTGTCCGCGCGGTCACCCCCGACCGGCTCGCCGCACTGACGCCGGCGCTGCCGGGGAACCGGAGCTTCAACCGGTTCACCGATGTCGTGGCGATGCAGGAAACCCGCCTGGCGCGGATCGCGGCGGCGCGGGGCATCGGCGCGGGCGCGCACTGGTTCATCGCCGACGTACCGCCGGAGCCGTCGCCGATCCGCGGCGGGTTACGCCGCCTAACGCGACGCCCCGCCCCACCCACGCCGCTCGACCTGCGCGGCGACCCGATGCTGGGTATGCCCCTTGACCTGATCCGGCAGGGCTTTCCCTTCGTCAAACGCTCGTTGTTCGGCAAGTTCGCGGGCTCGCCCGCGCAGCACGAGCTGGCCGCGCTGCTCCATGCGCGCGGCTGGCCGGTTCCGTCCGGCACGTGAACCCGTCACCCCAACCAGCGATCGGAGCCAACCGATGCCGGCAGCACGGCGCCCCTACATCATCTACGCCTTTCCCTATGACGAGACGTCGGGGGGCGTGATCGCCGTCCACCTGCTGTGCCAGCGACTGGCGGAGAGGGGCGAAACGGCGCTGGTGTGGCCGGCGACGCGCCCGGCGAGCCTGGTGCCGCGCGACCGCGCGTCGCTGGCCAAGCTGTTCTGGTACCTGGCGGCAAAGCTGCGCCGACGTCGCTTCGCCACCGGCCCCTTCCGGCACCGGCTGGCGAGCCCCGCCGACCTGCGGGACGCGATCGTGGTCTATCCGGAGGTGATCAACGGCAACCCGCTGGGCGCCCGCCGGGTGGTCAGGTGGTTCCTGCACCGCCCAGGCTTTCATCTCGGCACCGTCGATTACGGCGAGAACGAGCTTTATTTTTTCTACCAGGACGCCTTTGACGACCCCGCCATTAACCCGCACCCCGCCCACCGGCTGACGCTGACCTTCTTCAACCCCGCCTATCGGCGGACCAATTTCGGCGCGCGCGAGGGCAGCTGCTATCTGCTGCGTAAAGGGCGCGACCGCGCGAGCGGCATCGATTTCGGCGACCAGCCGTGCGTCGATGACCTGTCGCACGAGGAGATGGCGGCGGCGTTCAACCGCTATCGCTATCTCCACAGCTTCGACACCTATTCGATGTATTCGGTGTTCGCCGCCATGTGCGGCTGCATCCCGGTGATCGAGCCGATGCCCGGCGTATCGCGGGAGGAATGGTTCCCCGACCCGGTCGACCGCTACGGCCTCGCCTATGGCTGGGACGATGTCGGCTGGGCGGCGGAAACGCAGGGGGCGCTGCTCGACCAACTCGCCGGCGTACGCGCCGAACAGGACGCGATGCTGGCCCGCTTCGTCGCCGTCACCCAGGCGCGCTTCGGGGCCACCCCGACGCCGTGAGGTCAGGTAACCGCGTCGCGCAGCCGCGTTCCCAGCACCGTTCCTCCTGCAGGCACGTCCTTGACCACCGTCGCCCCCATGCCGATCGTCGCGCCGCGGCCGATGTGGAAGCGTCGAGCAGCCGATCCGTTGCGGATCACCGCGCCCGCGCCCACGAACACCTCGTCGTCGATCCGGACCCAGCCGTTGCACGACGCCTTGGGCGACAGGGTGACGAAATCGCCGATCACGCAATCGTGCGACACCTGGGCAAAGGCGTTGGCGAGAAAGTGGTCGCCGATCTCCACCGCGTTGTTGATCACTGCGAAGTCGCAGACGATCGCGCCCGCGCCGACGCGGGCAGACGGCGAGACCAGCGCGTGGTCCGACACGATCGTCGCGAAGCGCCGCCCGGCGAAGCGCGCCGCCAGCGCCCGGCGATCGGCGGAGCTGCCGATCGCCAGCGATATCTCGTCGTCGGGCAGCAGCTCGGCGGGCGTGACCACGGGGATGCCCTGAACCGGTCCCTGCGGCCGGTCGACCACGAACAGCACCGCCCGGTAGCGCGCACGCAGCCGGGCGGAGCGCCCGACCATGTCCGCCAGTTCGCGCCCCATCCCGCCGGTGCCGAAGATCGCCAGCCTCATCGTCCTGCCGACATCCCGGTCACGCCTGCCGTCATCGCCGCCCGATCCCCTTGCCAGAGCCGGCGGGGATAGCCCAAGCGCGTCCCGATCCAAATAGCCGGGGGGGGGGGGGGGGGGGGGCGGGGGGGCCCCCCCCGCGGGGACT
>Ga0325400_1001186_pt1 | contig 21174 bp, 11 predicted proteins | sample PopdelMetagenome_2_FD_205662 | JGI IMG/M metagenome (GOLD analysis project Ga0325400, IMG submission 205662) | Populus deltoides microbial communities from Bellville, Georgia, United States - Xylem-PdKOR-R1 | ecosystem: Host-associated > Plants > Phyllosphere > Stem > Wood/Secondary xylem...
ATAGATTCTTAATTTGTTAGTTAGCTGGTTGTATTGGTTTCCCTCACGAATCTAGTGAGGTTTTAGTTTTAGGGTCGGTGGCTAGCCTGTAGCCATCTGTTGTTTTATGTTTCTGTTATCATTGTAAATCTGGAGTAGGCCCCTTATAATGTTTGTATCTTCTTCTTTTAATACATACGTCAACTTACTAAAAAAAAAGAGAATGTTCTACAAGTCCAATGTCGAACTTTAGAGGTAATTTGATCCATGAGACCCTTACAATAAACAGTCTTTAGTCTGGACGATATAAGAGGCACTCCCAAATATTTCATAGGAAGCTCCCCCTCTCTAAACCTAAGAATACGGATAATTTGTTCCCTCTCAACACATAAAGAACCGCTCAAGAAGATGTCACTTTTGTTTGGATTTTGATATAGATCTTGAAACTCTGTGAGCACATTTCTAATCATATGAATTGAGTTTACATCCCCTTTGCTCAAAATCATCAAGTCGTCTGCAAAACAAAGATGACAAATTTTGTCCTTCTTGCATCTCCAGTGGAACTTGGAGTGTTGATTGGCACTTGTCTTGCAAAACAGCCTTGAAAGGATTTCCATACATAGGACAAATAAATATGGAGATAGTGGATCAGCTTGTCTCAGCCCTCTCCCCCCTTGAAAGTAACCTGCAAGTTCACCATTGACATTGATAGAGAATTGACATGATGTAACACAAACCATGATCCAATCAATGACTGTTCTAGGGAATCCCTTTTTTATTAGCGTAGCATCAACGAAATCCCACCGAACTGAGTCATAAGCCTTCATCAGATCTACTTTCATAGCACAACCAGCAGGTACCGTAGATTTATGATTGCCTTTCATTAGTTCCTGAGACAAAAGAATGTTGTTGCTGATTCTTCGTCCAAAGATAAAAGCAGTCTGATAGGAGGTACTAAGGATGGCAAAACAACTTTGACTCTCCCAGCTAGAATCTTAGCGATGCATTTGTAAACTGTATTGCAACAAGATATAGGACAAAAATCTGTCAACCTCGTAGGATTAACAACTTTAGAAATAAGGGAAATGGATGTAGCATTCATTTCTTTAAAGCATTCTACGAGTCTGAAAGAAGGAGCTAATAACGTTGATTACATCTTCCCCAACTATGTGCCACATTCTTTTGAAGAAACCTGCGTTGAAGCCATCCGGACCAGGGGCTTTGTTGTTTTTCAAACTAAACATAGCATGCTTAATCTCCTTCCTTGTTACATCTTGTGCTAGTACATTTTGTTAATCTCCTCCTTTGTTAAACATAGCATGCTTAAGACAGTTTCCAGTTAATTGCCGATTCTACCACTTCCTCGTTCAAGACCGTAAGAATCTGTTTCACTCCTAACACATGCTGAAGTACGCAATTACTTCTAATTTGATTGCCTCGAGTCCTTCAATAACTTCCCCATCCTTCCTTGTAACTGAGAGAAGCTTATTTCTATTGTGTCTTCCATTTACTGATTTGTGAAAGTAGCTAGTATTCTAATCCCCCAAGCTAAGCCATTATATCCTTGCCTTCTGTTTGAAAAAACTCTCTTCAGCCCTGATGGTAGAACCGTAGTTACATACAACATCTCTTTCTTGCATGCACAAAGTTGGATTCTGATGCGCTGTATGCAGAGCCTGTTGAGCCTTATCCATTTCATCTTTGATTCTATCTGAAATGTTGGAGAAGTGAGTCATATTGAAAAGTTTCAATTCCTGCTAGCTTTCTTAGTTTGCAACACAACTGATACATTATAGAATCCGAATGGATTCTTTATGTTCTGATCATTGCCAGTAACCTTTACCACCATGGGATAATGATCTAACATACCAACACGCAAAAATCTCACTCCGACAATGGGAAGTTTAGATTCCACTTCTCATTCACAAGCACTCTATCTAGTTTTCGCATAATCAGATTCTCATGACAGTGATTCGTCCAAGTATAATGCAAACATGAATACCGAAGATCATCCACTTTCGCTTCTTAAATACATGTTTCTAATCTGTCCATTTGACCAGCCCACGTAGTAGACCCTCCTAACCTGTCTGACTAGTTGCAGATAGCATGAAAGTCGCCCATAAAAATCCATGGGGTTGACTCCCATCCATCACTACGACTCACTATATCAGACCATAATGTCTCACGTAAGGATGCATTATTGTCTCCGTAAATGATTGAAGCATTAAAACAGATATTGGTAGCTAATATAGTGACAGAAACATGAATAACCTGGTCTGACATTCCAAAGACATCCACCTTCACCATATCAGCATTCCAACAAACCCAAATACAACCACGACAAGAGAAATCATAATTATACAAGAAGGACCAATTATGCAGAAGAAGTTAAGAAACATTATCTTTATTCTTGTCTCTGACCCGAGTTTCAACCAAACCAAAAAAACACCATCCTCTCTTGATGGATGAGCCGATGCAATTCTGAATGCTTTATGGGGTCATTTAAACCTCTAACATTCCAACATCCAATAATCATAGGAAAATAGAGAGGAGTCCAAATAGCAACACAAATATTACCTTGACATGCCCCCCAGCGAGGAGCAGATTTCTTATTCTTCTTTGAAGAGTCTTTTGAACCCTTTTTTTTTTCTCTAGAGAGTCTCTAGCCTTAATAGCTAACTGATTAATAGTTTCCCCATTGGTGGAATTTGGAGTTTGTGGACTTGTCAAGATCAGTGATGTCGACTCCTTATCAGTTCGTTCCCCATTTGTATCAACTCCCATTGCTTCAAAATCAACATTCAGCTCATGACTATTTACAGAAAGAACCTGGTTCACGGTCGCACAAGCAGCTGTATTGGAGACGACTAAAATTTGATCTAAAACAATACATGTAGCCCCCTCTTCCTGCTCCATGTCTCTCAAAACAAGAGGAGAGGTGAGATTTTCATCTTCATAACAATCAACATTGCACACATCTGATGTCGCATGATCTTTTTTTTTTTGGTAAGTTGACGTATGTATTAAAAGGAGAAGATACAAACATTATAAGGGGCATACCCCAGATTTACAATGATAACAAAAACATAAAACAACAGATGGCTACAGGCTAGCCACCGACCCTAAAACTGAAACCTCACTAGATTCGTGAGGGAAACCAATACAACCAGCTAACTAACAAATTAAGAATCTATGGTATTCACCCTCCAAGCTCGTTGGATCCTTTTGTTTTCATTTGTTGGTACGACATTCCTCATCAAATCAAGCTTATCACGAATGATACATTCGATTTGATTGAAGACCAAATTCGAAGTTCTAGACATTCCAGCAATGATGTCGCATGATCAATCATATTAAAATCAGACTTATGTATACCAGATGTTGAACAACCATTCTCATTACAATTACTGACTTTAGATGCCAAATGGACTATTCTCACCATTCACAGAACCCTTATTTCGTTTAATAACTACCTGCCATTGAAACTGATTCTGCTTGTTATCCGCAGATTTAAAGTTCACAACTCCTAATTTCCTCTTACCCTCTGCCACCACTGTAACATTCTCAACTTTATTAGAATTAGGATATTCCTAAAACAAGCTGCCACATCCTTTTAGGAAAAGAATCATAGCCAAATAGAAAGTCCATAAGTCAAAAGGAAGTAAATAACAAAATTCATACAACCTCTATTAACCAGTATCGTGATGCCTTCCCAAACTCCGATTGATCTGAAATTTTAACCCAAGGTAGGAAAATATGTCAGGAGACTTCACGTAAAATTTCAGCTCGATCAACAGTCAGATTGAGAATTATGACTGTTGCCGTAAAACTGGATAGTTGCACATTTTACGTCAAATTCTGAATTTGACCTTACTTGAATTGTATCATTCCCTTTATCTTCAAGTTGATTCTTCCTCAAATCACTAACAAGTTGGATGGACAATTCCTTAGCCTCTTTTTGAAGCCTTTGGAGTTCTTTTCTTACCAACAATCGTCGCCAAAAACTTTGGATGAAAGTAGCAGGCGTTCCATTTCGTATATCATCATTACAGCGTTTTTTCTCCGCTTTTTCTGAAGCTGGCTGGGCATTGACTGCTGCCGTTAACACATCAAGTTCTTGCTTCATCTCCCCTAAAATACGGGATAGACTCTTGGATTCATTTTTTAGAACACTAATCTCTTTGTTTCTCTCTATTTGATACCACCTATCCTTTTGAATCCTCATTTTCTTTTGCCATAACATCTCATCAAAATACATGAGATCCCTTTGGTTTCTAGGCTGCCGAAAGCATTCTCAATGGCCTATGGTCTCATCCTTAAAACCATCATCACCAATATCATCAATGTCCTCAAAATTCGCATAATCAAGCCACCTTGGCCTTTTGCCCCCACTGCCATTGTTTGATTTCGGTTCAGCCCCAACCTTTTTCACGTCTTGGGTACATGTTCCAGCCACATTGCCATGTTTTCCCACCTTCTCAAGTCTGTTACACACGTTCCACGTCACGAAATTCATTCTTTCCATCATTTTCGTCATGGCTTGCATTTGGAATTTAAGTTCTACATCGTGAGGGGGCGGTGTGTTGTTTTCATCTGACATGATAATACCTGCAAAAATTGGTTAGTGGTAAAAAAACAAACCCTCACATCGCTTGTGTTTTAGTGAAACACTCTTAATATCCTCACACCTCTCGTCTCACCTTCTTGCAGAACTCAAACCAACACCAAATAGAACCAACTTAGCAGCGCCATTCCAATATATATATATATGACTCAAAAAGCAATAAAAACCAGAAAACAAGCAAAAACAAAACTGCGATGATAATCTCGCGAGTAGCAAGCGAATCTATCCGAAATACGAACGAAACTGAAGACTTGAATAAAAATAGAAACGAAATATGCAAAAATGATGAAACAACACCCAAATATGTTGGAAATATACTGCAAGAAACGAAAACAATAGAAAGAAAGCGAATTCAAAAGTTGACGCAAAACATGTTTACGACGAGTTAAGTCTGAATTTGGAACCTAAAGTAAATGATGTCCAATTGACGTCTTCCTGAACTCCTATTGACCGGCAATTTTAACCCACAGTAGAAATATATGTTAGGAGACTCCACGTAAAATTTCAGCCCGATCCAATGTTCAAATTGAGAATTATGACTGTTGCCGTAAAACTGGATAGTTGCACATTTTACGTCAAAATCCGAATTTGAGCTTGCCTGAATAGTATCAAAACCCTAAAACTTTAAATATAAAATGAAAAAAATGATTGCTGAAGGGTTTTTGATATTTTAGCCAAATCCTAATGAATAATTACAAACTAGTTACAATATCCTTTTTAACATTTTAAAAAAAATAAGATGCATTTTTATTTGTTTTATAAAAAGTATGTTTAGAACAATTTTAGGATATGACCGTATGCATGAAAACAAAATAAGTTTTTGTTTTTTTTAAAGAGAACATTCATTTAAAAAAAATTAAGAAAAGTTATGGAGAAAATCAAGTATTTTAATACTGGATCTATATCTTAAAGTGTAAAAATATAGTCCGATATTATGCAAAATTGGTAGAAAAACATGAGATAAAAATCACAATTTTTTTGAAAGGATTTTATAGAAAATTTTGGATTTTTTTTTGTTTTTTAATTATTATATTATTATATAGGTTGGGTCAACTGGTGGCCCAAAAGGCTTCTCTTCTTGTTCTTTTTTTCAAGGTGGCTAGACCCAGCTCAACCATATAGGCTAAGTTGGAAATGGGTCGAACCCGCCCATATTAATGGCATTTTGCCATTTTCATGCAGAAGGAATTCTGCATGCAAATGGTTGTGGGGGGAGGTGGGTGGGTTGAAGAAAAGAAAGTGGCGGCATTCCTGATGTTGCAAGGAAGACCGACGCGTGGTTGGTGGCGGCGAAGGAAGTGACCAAAATGGTGGCCGAGAGGGAGGAAAGAAAAAGAGTGTAGAGATATGGTTTTTTCTCAACTTTGGCTTCTGATTTCTCTTCTCTCGGTGCATGGAATCCAGCCCTATTTAATGACGGTGGAAGATGGACAGTTTGTCTCTTCTAGGGACAAATCTTGACCTTTGATTCAGATGGAAAGAATCTCAACCATTAGCTCAAAGTGGCTATCATGGACTACTAGATTTTAACAACTCAAGGCTGCGTGAGTTGGTCACTTTGGGACAGCGCTAAGGCTGTTGTGGTGTTAATTGGCTAGAAAGAACCATATCAAGGTATGGTTAAGTGTCAGGCCATCAATTTCATGTAAGTTTTGTTAAATTTAGTGGAGAGATAAAGAATTAAATGCCCTTTAAAATTAGCTATCCGAGTATTTTTTTTTTTGGCGTGAAAGGGAAAATAGACAATGAATAGTACCAGACAACGCTTCGTCCAGTCAATTTTATATTTTTAATTGTTCAAAATGATGTTGTTTTGGACTTTTTAAGGTTTAATTTTGGGTTTTGGCCAAAGTTCAATTTGGTCCTCTGTCTTTTAATTTCTTCTAACTGCACCTCTAACTGACCGTAAACTTATAATTTTACCATTGCCGAACTATAGTGTTAACCCTGAATTTTTGCACCTTTTTCACATTAGTTGTATTTGATTTATGCAATTTGACCATCAATTGACCATTAAATTTTCAATTCTCTTCAATTTCACCCCTGATTTCAATCAATTGACCATTAACCTTACATGTTTGATTATGCCCTTATTTATAGTGACTCCAAACTAAAATTGACCATAAACCCTAATGGACTCTTTATGTCAACTTATATGATGCCCACTTACAATTAAACTCAAATAATATAAATAAACCCTAAACTAAGAAGAAAATAATAATAACAATAATAAATCTGAATTTAATATCCTAAATATCATATGATCAGATTTGATGCCCTATAAAAGTCTCATATAAGTTAGGAGAATCGAATCTAAAGGTAGAATTAATTTTGAAATCTTCTTTCTTTATTGTAGGTAGGATGAATAAGGAACCTCTGTAAGAAAAGAATTTTGAAAAATTTATGAATCCTTGCCACACTTGGAAACTTTGTTGCACCGTAATAAAGATCCTTGTAGAGCTAGAAGATTTTCAAAACAAGCTGTCACATCCTTGTAGGAAAAGAATCCTAGCCAAATAGGAAGTATACAAGTTAAAAGAAAGTAAATAACAAAATTCTTATAGCCTCAGTTGACCAGTAAATAACAAAATCCAGAACTCCAATTGACCTAAAAGTGTACCCATGGTAGGACAACCTATCTGGAGACTACATGTAAAATTTTAGCCCGATCCAACGGTTGGATTGAGAATTATAACTATTGTCGTGAAATTGGACAGTTGTGCATTTTATATCAAAATCCAAATTTAATTGTTTTTTCATTGCCCGGATTGTATCAAATAGGGACACCAATTGTCCGATCTAAGGTTCGCATCAATTGTTCAGATACTAACTAATGGAACCCTAGCTATACTTAATGTAATTCACAAACCCAAGATCCATCTAATCCAAATTTGTGTACGAAATTGAGCTTATAACAATTGAAAAACTTGCTCAAGGCATCAAGGCTATAAATCACTCAATCATATTGCCTACACATGAAGACAAGCAAAAGAAGTATAAAATCACTAGCAAAGATTGGTTCGCATCAGTTTTTTAAGAGTTGAAGTTCAATAAAAAACCGAGACTATTTTATTATGTAAAATGTTTTTTTTCTTTCAATATTCTTCATAAATAGTATTGATACTAGAAAGTTAACCCTAGTTTCCCTAATGGGTTAAACCCTATTCTTCATAAACCCAATTTAAATAATACTCAAACCAAGCTAAAAGTAGCCAAACTAATTAAAATACATAAAATAAACAAGTCTGAAACTTAAATAAGTGTTACCACACAAAAAAAAGATAGATCAATAGCCAAGTAATTAAAATAAGATAAGGTCGGTTTTTCTCGTAGTTTGCTTGCAGCATCAAAGCCTAACTTCAAATAAATGATTCTCTCTGCTCTTAATGCATTAGAAGGTGTTTCATATATCACTGGAGAGGTATGTAAGTCTAGTTTCCATCCCAATAAGAATCACATCAAATTCAACATGTAGCTCCAATTATGATCAACACACTAGTTAAAGGTCAAACTATCTGATTTGAGTCTTACTATCCCAATCCTTGTGTAATGGCCTTGGTTCCACCAATAAGCCCTTCTTGAACATGAATTAGATTAATCAAGGCTTGCTCTTCATTATTTATTACCCTCTTGAAGTCCACCTTAGCCCATGTACCTCAAAGAAGCCTAATAAAAGACTCTATGAACGTTTTAGCCTTAAACCTTGTCACTAGACCATTTGAAACTTCCAATGGATCCTTTGATGTTGCTTGGATTGCATCATTCCCTCTCTTCTTAAAATGATTCATCCTCAAATCATCAGACATAAAAGAAATAGAGATCATCAACATTGATTGTAGCACTAACACCATACTTACTCGATAAATCCACTTTATAGGCATTGAATGTTGATGATCTCTCTTTCCTTTATATAGGTGATGATTTGAGGATGAATTCTTTTGAGAAGAGAGGGAATGATGTGATCCAAGAAACACCAAAGGATCCATTGGAGGTTCCAGTTGGTCCAGTGACAAGGTTTAGGGCTAAGAGGTTCAAAAAGGCTTTTAAGGGGCTTTTTCGAGATACATAAGCTAAGGTGGACTTCAAGAGGATAATAAATAATGAAGAGAAAATCTTGATTAATTTAACTCGTGTTAGAGAAGGGCTTGTTGGTTGAATTAAGACCATTACACAAGGATTGAGATATGAAGCCTCAAATTGGACAGTTTGACTGTTCATTAGTGTTTTGATCATAATTAGGGCTACAGGTCGAATTTTAATGCAATTACAGTTAGGTTGGGCTAGAATAGACTTTCATATCTTTTCCATGATATATGCCACACCTTCTAATTCATTAAGACGAGAAAGAACTATTTATTTGAAGTTGAGTTTTGATGCTGCTAACAGATTACGAGAAAAATCAACCTTGTTTTAATTTAATTAGTTGGACTATTGATCTATCTTTATTTTGCGTGGCAACACTGTTGAAGTTTCAGACTTGTTTATTTTATTTATTTTAATTAGTTTTGTCTAGTTATAGCTTGGTTTCAGTATTATTTGAATTGGGTTTATATTTGGCCCATTAGAAAAACTAGAGTTACTTAGCTTTCTAGTATAAGTACTCTTTATGGAAAATATTGAAAGAACTAATTTTTGCAAAATAAAATATTGTCTCTCTTGGTTCTTAATTAAACTTCAACTCTTCAAAGAATTGACCAATCTTTGCTAGCGATTCTATACTTATTTTACTCGTTTTCAAGTGTAGGCATTGTGATTGAATGATTTATAGTCTTGTAGCCTTAGAGCAAGTATTCCATTGTGATAAGCTCAATTTCATACTCAAATTTGAATGAGATAGATCTTGGGTTCGTGAATTCTATTAAGTTCCGCTAGGGTTCGCATCAGCCATAGTTCAACGTCTTTTGTAAAATGGTTATTGACTGTGAATTTCTTCAATTCAACCCCTAATTGATCCCAAAAATTTAATTTTGTTGCAATTTTATCCTTGATTTGAACCTATTGACTTTGTAAAAATTAAATTTGGTCTTCCAAATTTTCAATCTTCTCAATTAATCCCAAATTGAGCTCTCAAACTTAAATTTTCACCAATGAAGCGCCTAATAAAATTAATTTGACTCATTTAAAGTATAACTAAGTCCTTGCACCTAATTAAATCCTTCAATTGAACCCAAATTAATTCATAAACATAATTAAACTTTAATTTGGCCCATGATTTAATCAAACTAGCCTATTAACAATCTATTTATGTCTTTTGGCTTCATTTTTGTGCACATTCATCCAATAATTATTTACTTTGACCTTGAATCAATATTGTCTCTCTAGTTTTAGGTATAATGGGGTACAATTAGGCTCCCGATTCCATCCACAATTGCAACTTGATTTTTCTACATTTAAAATCCTTTTCAGTTTGCTTTTTCCAAAATATCAGTCTTCTTCCTCTTATTATTTTATTTTTATTTTGAAAATAAAAAAATGTAAACTTTTTTAGGAATAGTCCAAAATGGGTTATGATAGTGGTGTTAGTGTTTGATTGGGTTTTAGGAAGGACACAAATACAATTTTTTGAACAACAATCGTTCTTATATCATGTCATCATATGCCATAAATGATATGAATCTCATGGTCACACACAAATACAATGTTTTGAACAACAATCATTCTTATATTATGTCATCATATGCCACAAATGATATGAATCTCATGGTCACATGGTTACACAACCCACAATCAAAATTAAGATCTGATCTCGGAAAGCTGAAATAGGTATGATAAAAGTGTGACACATTAAAAACCTACTCTAAGGCACCAAAAATATTAGAATGATGTCATGAAGCTAGTTAATCGTCGATAAGTTAGATTCACTTCAAGAACTAAAAAATGCAAGGATCTCTCACACGTTAAAACTGAAAAATTCAGAAGTAATAGTCATCCATGACTGTTGAAATTTAGGTTACATGAGATTAAATAGTTCTTGAAAAATTAATCCTAATGAATCTACCCTAGTGGATTAATTTGTCCACATCAACAAAACATTTGGAACTTGTATTATGTTTATAAGATAATTTGTAACTTCTTCATCATATAATATGTATCATTTGTCATGGTTAGTTTTAAAACTTTTTTGCTATAAGCAAATTTGCTTTTTTGAGTATCTAATGTTTGAAGGCACTTTCTTTGAAAAATAGTGTTTTTTCAATTGAAGTAAAAAGAAGAATTCAATATAATATAACTCTTGTAGATTGTATGACTGACTAATTTTCTTTTTCTTTAGGATGAGGAATGTTATTAATCACTTCAAAAGGAGCCATGGTTTTCCTCCTTTAAGAATTGGTAAGTTAGGTTTCCACAAGCACTAAAATTATACTTAATGATTTCACACCAATCTTGCTTTAGCTATGTGTTTAGAAATCTTTAGGTTGGCCTCCTAGGAAAATGGAAACTGGTAACTTTGTTCTCCATCCCTTCATTAAACAAGAATGAGAAGAGGTTTGTAAACTTTTCACATTTACTCATTAAAGTGATTGTGTATGGAAATGGTGCGGGTTTTTATTATTCAATTGATATGTTTGTTTGCTGTTTTATTTTTCAGTTGGATTTTATAATTCAACAAGGCATGTCAATGAATAAAAGAAATTTAGTCCCAACAAAACGATATCATTGTTGCAGTGATGGGTAATATAGACCTGAAATACTTTGTAATACAGGCAATGAATAAAAACATGTAGGTATGCTTTACTCTTACATACTATTACACCAACCCTTAGATACAAGCGCAACTACAATAGTTCCATTTCATCTGAAATATTCATTTTCATCTAAAAAAAGTTGTCATTATAATTAGTAAAGTTCTCAAATGACCATATCATTTGGTCGACCAGTTCCTGTAAAATTATCAGATGTTGATCACGAATGAACAGCAGTCGTCCAGTTCACTTAGTATGCCCAAGCAATTGGTCGATTCAGCTTAAAAACCAGTTTTGACAATTTCAAATCTAATGAAACTCAAACCGATATATGTATATCAATCCTATTTATGCATGCAATCTGAAGTCTGTGAGTTCATTTTAGTTTGCTATTGAGTAAGATATAAATATTTAACAATAAGCATCAAAATGAATCCTTAAAAACCAAGTCTTTACTTGTTTTACATTTTGGACTTGTTAATGGATTTCTTCATTCAATTTATTATGCTTGTTGATGTGATCTTCATATAGATCTATTTAAACTTAATCTCATCTAAGCATATCATTCTTCATTCAATTATGCTTGTTTTACACTTGTTTTACATAAAATATTAATATGTGACTTAAAAATCAACACAAATTTTCTATATTTTACAAATACAAACCAATTTTCATACAATGTATTCAATATAAATCACAATCAAGCATAAACACATTACCATCATCATATCAATCCAATTTAAGCATAGCAGTATCATTTAAACACCAACACTTACACAATTCCACCAATTTTTCATACTTTCATTTCCCTACATTTAACAGGCATAAATCAATATTCAAACAACTTATTCCACGTGAGTCACAATCAAGTACAATCACTTGGCTCTTATTTTGTAGCATGGAACATGAGAGAGAGAAAATGGATGAGAGGGAAAAGATTTCAAGCTTACTTTCCTCCTTTAATGTCATCAACTATTTGAAAATGAAGAGAAGGGTTTTCCCTTTCTAATTATAAAAATACCACTCATTTAATGTATCACAAATTATTTTTTTTCAAATCCTAATCGTTAGTATTTTTCATGTACAAATTTGTTCTTTTCTTTGTCCGAGGATTTTATACCAAATTAACTAGAAATTTTCACTCTTAATCATAAAGATTTTTCTCTAAATGTATTATTTTTTGGTTGGAAGTGCTATGTAGCATAGGGTTTACATGAACAAAAATGCAAATTTTCTCAACAACGTTACATTTATGGAGCAACTCGGTTGATTAATTGCTCCACTAATTATCATTTAAATGAAAGGGGGATGAATGCTATAGGAAATTGATGCATTATGGTGAATATTATTGAAAACAATATTTTTTTTATGACAGAAAGAGTCTAGTTCAAATTCTGTAACTCAAAATACAAGTTTCTCTCTATGTTTAATTTTTGTTTTTCTATATTGAAAGAAAGTTAGTGCTTTAGAATTGATAAGGTGTACTTATATTTTATCCAATCAATGTTAAGTGCAATTCTTTTTATAATTTAGGGACTTTTCCCCTTTAGAATTCATTCTTTTTCTTGAATATTGACATAGGGAACTTTCTTCAATATTTTTAACATAATAATATTTATTTTATTATTTTATTAATGGTTAATACTTTTGGGTTTTGAGAAGTTTAAGAGTCTAAGATGTAATTTAGTAAATCAAGCTTAACTTTTAATCTTATTTTTGGACTAAGCTAAAGTTTTTACATAAGGCTCCAAAAAGCCCTATTTCATATTAGATTAAACTTTTCTGATGATTGGGTATCAGGAAGGCCTTAAATAAGGCTTGGAAATTACTGTGCGGGATTGTTTTTATTTACCTTGTATTATTTGGATTCTTTTTCCTATTTAGATTAGGACTTTTAGTTTAATTAATATTTTTTATTTAGAAATTATAATGCTAGATGATTTTTATTAGTTAGGTAAGTTTTAATTAGAAATCATTTTCTATACAAGATTTTAGGTCTATAACTAATATAAATATCATCTAGCATAAAATATCATAGATTTTTTTTTTATAATTTTTCTATAATGTTAAGGCTATAACTAGAGGTGATCATTTTCGGTTCGGTCTGGTTTTTACCTATAAAATAACCAAACTAAAATTTTGTAAAACATAAAAAATAAAATTGAAACCGAACTAAAACCAATCCTAACCAACCAGTTTTTATTCGGTTTGGTTCGATTATGTTATATTTAAAACCAAAAACTATATTGTTTTTTTTGTTGCTTTATAATGGGTTTTATGACTGGTTTGGGTTCGGTTTGGTTTTGTTGATCGGTTATTTTCTAGTTTTTTAACTAAATTAGTTTGGTTCAGTTGAGGTTTTTCGTTTTTAGGCTTATGAAACCGAAACCAAACTAAATATTTTTTTAATATTCTAATCAATTTAATTGGTTTTTTTCATAGTTTGATTTTTTTAGTTATTGTTTTTCAGTTTTCTCGGTTTAATTGATTTTACAGCCTGTAACTTTAGAGCTTGAGAGCCTTAATTTTTATCACACTATACGTTATGTCAGTTGGTATCAGAGTAGTATATTTGATGGACAAAAACGGTATCAACTCATTCTATGATGAAGCTCTCTAGGGTGTTGTGCGGGTTAAAGAGGTGGCGATGACTCAAAGAATGGATTGTTTTGAGCAAACTCAAGAATAGAGAATGAGTTATTTGAAGTAAGCCATAATTCTAAATCAGTTAATGGGTAATGCAAACAAAGATCGTGAAGAGAAGAGAAATTTGTCTAGAGACTTACCTCAAGGTTGTCTGAACCCTAGACCTATTCCTGAATTCGATGTGATTCCTTTCTAATATGGAAAGCTTTTTAAGATACTATGTCTTAACTAGTATACAAAGTTGGAAGCTTGCTTTTATTTCAACAAAATTTCTTGTTATAAAAAAATATGGCTTGTCATACACAAACTTTCTTGTGATGCTAAAGAATAGTGGTCTAAAGTTCTAGAATATAGAACTCGTATGTGTAAGCCTTTAACTCCTTCATAAACAGATTTGATACAATGATTAATTTTAAAATTTATATAAGATGATTACAAAGAGATTACATTGGATAGATAAGAAAATAGATTTTTCTTATCTGCCTTGTGTTCAACCTTCTCGAATAGCAAGGAAGAAAAATATAGAGGAGGTGTCATATTTTTAAAGTAGTCAGTTTCAACATCACAATAGTGGCAGCAACAACACTGCAAATAATACTTTACTTGTCAGTGTTTTCATCTGTTAATGGTGAAGGAAAAAAATCAAGAAAGCTCTCAAATTAGTATCTTATAGTGATTATAAAAATCTTGCAAACAAAAACATGGAAGACATGATAATTTCTTACAATTCTTCAGATATGTAATGAATGATTATCTTAAAGTTTCTATTGAAAGTTATAAATAACGAGGTGGTTAGGTTTTAAATAAAAAAAATGTGTGAAGGAACTACGAGTGGACATTATAAAGTGGACATTATAGGAATGAAAAGTATAACATTAAATATAAATTTTTCTTTGGCATGCACATATTATAAATTAAATTTTAAATTTCACATGTCAAAGACATGCTACTGCATGCATATATTAGCTAGAATACTATATTTGAAATATTTATACCTTTAGAGTTGAAGAGTTCAATTCTTGACAAATAATACGAGGGCAAGTTTGTTAGAAGTAGAGGGGACTTAAATTGATCACTTTCTTTAATATTCTTGGCATAATAATATTTATTGTGTTATTTCATTAATGATTAAGATTTTTAAATTTTAAGAAGCTTAAAAAGAGTTCAAGATGCAGTTTTGTAAATCAAGTATAAATTTTAATCTGATCATTAGATCGAGATAAAATTATGACAAAAATTATGAAGGCCCTGTTTTCTATTGGGTTGAGATTTCATGATGACCGAAGATCGAAAAAACCTTTAAATAAAGCTCATATAATCTATTATTTGAGACTGTCTTTATTTAACTTATTGTATTTGTATTCTTTTTCCTATTTAAATTAGAACTTTTAGTTTAATTAGTATTTTACTATTTAGAAATTCTAATGCTAGATGAATTTGATTAGTTAGGAAGATTTTAATAGGAAATCATTTCCTACAAAGAATTCTAGGTCTAAAACTAATATAAATAAGAATGTTTTCTTTACTTTGAGAACTTTCATAGTATTATTCAACTAATATAAATAGGAATGTTTTGTTTATTTTAAGAACTTTCAAACTATCATTCAAGCTTTTATTAAATATATAAGTTTTTTTTTCTAATTCTTTTACAGTTTTAGGGTTATAACTTTAGCATTTGAGAACCCTAGTTTTTATCTATGCTATATGTCGTGTTAAATACTAAAGCCATAGACCACAAAGCAAGGCTATTAATATTGCTCCATTTCGACCAGTATACCTCATACCATTTCAAAAAACAAAACAAAATAGAACAACAAATTTTATCTCGCTTAAGATCTTGAATAATTTCTTGTCTAAATTTTGACCTAGATGTTTCAGGTTTGTTCATTCCATTTCGGATACTAATGACAATCATAATTCACAGCTATATGCATATGACATGATTGATCATTTTACGATCTTCTTCATTTCCATAATCACCATCTTTATTTTCCTCACCTTCTTCTTCTTCAACCATTAATTGTATAATGTGTTTTGGTTACTGAAAGAAGTTTCTAAAGTTTGCATTGTATTAGTGGTTTTCTCTTGAGATTGGTGAATTGTTGGTGAGAGATTCCAGCTTTCATGACTTATTGAAGTGATTTTCTTGATTATTTTCAGGAATTGGGTCCTTATCGAGTTCGTATTTTGTAGGTAATGTGTGTTCATTTCGGGTTTTGATTTCTACCATTAATTTTATTAGGTAATGTGTGTTCATTTTTTTATAATGATTTTAAGGTTTTTGAAGATACTAGAAAGTGTGGTACCAATAGTAGTTGCAATTTAAGAGAGATAGAAAAAAAAGGTTTATTTATTAGCTTCTATTCTATAGGTAAATTTTAATTTGTAACCCTAAATGTTAGTACTTTTGTCAATTACACATTTATACTTCCAGTTTAATCAATTAAACACCTATTATAGTTTTGTTGATTAATTATGGTAAAATTTGATAAGAGGTTGACTCTTTTATAGTTTTTCTTTCTCTCTATTTTATTTTATCATTTAATTCGAGCTTAATGGAAATGATCATTTATTAGAATGTTTAGTTGATGACTTTTCATATATATCTTCACAATATCATTTATTTCTATGTTAATAATGGAGATGATATTTGATTTATGCTTTTTTTGTATCCCACTTTAAGGACGCATGTGGATACACAATCACGGTGTCGTCCCGTCCTCCTATCATAGATGTGTCAAATTCTCATTCCAAGGAGGAAGAACCATAGTGAGAACAGAGAAAAACATACCCAACCCCCGAGTACTAATTTTATGGACATGTTCCCATTAGAGAAGCAAACAGTAAACTCATGCGAATCAAAAAGGTCTCAAACGACCTAGGGAACCACTCCCGAGTGAACAGTCTCGAGGAAGGCAAAAAATGTGACGGTCTGGGTACACACCTGGAACAAGTTACTTTTTCAATATTTAGATATTTTATTTGTGTTGAATTATTTTAAATTAAAATTTTATATGGTCTTGACTTTTGAAGGTTATAAATTTTAAAATTATATTTAGATACATGATATTGTGTTTGTATTATATAATTTGAAGTTAATTAATTTTTAGATTTAAATTGAAATTATATAAATTTCTAAAATAAAATGTCAACAAATTTTGAAATTAAAATTTATTATTCTAATAAGAAAAAAAATATCATTAAAACAAAATTGACAACTTTACCTTAAAGTTCTTGTGTGCAATGCAACCAATTTTACGACAAAGTTACTTGTGCAATGCAACCATGTAACGCATAGACAATAGAACTCGAAACTTTACCTTGCAACATATAGGGCTATTAATTGAGATTTTGATTTTACTGCTGGAAGTTTATATATAGGTGTTCAGTTTAGAAAAGAGTGGTTAGAACTGTAGTTTGTATTTCCATGTCAGTAGTGTTCTTGATTTTTGTTATTACGATCAAGGTTGTTAATTCTGTTTTGTTTTGTCTGAAATGGCCGAAACATTCCATATCAATTTAAAAAATGAAATAATTTTCATCTCATTTTAAATCTTGGTCCGTTCCAGATTTTTCAGCTAAATTTCAGCCGGAACGTTCCGGTTCCATTCCACATGTTCCGTTCTACTCTTGAAAAGTCATTGAATCAAATTGAACCTTGTTCAATTTAATTAATTAAATCACCTAAGTATAAAAAGCTCTTTTTCATTACTATTTTCAATAACAATGATATTAATAATAATATTGAAAATTATTATTACTATTTTCATTAACAATGATATTAATTTTTTAAAAATCAGATTTATCACTAATATATATGGTTTATGTTCATGTTATTTTTTTCACATTTATACTTTGTAGGAATTTGAGCAAAATAAGGGATGCTTTAGATTTCATTAGCCTTAATAACATTGACCTAATTTTATATTTAAAATATTTGTGTTAAAACATTTTACTTTCATAATATTTTGATATTTTGTTTAAGTTAAATTACTTTAAGTTAAAGATCTATTTGATCTTGACTATTTAAAAATATTTTAAATTTTAAAATTATATTTGTTTAGCATTATATTTGTATTGCATAATTTATAATTAATTTATCTTGAATTTAAATTATATTTATTATATATATATATATATAATACAATGCACACCAAAACATTCTAAAACTAAAATATTTTATTTCAATTAAAAAAATATAACACATATCAAAATGAAATTCACATCCTTAATTATGGCAATCAACATGCTTAATTATATAAGGCGCTGATAGAATCCAAATCACCGTCACTATTTTTTTTTCATGCCACGTGTCACACATGCATGAAAGCCTTTTATTTATAACGTACTGAAAATTAAAATGGCTGTCATTTTCTTTGTTTCCTTCTGTTTTTGATCGTGACTTTGTTTCCTTCTTTATTACAACTGTTCAACAACTTTTGCTCCTTTTTTTTTGCCTTTCTCGTTTTTTAAGAAAAAATAAAGGTTAACTTAACATGGGAACGAACATATTACTAGGTAAATTTGATTTTTTGAACCTTTCTTATGCTAAAAAGAAAAAATAAACGTAAAACATACACGCAATTTAACAGATTCGCTGTACATGCCACTCAACTCCAGAGTCCAGAGGACTGAACGGAACACAGAGGCAAGTGCTAGTACAGCAATTTATGGCTAATCAATGACTCAACCATCCACATCTTGATTGGAGTTATTTAGATGGGCCCTACTTCCACCCACTGCTCACTAGTCACTACTACTCCATTTCATCTTCCTAATAAATGTATATAAATAAATCCACACTTGTCCTATTTAGAAAACTAATTCACCTTATTTACCATAGAAGAAAAGGCGAATTTCATTTCACTCTACCTATAAAAGAAACACCTGTTACCATTAACTACTGACATTTATTGGGTGAGAATCCCATGCGGTTATTTGCCAGGTCAAATGTGACACGTGTCCCCTGCTGCTGTACATTCCCGATTATAGACAGAGACGACGTCGTTGGAGCAAATGCAAAGCAGTAAGTCCCAGCAGAATCCACAGGGATCAAATAATTGGCGGCCGGCAAATTCCAGGACTTCCCATCTGCGAAGTGAAACGACACCGTTGGGACTCTTACACTTGCCTGTCCAGACAGATCATAACACGTGTCAAACAATGCAACCGCACTAGTGAGTTTCAAATTCTGAGTCATCCTCACGAATGCATCACGCAGAGGATTGTAAGCCTGAGTCTGCAACCGAGTTATTGCTGTTCCACAGTCAACGATTATCCCACCATTCCCTGACTCGTCCAATCGAAATGCTGACTCAGGTATCGACACCATCTGCCCACCGACACTCATTCCACTGAGACCCACATAGTAAAAAGTATCAATCTTCCGGTTCTTCATCAAAGGAGCAGTGACTGAATCAACGCCGAGTTGAGCCGAGTTAAAGTCCAAAGTCGACGATCCAGCCGAGTCACGATTCACTAAACAATAAGAAAACGACGTCGCTTTAAGCTGGTTTGTTAACGAAAGTGGGCCACCACCAAGACCTATTAAACCAGCAGCGCCTACAAACAACCCTTCATTATCATGACCACAGCCTAAAGCAACGTTTTTAACACTCCCAGAATTCCCAAACGACACCGATTCAGTAGCAAAATCACCGAAAGTATACGACCCGTCGCCGTAGTTAACCTGATAAAGGCACTGCCCACTTCTACAGCTCGACATTTCTAAAGAGCTACACTGTTGAGATTGACAAGTGACAGGAGCGTAAGTAGAGGACGCCGTTGGATCAAAGATTGGATCTGTTTGCTGGTAACAGTCTGTACAGGGTTGACATTGTAGCCAGTTAATGTCACTGCCTGTGTCCAAAACCATGTAAAACTGTCTTGCTGGGTTACCGACACCAACTCGAGTGAAGTACTCACCGCTTCCTTGGCTTGTACCTGAAGTGACTGGAATGGACAAGTCCTCGGGTTTGATCTCGGTTTCTAAGGGTTTGAGGTCAGATTTGGAGATGTCTTCGAGGGCGAGTTGGAGTCTGGCTGTGAGTGAGTTGAATCGGACTGTGTCACGGTGGAGTCGAGAGAGGACTAAGGATTTGTAGTCTTTGTGGTGGATTTTGTAGATGGTTTCGCGGGGGTGGAGTTCGAGGGAGAAAGAGAATGAAGAGTTGGAGAAAGATGGGGTGGATGTGGTGATTGTTGTGTGAGTGGAGGGTTTTTGTGTTTGTTGTGTTTGTAGATCAAAGGAGAGGATGTTATGGGCTTGTTGAAGAGAAGATGTGACATCAAGGATTGTTGTCGTTGTTGTTGTAGTGGGATCTGGTAAATCACGAGGTAAAGTGGAGGTGAAGAAGAGAAAAATGAGAGTGAAGAATAGAAGGAATGCCTTTGAAGCTGGTTCTGACATTTTTGTTGCAGAATTTGGAGGGTTAAGAGTGGAAGCGGAAGTTTCGCTTTTTATTGAAAAAAAAGTAGAAAGAGGTGGTAGTAATGTGAATAAAAGATGGCCTCACGTCATCAAGATAAGAAAGAGGCACTCGAGGTTGTGGTCCAGTGACGAGGGACTTGTTTTTTTTTTTGCGCATCAAAATTCAAGTTTTATTGCACATGTCTGTCACCCTGTTACCTTAAGAGTGTGTTTGGTATTGCGGTTGCTGTTGTGGTTGTGGTTTGAAAAAAGTTGTTTTATAAAAAGTACTTTTAGTTGAGGTTGGTTTGAAAAAATAGGTGTTTGGTTAAAACTGTGGTTGAAATTGAGGTTGAACAAAAAGTAGTTTAATGTGTTTGGTTAAAAAAATGCTTTTCAAATTGAGGTTATAAAATAATTAAAAAATATTTTTAATTTAAATATTGAAGATTTAACTACTATTATTACATCATGAAATAAATAATATTGATATCAAATATTTTTTATTATTCCATTAAACTATATGCAATGTCATCACATACAAAATCTATCCAACAATGACTATATTTTTCATGGTTTCTTAAGCATGCAACAACAAAAACTGAATTTTTTGTTACGTCATCAAACGATATCCTTCTAATTTTTTGAATAAAACACAATTAAAATAAAAATAAAAACTGAATTTTTTTAACTGGGTCGGACCCGACAAGAACATAATTGGAATTGCGATCAAATTTCACAAATGCTATGTTATCATGCGATATCCTTCTAATTTATGTAGTGTTATAAATAATATTAAATACTAGTTTTTCGAGTAAAACTCAATTTTTTTA
>Ga0325400_1001188_pt1 | contig 21168 bp, 24 predicted proteins | sample PopdelMetagenome_2_FD_205662 | JGI IMG/M metagenome (GOLD analysis project Ga0325400, IMG submission 205662) | Populus deltoides microbial communities from Bellville, Georgia, United States - Xylem-PdKOR-R1 | ecosystem: Host-associated > Plants > Phyllosphere > Stem > Wood/Secondary xylem...
CGCGGAAGTCGCGGCTGGTCGCCTGCAAGCCGTCGTTGCGGCTATACTCGAACGAGGCGGTGATGTTGCCGCGGTCGTCGAGGAAGTTGTGGCCACCAAGGGCGCTCAGCTGGTACTGAGCGGCGTCGCCGCGCTCCGCGATGCCGGTCAGCGCGCGCAGCTGCAAGCCGTCGAAATCGTCCTTGAGGATGAAGTTGACGACGCCCGCGATCGCGTCCGCGCCGTAAGCGGCCGCACCGCCGACCGTCAGCGTGTCGACCCGCTCGATCAGCGTGGTCGGGATCACGTTGATGTCGACCTGACTGCCCGTCTCGTTGCCCGCGACGAACAGCGACGCCGAGTTGCCGGACACGAAGCGGCGGCCGTTGACCAGGGTCAGCGTGCGCGCGGTGCCGAGGTCGAGCAGGTCCACGAACGCGGCGCCTAGGCTGGCGGTCTGGCCGCCGTTATTACCGTTCAGCGGGCTGGCGCCCGGGCCGACCAGCGGAATGTCGTTCAACGCCTCCAGCGCGTTGGTGAAGCCGCGCGTCTCGATCGACTGGGCGGTGATCTGCACGCCCGGCAGCACGCCGTCCGTCTCCGGCCGCGCGATGCGCGAACCCGTGACGATGATGCTGCCGTCGTCGCGCTGCTCGCCGTCCGAGCTGACGGTGACTGCCTGCTCCGTCGGATTGTCGTTGTTCAAAGCCGGCGTAGTCGCCTGGGTCGGCGCCGAGGGGGAGACGTTGGGCACCGCCTGCGCGAACGCCGGGGCGGCGGCGAGGACGGAACCGGCGAGCGCGGTGGCGCTCAACAGATAGGACATGCGCATGGAAAACCCCCTGATCGACCGGGCTTTGGACCCGTTCATCTAATGGAAAGGTTTGCCCTTCGCGCTGCAACAGTTTTCTCCGCACATTCAGACGATTGTTCCATTTCCGGGTACCGGTGTTGCAAGCATGTTACACATTGCGGGTCGAACCGGCGGGCAATCCAAAATGCTGTAAGTAGCCGGCAAAACGGGCGTAATCGCAACGATGCGGCACGATGATCCCGACCTGTCGCAGAGGCGGGGTCTCGCACCGACGGACCCACACCAAGCGGGGCGCAGCCGCAACACGTGTTGCGATGCGGAACCGCCATCGGTAGCTTGGCGCGAGACAGGGGAAGTGGCGTTTATGAAGAAGCAGGCAGTCGACGGACCCGTGGTTATCAAGAAGTACGCCAATCGCCGGCTCTATAATACCGAGAGCTCGTCCTACATCACGCTGGAGCACCTCGCGGCGATGACCAGGGCCGGGCGCGACTTCAAGGTCGTGGATGCCAAGACGGATGAGGATATAACGCACGGCGTCCTCACCCAGATCATCATGGAGGAGGAGGGCCGGGGACCCACCATGCTGCCGATCAGCTTTCTGCGGCAACTGATCGCAATGTATGGCGACTCGATGCAGGCGGTGGTGCCCGGCTATTTGGAAGCGTCGATGGACAGCTTCCGTCGCAACCAGCAGCAGTTTCGATCGGCGGTGGAGGGTGCTTTCGCCCACTCGCCCTTTGCCGAACTGGCCAAGCGCAACCTGGCCATGTTCGACGCCGCGGCCAGCGCGTTCAAGCCCGATGCTCCCACCGCTTCGACATCGACCGCCAGCAAGGACGAGGAGATCGCTCAGCTTCGTGCCGCCTTGTCCGATCTGCAAAACAAGGTTGATCGCCTTGGCCGCTGAAAGGCCATGGCGATGTGGTGGAGCGTGACCGGTGCGCTGGCGGTGGTTGCGGTCGCTTCGGGGCTGGCCGATCGACGTCAGCGCAGCCGCATCGATCCGGACAGGATCGGCTGGATCTATTGGCCGGGAGTACAGCTTTTCACGATCGCGGGAGCGGTGATCGCGCTCAGTTTGGCGCTCCACGCCTGAGCGGCCGATCGCGTCGAAGATAGACCAGGCTATGCCAAGCGGCGCGGGGTACCCGCAACACCGGCCGGTAATCGCGCGCCAGCACGGCGCGAACGGCCGCACGGCTGTCTCGATTCCAGATCGTCAAGTGGCGATCGGATGCGACGATCACCGGCGGCCGTTCCGCCAGGATGCGTCGGACCTCCGCCGCCTCGTCGATGCCGGTCGCGCCCTGCTCGGTCGCATAGGCGAGCAGGTTGGGAAAGGCGTAGGGTGAGGGGAGGCAGGTGTCGGCCAGCAGATAGGTGATCGTGTCGCCGTTGAAGACGAAGGGGCACTCGCTTCCGCTGTTCGCCGCCACGATCCGTGCGACGGCGCGTGCGCCGACCGCATCGTCGTGGCGGTGCAACAGCTCGACCAGCCACAGCGTGGAGGCGAGGCCTAGGACCGTACCCGCGGCCCGCAGCGACCGACCGAGCGTGGGCGCGGCCGCGATGCATAGCGGCACCAACAGCGGCAGCGCGTAATGGTCGAAGAAGGTGCCGATCGCGGCGAAGCCTGCCAGCGCCGCCGCCAGCCACGCGAACGCGATCCGAACGGTGGCGGCATCACCGTCGCGCGGGCGGCTCGCCCACGTCCAGCCCGCGCATAGCAGGAGCGGCGCGAGCTGTGCCGCGATGCCGACCAGCCGCATGCCCCATTCCGCCGCCGGGTACGGCGGACGCAGCGTGATGGAGGTGAAGTTGGCGAACCAGAAGGCGGGCAGCAGATCGTGCGCCCAATACCAGCCGATCGCGGCCGCCGTCGGCGCCAGCGCCAGGCCGATCCAGAGGGTCGATGCCGCGAGCACCAGGATTACGCCGGCCCCGCGTCGCGACAGCGCCCAGATGTGCGCAAGGCCGATCAGCGCCCCCTCCACCGCAGGAGTGTACTTCATCTGGATGGCGACACCCATCAGCAGGCACGCCGCCGCCCCGCTCGTCACGATCGGCCATGCGCTTCTCGGCGGCAGCCGCAACGCGAGCAACCCGGCGACCGCGACCGGCAGGTTATAGAAGACCGGTGCCTGCCCTCCGCGCCCGCCCAGGAGCGACAGGCCAAGCAGGTAGATGATCGCCGCCGCGACGGCTCCGGCCGGACGGGTGCCGAGCGTCCGGGCGGCCGCGACGACGATCAGCGCCGTTGCCCATGCCGCGACCGTGGCGGCGAGCTGGTAGGCGAGGATGCCGTCCCCCGGCAGGAGGCGAAAGCCGGCATAGAGCAGGAACAGCCCGATCGGCTTGCGATCCCATATATCGACATACGGCACGGAGCCGTGAAGCATGCGATCGCCGACAAGGAGATAGTATTGCTCGTCGACATGGATAACCGGGTTCCCCCAATCTCCCGCGCGCAGCAGCACCGCCACCAGGGCGAGCAGCAGCGCGATCTGTCGGCGTAGGTCGACGTGCGCCATCAGTAGAAGGCGCGCGACACCAGCGTCAGCTCGCCGCCGTCGCACCGCGTCAGCCTGGTCGCGGTGCCGGGCGGCGCGATCGACCAGCGGGCGAGCACGCTGGTGGGATAGCTCGCTCCGATCGGCTTGCCGTCCACCGCGCAGATCTCCTCGCCCGTCCGCCATCCGGCGGCGGCGGCCGGTCCGCCGCGCATGACGTGCAGGACCCGGAGACGATCGCCGGCCTGACCTACCAGCAGGCCGCTGGTCGAGCGTAGCGGGGGCGTGTCCGCGTCGGGACCGGGGCTGAACACCATGCGTCCGGCCCCGGCATCGAGCAGCACGCGATATCGGCCGAGCAGCCCCGAGCCGATCCGACCCGCGGTGCGGATCGAAGCGGAGAACCCGCCGTTCGGCTCTATCCGCACCTCCGTCTCGCGTGCGGCGAGCGTGCCCAGCCGGATCGCCGGAACGATCGCCAAATCACTCACGATCGCGCCCGCCAGGCCGTAGCCGATCGTGGTCGTGGTGGGCGTGCCGTCCGGCGCCGCTGCCGCCCAGCGGTCCCGCGCGAGGGTCACCGCGGAGCCGTCGCCCGTGTCGACCACCATAGGGGCCAGTCGGCGTCCCGATATGGTGATCTCGCTTTCAAATACCTGCCGCTCGGACGATATCCGCAGCGGCGCCACGGAGCCGCGAAACGGCAACCGGCCGGAGGGCAGCAGGCGGAAGCGCCGTGCGGGATAGTCAAGATCGATCGCGACGCCCCCCAGGAGGTCGCGCCCAACGAGCAGGTCCACGGCCACGTCGCTTCCCGTGGCCGCGGCCGGGAGGGGAGCGACCGCCAGGCCGCCGCCGGTCCGCGTGAGCCCGCCAAAGCCGAGCGCGTCGGTACCGATCCACTCGATCGCCACCGTCCCGCCGATCGCGGTGGCGGTGCCGCCGGCCCGCAACCTTTCAGTGCGCACCGCGGCGGATCGCCGCGACAGCACCGAATGGCTTACGCCGGTGTCCAGGATCGCGGTCAACGCGTGACCGTCCAGCGTCACCGCGAAGCGGACCTGGTTGCCCGGCGTCAGCTCGAACGGGATCCAGCGCGACTCGCTGTCGGGCGACAGAGTGATCGCTGTCGGTGCGTCCGGGTGCGCGGTTGAGGCCACTGCCACCGGCGCCAAGCAGAGCAGGAACAAGGCGCGCGACATGCCCGCCGACCTAAACGGGCGACGCGCCGACGCAAGCCTTGGCGCTGGACACGTCGCTGCCACGCTACAGCGACCAAGGCGACGTACCCGTCGGTTATCTTCGATCAGGAACGGCGAAAAGCGTCTCGTCGGCTGCGCAACACCGTTCGTCCGATAAGGTTCCGACGCTTCTTTTCACCCGCGGCACGTCCGTCTAACCGATCATCAACACCGCGAGACCGGGGGGTTTCCCAAATGGTTTTAAAGACGTTCGCAGCGCGTTCGGCGCTGGTGATGGCATGTACCTTGATGACGACGACGCCGGCGCAGGCCCAGTTTGGCAGTGCGCACCGTTCGCGCGCATGATCTCCGGCATCGCGATCCGCGGCAACGCCAATACTTGGTGGGCGCAGGCAGCGGGACGCTACCTGCGCGGCGACATTCCCAAGGTCGGTGCCGTGCTGGCGTTCGAGGCGACCCGCCGCATGCGGGTGGGCCATGTCGCCATGGTGAGCAAGATCGTGTCGGCGCGCGAGGTGCTGCTCACCCATGCCAATTGGTCGCATCGCGGCGGCGTGGAGCGCAACGTCCGCGCGGTGGACGTGTCGGCGGCAGGCGATTGGAGCCAGGTCAAGGTCTGGTTCGCGCCGCAAGGCGGGCTCGGCACCTCCGCCTACCCGACCAAGGGGTTTATCTACTCCGGCAAGACCGATGCGGCCGTTGAGCTCGCCGCCATTGACGAAAGCGCGGCGTCTTAGCCTACGGTCCGGCGGACGGCGGGCGAGAAGGCGGTGCGAACCGCGGCACTCCGCGATAGCACCGCCGCTCGTCAGCTAGCCGCCTTGAAGGTCATGGCGACGCCGTTCATGCAATAGCGCTTGCCGGTGGGCCTGGGCCCATCGTCGAACACATGACCGAGATGGCCGCCGCACCGAGCGCAGTGCACCTCCGTTCGTTGCATGAACAGCGAGCGGTCGGCCGTCGTTCCTATCGCTCCCTTCAACGGCGCCCAGAAACTCGGCCAGCCGGTCCCGCTCTCGAACTTGGCTCGCGACGAGAACAGCGGCTGTGCACATGCTTTGCAGGCGAAGGTCCCGGCGCGATGCTCGGCATTGAGGGCCGACGAGCCTGGCCGCTCCGTACCTTCGTGCCGCAGCACGTCATAGGCGGCAGGTCCCAACTGCCGGCGCCATTCGCCGTCGGACTTGACGACCGCGAACCGCTGCGCCGCCTCGGCCTCTGCAGGCCGGCGCGCCCATAGCGCGGTTCCAAGCGCTCCCAAACCCAGGGCAGACAAGATCGAGCGGCGCGGTGTGTTACCTTTCATTTCAACCATATGGGATCCCTCACACCGTTTTCGAGATGGCGGCATATCACGGCGGTGCCGACGCACTCGCCGCCTCCCGATCAACGACGCGTCAGGCAGCACCCCGCTTGACGCGGCGCTTCGGCCTTGCGGGCCCGGACTGGAGCACGCCACGTCGGAAGGCACGCGCGCCGAGCGTCACGATGAGGCTGACCCACAGCAGCTGCCAGGCGAGCGCCAGCGCATGGGGCCACAGGTCGGGGCTGTTGGCCGCGTGGCCGGCCATGGCGAAGGGGGACGAGAGGGGAAACACTTCCGCCACGATCGCAAGCCAGCTGCCCGGTTGCGCGACAGCCGCGGCCGAGAGGCCGAACATCGCGACCTGGACGATTGTGACCGGGAGGGAGAGCAGCTGGATCTCGCGCATGGTGGAGGCCTGCGCGCCGACGCCCAGGAATACGGCGCCGAGCAGCAGGTAGGCCATCGCGAAATAGGCGGCGAACAATAGGGCGAACGGTCCGCCGCCGACCGCGGGCGCCATGTCGGCGAACGCGGTGGCGGCGCCCGCGGGCAGGAGGCTGCCGAGCTTGCCGACGATCGCGCCCCAGAAGCCGACAAAGAGCACCGCCACCCCGAACATGCCCAGAAGCTTGCCCAAGAACACGCTTTCCAGCGGCACCGCGGCCGCGAGCACCTCGATAACCTTGTTGTTGCGCTCCTCCGCCATGGTGCCGATCACCTGGCCGGACAGGAACAATGTCAGGAAGAAGATGCCGAATACCGCGAAGAGGGCGGACTGGTTGCGGCCGCCGCGGCTCTGTCGCGCGGCGTCGGTGACCATCTTGACCGGCTGGACCTCTGGCCGGTTCCGGCCGAGCGCCCGGTCGGCAAGCGTCTCGGCGGCCACAACGCCCAGATAGTCGGCCGATCGCGAATAGCGGCTGGTGTGGAGGATGTGGGGGCGGGTGAGCGGCCCGAACATCACCACCGACACGTCCATGTCCTTGGCGGCGAACAGCTGCCGCGCCTGGGCCGCGGCATCGCCGTTAGGCTTGACGGTGGCGAGCGCGGCCGGCGCCTCGCCCTGCCGGAACACCGCGCGCAGCCGCTTGTCGGCCTCTGCCATCGGTCTCGCCAGCTCCGGCGGCACGATCGCGACGATCCGCGCCTTGTCGCGGCCCGACGCCGCGACGCTGGCCGCGCCCATGCCGCCGATGGCGCTGAAGCTCGCCATCAGCGCGGGGGCAAGGAGGAAGACCAGGAATATAGGTGTGTAGACGGTTGCGACGAAGTCGCGGCGGGCGATCGTCAGCGTTTGCCGCAGGCGGCGGCGGAAGCAGTTCATGGCCGCATCTCCGCATTGGGGCGAGCGGCCGGGGCCTCCGCCGCGTCGCGCCCCACGATCCGCACGAACGCGTCATGAAGTCCAGGACGTTCGATCGACAGGCCGGCGATGCCGTGTCCGGCGTCGATCAGCCGGACGAGCAGCGACTCGATCCCCTCCGCCGGTAGCTGGAACCGCCAGCCGTCGCCGCCGTCGCTGGCCGCATCGGCGGGTAGCAGCGTGGTGATCGCGGGCGCGGGGCGTTGCGGACGGTAGTGGACGCGGCTGGGCAGGGTGGCGCGGGCATCGTCAACCGTGCCCTCGAACCGCCGCTTGCCGCCGGCGATGATCGCCAGCCGGTCGCACAGCCGTTCCGCATGCGCCATGATGTGGGTCGAGAAGAGTATGGTCGCGCCGCGGTCGCGCTCCGCGAGGATCAGCGACTCGAGCTTCTCCTGGTTGACCGGATCGAGGCCGGAGAACGGCTCGTCCAGGACCAGCAGGTCGGGACGGTGGACGACGCTGCCCAACAGTTGGACGAGCTGCGCCATGCCCTTGGATAGTTTCCTGATCTTCTCGGTGGCGGCATGGCCGAGGCCGGCGGCGTCCAGCAGCTCGCCCGCCCTGAGACGGCCGGTGCGCCAATCCAGGCCGCGCAGCGCGCCCATGAAGGCGATCGCCTCGCGCGCCTTCATCGCCGGATAGAGACCACGTTCCTCGGGCAGGTAACCGACCCGGTCGCCCGCGTCGCGCGGATGCGCCTCGCCCAACAGCGTGCGCGCGCCCCTGTCGGGCTCGATGATGCCGAGCAGCATGCGCAAGGTCGTGGTCTTGCCCGCGCCGTTAGGCCCCAGCACGCCGTAAATGCTGCCGCGCGGCACCGACAGATCGACTCCGTCGACCACCTGCCGGTCGCCGAAGCGCTTGGCCAGCCCGGTGGCGGTCACCGCCATGTCGTTACCCAAATCTTCAAGCCCCCAACCCACTCACGGTGTGGTAGCGGGGCGAGGTGGCGCAAGACAAGCTCGAAGACCGGATCAAGGCGGAAGCGGCGCGGCTCGGTTTCGCGGCGTGCGGGATCGCGTCGGCGGACGCCGCGCCCCGCACGGCCGAGCGGCTGCGGCAATGGCTGGACGAGGGCTGCCACGGATCGATGATCTGGATGGAGGAGCGCGCGCACCATCGTGGCTCGCCGACCGGGCTGTGGCCTGCGGTGCGAAGCGTCATCTCGCTGGGCATGAGCTACGCGCCCGCGCGCGATCCGCTCGCCCTGGCCGCCGCGGGCGAGCGGGCGCGCATATCCGTCTATGCGCAAGGGGGCGATTACCACGACGTGATGAAGCGGCAGCTGAAGGCGCTTGGCAGGTGGCTGGTGCAGGCGGCTGGTGAGGGTGACGGAACGGAGGCGCGGTGCGACCTCAAGGTCTTCGTCGATACCGCGCCTGTCATGGAAAAGCCGCTGGCGGAGGCGGCAGGCATCGGCTGGCAGGGAAAGCACACCAACTTGGTCAGCCGTGACCATGGCAGCTGGCTGTTCCTGGGCGCGATCTACTCCACGCTGTCCCTGGAGCCGGATACCGGTGGACAGGACCGGTGCGGGCGCTGCGACGCGTGTCGGCGGGCATGCCCGACCGACGCGTTCCCGGCGCCGTACCGGCTGGATGCCCGGCGCTGCATCTCCTACCTCACCATCGAGCATCGCGGCCCCATCCCGACCGAGTTTCGAGAAGCGATCGGCAATCGCGTCTATGGGTGCGACGATTGCCTGGCGGTGTGCCCGTGGAACAAGTTCGCGGCGTCAGCCGGGGCGAACCGTGCCTTTCTGCCGCGCGCGGAGCTCGCCGCACCGGAGCTGGGCGACCTGTTGGCGCTGGACGACCCAGGTTTCCGACAAGTGTTCGCCGGCTCCCCGATCAAGCGGATCGGACGCGATCGGATGGTCCGCAACGCCGCTGTGGCAGCCGGGAACAGCGGCGAGCGGGCGCTGGTGCCGGCGCTGCGGCGACTACTCGCCGATCCGGACGAGGCCGTGCGGGACGCCGCGGAGTGGGCGTTGCGACGGCTCGACCCTGAGGCGGCCGGTCCGGCCGGGCCCGGCCGGCACCGGGGCGGTTGAGCCCGCCGTCGCCGACCTGCCGGGCCATCCGGATCGGCGAGGGCAAGGCCAGCGTCCGCGGCTGCTGGCACGTCTCGGCGCCGATCAACGCCCGCCTTCGCGCCGGGTCAGCGCGGCAACGCAACTCGCCCGGTCGATGCTGCTGCCGTCCGGCTCGCGCGCGTCGAGGTAGGTGACCCGCGGTTCCGCGTGATCCTTGGGATAGAGATAGGCGTCCAGGACGCAGATCGCGCCGGCGAATTGCAGCTTGCGGGCGCTTCCCTCGCGCACGTCGGCGTCGGGCTGTCCGAACAGCTGAACAAGCGCGGCGGCGTTCTGGCCCAGCACACGTTCCAGCCCCACCGTTGGATAGGCGATCGGCACCCGGCCGGCACCGGCCGCGGGGTTCCGCGCTGCGGGCGCGGCGCAGCCGGCGGCGAGGAGCAGAACGGCCAGGCAAGGGACCACACGGATCATACAACACTCCGGTGATAAAGGTGGGTTGCGAGCATCGCCCCCAGGATCGGGGCGATGAGCCCCAGCACCGGCACCAGCAGCAGCGCGGCGATCCCGAGCCCGAGCACGAAGCGCGGCACTCGTCGCTCGCGTCGCCACCCGGGCAGCGCCGCCGTCGAGAGGTGGCGTACCGCAACCATGTCACCGAGATCGCGGCCGAGCAGCCAGCCATTGACGAGCAGGAACAGGAGCGGTGCGCCGACCCCGGACAGTATCAGCAACGCTGCGACCGGCAGGACGAGAAGGTTGACCAACACCGCGCGCATCGCCGACCGCACTGCCATCGCGGCGGCCCGGGCCGCGCCCATCGGCCGCGCCGTCGCGAGCGCACCTGGATAATGGCGCCGCTCCACCGCGACCACCACGTCGTCGGCGAAGATGCCGATGACCGCGATCGCCACCACCCGAAACATCAACCAGCCGGTGACGATCGCCAGCGCCGCCGCCACCGCCGCAAGCCATCCCTCCCCGTTGAAACCGCCGCCGGCCCAATCGATCAACGCACGAAGAGCGTACCAATAACCGATCCCCGCCACCGCCAGGATCGCCAGCGTCACCGCCAGCGACTTGGCGAGCACGACCAGCACGGCACCATCGCCGAACTGGCGAAGCGACAGGATCAAGGCATGGCCCACCATTCTGCCAGCGTCGCGCGATCGGGCGACCGGGTCAATCCCGCGGCGGGCGGGCGGGGCAAGCCCGTTGCCGCTCCGCGGCGGTGCCCGTAAGGCGACGCATCCTCGAACCGGAGTGCCCATGGCCAATCCAATCTCCACGCCGACCTACGCCGTCACCGCGATCGGCAACGCCATCGTCGACGTCCTCGCCAGGGCCGACGACGCCTTTATCGCCGCGAATGGCATGACCAAGGGCGCAATGCAGCTGGTGTTTTCCGCCGAGGAGGCGGACGCGCTTTATGCCAAGATGGGCCCGGGAACGGAAGTGTCGGGCGGATCTGCCGCCAACACGATCGCCGGCATGGCCGCACTGGGTTCGCGGTGCGGGTTCGTGGGGCAGGTCGCCGACGACCAGCTCGGCACCGTGTTCGCGCACGACATTCGCGCGGGCGGCATTCGCTTCGACACTGCCGCGCGGGCGGGGGCGCCGACCACCGGCCGGTGCCTGATCTTCGTGTCGCCCGACGGGCAGCGTACCATGAACACCTTCCTGGGTGCGTCGCACTACCTGCCCGCCGAGGCATTGGACCGCGATCTCATCGCGGACAGCGCCTATCTCTACCTGGAAGGCTATCTCTGGGACCCGGAAGAGCCGCGGGCGGCGATGCGCGAGGCGATCGATGTGGCGCGCGACGCTGGGCGTAAGGTGGCCTTCACCCTGTCGGCGGAGTTCGTGATCGATCGCCACCGCGCGGCATTCCGCGAGCTGATCGACGGCGGGCTGATCGACGTGCTGTTCGCCAACGATGTCGAAGCCAAGTTCCTGGTCCAGACCGACGCGCTGGAGGACGCCATCGCGGAACTCTCGGCCAAGGTGCCGCTGCTGGTGGTGACGCTGGGCGCCGAGGGCGCGATGGCGATCGCCGACGGAGAGCGGACGACGGTGGCGGCGGAACGGGTCGATACGGTGGTCGACACCACCGGCGCGGGGGATCTGTTCGCGGCGGGGTTCCTGCACGGGCAGGTGAGCGGGCATGGGATTGAGGAATCGCTCCGGCTCGGCGCGATCTGCGCGGCGGAGTGCATCGGCCATATGGGGCCGCGGCCCGTGGCGGACCTGAAGGCGCTGGCGCGCGAATTGGCATAGCTGTCACCCCAGCGAAGGCTGGGGTCCATGTCTGTCGGTGGCAAGCGTGACGGATAGACATGGATGCCAGCCTTCGCTGCCATGACAAGAAAGGGGCCCGGAGATCGCTCTCCCGGCCCCTTTTTCTTTTGTGCGATGCTCGGATCAGTGGGTCCCGGGCACCGGCGGCTCGGTGGCGACCGCGTCGCCTTCGTGGCTCTCGACGATGCCGCGGCCGAGATGACTGACGTGGCGGCCGTAGACGAGATAGGCGACCAGGCCGATCGCCGCCCATACCACGAACACCAGGATCGCCTGCCAGGGCAGGTTGAGGAACAGGAAGACGCAACCGACCACCGTCAGCGGCCCCACCAGCGCCAACGCCGGCGTGCGGAACGACCGGGCGACGTTCGGCTGGGTCCGGCGTAGGATCATGACGCAGATCGCGACCATCATGAAGGCGTAGAGCGTGCCGGCGTTCGCCCAGTCGGCTAGCTGGCCGACCGGGAAGAAGGCGGCGCCGAACGCGACCACCACCCCGGTCATGCCGGTGACGATATGCGGCGTTTTCCACTTGGGATGCACGGTGGACAGCCGCTCGGGCAGGAGGCCGTCGCGCGCCATCACGAAGAAGATGCGGGTCTGGCCGTACATCAGGATCAGGATGACCGACGGCAGCGCGAAGCCGGCCGCATAGCCAAGGAGGTTGCCGACTCCCGACCAGCCGATCTCGCGCAGCACATGGGCCAGCGCCTCGTTGGAGCAGACCAGCTTGCCCGCATGCTCGGCCATCGCGCACTGGCGGGCGAGCTCCTCCGACCCGGCAGGGAAGGGGACGCCGTTCGGGCCCATGATCGGCTGGCCGCCGATCGTGCCGATCGCGCCGGCGGCGACCAGAATGTAGAAGACGGTACAGAACAAGAGGCTGCCGATCAGCCCGATCGGCACGTTGCGTTGCGGGTTCTTGGTCTCCTCCGCCGCGGTCGAGACCGCATCGAAGCCGACATAAGCGAAGAAGATCGTCGCCGCCGCGCCGACCGCGCCGACGCCTGTGCCGAACCCGCCGAACACGCCGGCGGGCAGGAACGGGTTGAACTGGTCCATGCTGAACTGATCGGACGGCAACGTCAGGAAGATGAAGGCGGTCAGCGCGGTGACCTTCACCGCCACCAGCACCGCATTGACGCGTGCGCTCTCCGTGGTGCCGATCATCAACAGCCAGGTGATCAGTCCGGCGATCAGCACCGCGGGCAGGTTGATGAAGCCACCGGGCGCGCCGCCCAGCGCGAGCGGCGCCGAGGACAACCAGGCCGGCAGCTGCACGCCCAACGTATGGTTGAGGATGGTACCGGATATGTATCCGGACCAGCCGACGCACACCGCCGAGGCGGCGACCGCATATTCAAGCACCAGTGCCCAGCCGACCGTCCAGGCCAGCAGCTCGCCCATCGACGCATAGGTATAGGTGTAGGCGGACCCCGCGACCGGGATCATCGCCGCGATCTCGGCATAGCAGAGCGCGGCGACGATGCAGATCGCACCCGCGATGGCGAAGGCGAGCATCAGGCCCGGCCCCGCCTTTTGCGCGCCAGCGGCGGGGAGGACGAAGATGCCCGTGCCGATGACGCAACCGATGCCGAACAGGGTCAGCTGGAACCAGCCCAGCGTGCGGTGGAGCGACTTCTTCTGCGCGGTGGCGAGAATCGCATCCAGAGGCTTTACGCGCCCGAAGATCATGTACTCAGGTCCCCCCAAGGGTGCGGACGCGCTCTGGCGGCATCCGTCGTGAAGGCCGCGAGCCTAGAGCCTAATCTTTCCCGCGCAATAGCTAACGCGCCAGCATGGGGCCGAGCGGCGCGCCGCCGAACAGGTGGACGTGGAGATGGGGCACCTCCTGCCCGCCATGGCCGCCGGTGTTGGCGAGGAGGCGGTAGCCGGGCGCGACCAACCCCTGTTCACGTGCGACATGACCAACCGCACGGACGAAGCCGACGATCTCGTCCGCCGCGGCGCGGGCGCTGAAGTCGTCCCAGGACACGTAGGCGCCGCGCGGGATCACCAGGATGTGGGTCGCGGCCTGGGGCGAGACGTCGTGAAAGGCGATCGCCCATTCATCCTCATAGACCCGGCGCGAGGGGATCTCTCCGCGCAGGATGCGGGCGAAGACGTTGCTGTCGTCATAGGGCAGGGTGGCGTCGACCGGCATCAGGCATGTCCCAGTTCGTGGAGCGCCGCACGGATGCGCGGCCGAAGCGCGTTGACGAAGTCGTTCAGGCGACGACGCAACCAGGCAAAGGCTGCCGCCCTGGCCACCGGATCGTCGAAGTCGGCGAGCGTGTGGGAGTCCGAGATCTTGGGCCAGTCCTCGCCGAAGCGGATCAACGCGTCGGGCCCGAGTTCAAGGCGGATGGCCGCCTCGTCGCTCGCCAGCATCCTGGCCGCCGCCTGGCCCGGCGAACCGGCGTTGCCCGACAGGAACAGGCCGATCGTCCCGGCACTCTTGGACCGGTAAACCGACAGCCAGCTGGACCCGCCGGGCGCGGGAAACTTGAAGACGATGTGACCGGTCTGGCTCGGCCGGGGGAGGGCCTGATCGGGATCGTCCAGCACCAGGCCCGACAGGAACTCCGCCCAGAAATCCTGGCGGTCGGCGCGGCGGCGCGCGCGCCCTTCCTGGCGGCGACTGCTTTCCTCGGTGGAGAGCGGCTCGAACTCGTCCTCGCCCGCCGTGCCCTCGACGGCGTAGCCCGGAGGCGTCTCGATCACGGTGCGGGTGATCGTCTCCGTCCGGGCCAGCACCCGCGGTGCGACCAGCCGTGCGCCGTCCAGAAGCGCGTAGACGGGCATCTCGACCAGCCCTAGGGTGAAGTGAAGCCTGCCATGCGCCTGCAGATACTCGGCGATCGCCTCCACGCCCTCGCGGATGCCGTCGCCGACGATTAGCAGGAGAAATCGCCCGCGTCGCAGGTTCACCGTGAGCGCGTCGGTGAAGCCGACCTCGTCCACGACGTGTCCCGCCGCTCGGACAAGCTCGACCACGCCGCGTCCGGTGCGGCGGCTGATCTCGCGCTGGAGATCGGACGCCGTCCACCGGCTGAGCTGGGTGGCGTAGTCGAGGATCTGTCCCACTACCTCCCGGCGCGCCTGCGGATTGCGCCACAGCTTGCATTCGACCAGCACGGGCAGGCCCGACGCGGTCACCAGCACATTGTCGATCGGACCGGCGGCGGTGCTCATCTCCCGGCAGAGCGGGACCGGGTCCGCGAAGAGCGGATCGATCTCCCGGATCGGAAGGCAGGCGGGATGATCCTGAACCAGCGCCTGGATCGTTGCCTCGTTCCAGTCGGTGTCGACCGGGGTCAGCGGTGCGGCGTCGCCCGTGACGGGAACAAGGATGGGCGAGGCGTGCTGGCGCGCCACCTGTCAGCCGCGGTCGCCGAGTTGCTTGAGCGGCAGGCCTCCGTCCGTCGGCAGGTCGGGGGCGCCGGCAAGGGGTAGCGGGCCCGCGAGAGGCAGGGGCCCCGCCGACGGAACGCGCCCAGCCTTCTCGTCATGGCCCGACAGACCCTCGCGCCGCTCCAGCTCGGCGCGGACGTCGTCCAGCGTGGCACCCGATGCGGCGAGCAGGACCAGGAGGTGGAAGATGAGGTCGGCCGCCTCCGGCACCAGCTTGGCCGGATCCGCGACGGCCGCGATCACCGTCTCCACCGCCTCCTCGCCCAGCTTCTGCGCGATCCGCGGCCGGCCCTTGGCGAACAGGGCCGCGACGTAGCTGTTGGCGGGGTCGGCACCGCGGCGGGCGCGGATGGTGGCTTCCAGGCGATCGAGCGCGTCCATGGCCCGGCCGTGGCGGCTGAGCGGCGGGGCGTCAATCCCGCGGCAGGCGGCGCCGCAGCGCGCGCCGGACGAACCACAGCGCCAGCGCGGCGAACGCGAAGAGCGCCACGTCGGACGGCTCGGGCGCGGTGCGCCGGTGGGGCGGCGCGGCGACGGCGGTGCTGGTCATGGCACCGACCTAACCGTCCGACCTTGCCGGGCGGTTACCCACACGCCGATCATGAGGGGCGGCCGATCACGAAAAAGGGGCGCGCGGCCAGTGCCGCACGCCCCCTTCGTCATCCGTCCCGCCGCGGGTGCGGCGGGGCCGAGATCACATGCCGTTGGCGAGGTTGGTGTCCGCATCGTTGGTGCGGAAGTCCTCGGCCTGGTTCTGGCCGGTCGCGCGAACGGCGTCGGCCTGGTTCTCGAGCGCGCCCTCGGCGGCGTCGGTGCCGGCGTTGTCGGCGGCGTCCTCGAGGTTGTCGGCAACCATCTCGGCATTCGCCTCGATGTTGTCGGCGGCCTGCTCGCGCGGGCTGGAGTTGCAGGCGGAGAGCGAGGCGAGGCCGGCGGCCAGACCCAGAACGACGATCTTCTTCATGCTAGTTTCCCCTTTGTGACGGGCTTCGATTCCGGGAGCGACAATCGCCCGCCGCCGGCTTTGTTCCGGTTGGCGAACGGTCGATCCACCACCGGCTATAGACCGACTGGCGACCGCCGCCAATAAGGCGCGTGCGAAACCGGGCCAAATTGAGGCAATCAGCGTCCCGATCGCACCGGCACCCCGGCGGCCGCGAGCGCGCGATGCGCGTCGGCGACGCTCGCCTCACCCCAGTGGAAGATCGAGGCGGCCAGGACGGCCGAGGCGTGTCCTTCCACGATGCCGGCGACCAGATCGTCCAGCCCGCCTACGCCGCCGGAAGCGACTACGGGCACGCGCGTGCGGTCGGCCACCGCGCGGATGAAGGCGAGGTCGTAGCCCGAGCGGGTGCCGTCGCGGTCCATGCTGGTGAGAAGCAGCTCGCCCGCTCCGAGAGCCGCCAGGCGAAGCGCGTGGGCGACGGCGTCGATCCCGGTCGCGCGACGGCCGCCATGGGTGAAGACCTCCCACCCGCCCGCCACCCTGCGTGCGTCGACGGAGGCGACGCAGCATTGGCTGCCGAACGCCTCGGCGATCTCGGTGACCAGTTCGGGGCGGGCGACGGCGGCGGAGTTGACCGCGACCTTGTCGGCGCCGGCGAGCAGCAGCGCGCGTGCATCGTCGGCGGAGCGGACGCCGCCACCGACGGTGAGCGGCATGAAGCAGACCGAGGCGGTGCGGCGGACGATGTCGAGCAGAGTGCCGCGTTCCTCGTGCGCGGCGGTGATGTCGAGAAAGCAGAGCTCGTCCGCGCCGGCCGCGTCATAGGCGCGCGCCTGCTCGACCGGATCGCCCGCGTCGGCGAGGTCGACGAAGTTGACGCCCTTCACGACGCGGCCGTTCGCGACGTCGAGGCAGGGAATGACGCGGGCTCTAACGGACATGGGCGACGATCATGATGGTTCGAATGATGCGCGGCGGCGCGGAGAAAAGAGGATATTTTCACGCGAAGTCGTGAAGGCGCGAAGAGCGTTGGGGCGCGTCAGCGTATTCTCATCATCACAGGTCGCACCTGGGTAAACTGCTGGCGCGGCGGGACATAACGCCTTCGCGACTTCGCGCCTCCCGTGCACCTTCCTCGCGCGCCCGGGCACCCTCATGCCGCGGCCGCCACGGAGAGTGCGGCGGAAAGGTCCAGACGGCCGTCGTAGAGGGCGCGGCCAGTGATGACGCCTTCCACCCCGTCGCGCGCATGCAGCGCGAGGACGTGGATCTCGGCGATGCCGGCGACGCCGCCGGACGCGATCACCGGGATCGACACCGCGCGGGCGAGGTCCACCGTCGCCTCGACGTTGCACCCCTTGAGCAGCCCGTCGCGACCGACATCGGTGAACAGCAGCGCCGCGACCCCGGCGTCCTCGAACCGCCGTGCGAGGTCGACCACCGTCACGTCGGACACGTCCGCCCAGCCGCGGGTCGCGACCAGCCCGTCGCGCGCGTCCACCGCGACCACCACCCCGCCGGGAAAGTCGCGGGCGGCGCCCCGGACGAACGCCGGGTCCTCCAGCGCCGCGGTGCCGATCACGACGCGGCTGACGCCGAGGTCGAACCAGCGTTCGACGGCCGCGCGGGTGCGGATGCCGCCGCCGAGCTGGACGTGGCCGGGAAAGCGGCGGACGATCTCCCCCACGGCGTCGCCGTTCACGCTGGCCCCCGCGAAGGCGCCGTCCAGGTCGACGACGTGGAGGTGGCCGGCGCCGGCTGCCGCGAACAGTTCGGCCTGCTGCGCGGGATCGTCGCCATAGACGGTGGCGCGGGCCATGTCGCCTTCGGCCAGGCGGACCACCTGGCCCCCCTTCAGGTCAATGGCGGGAAAGACGATGAGAGTCATGGGGCGCCCTCCACGGCGCTGGCGATAACGGGTCGCGCCCGGCCTTTAACGGAACTCGTCACGGGCGCCACCGCAGAAACCGGGCGAGCAGATCCAGTCCGTAGGCTTGGCTCTTCTCCGGATGGAACTGCACGCCGAGCAGATTGTCGCGGCCGATCGCGGCAACGACCGGACCGGCATGGTCGGTGGTGGCGAGTATGTCGGCGCCCTCCAAGGCGTAGCTGTGGAGGAAATAGGCCTCCCCGGTCGGCAGCAGCGGGTGGTCGGCGACGGGTACCACGTCGTTCCAGCCCATGTGCGGGACCTTGGCGTCGGGCGTATGGGGGTCGAGCCGCCGGACGCGTCCGCTCACCCAGCCAAGGCCGCGATGCTCGCCCATCTCCTCGCCCGCGTCCGCCATCAGCTGCATGCCGACGCAGACACCCAGGAAAGGGGTCCCGCGCTGCCGCACCGCCTCGACCAGCGCGGGCTCCAGTCCGTCGACCGACCGCAGATTGGCCGCGCAGGTGCCGAACGCGCCGACCCCGGGCAGCACGATCCGGTCGGCGGCGCGCACCATGTCGGGATCGGCGGTGACGCGGAGGTCGGCGCAGCCCGCCGCCCGCAGCGCGTTCTCGACCGAATGGAGGTTGCCGGACCGTATGTCGATCAGCGCCAGCGTCACAGGACGCCCTTGGTCGACGGGATCGCGCCGGCCTTGCGCGCGTCGATCTCCACCGCCGCCCGAAGCGCGCGGGCCAGGCCCTTGAACGCACTCTCGCAGATATGGTGGTTGTTCTGGCCGTACAGCGTCTCGACGTGAAGGGTGATCCCGGCCGCCTGCGCGAAGCTGTGGAACCAATGTTCGATCAGCTCGGTGTCGAGGTCGCCCAGCAGGGTCATGGTGAACGGCACCTTCCACACCAGCCAGGGGCGACCCGAAATGTCGAGCGCGACCCGGGTCAGACACTCGTCCATCGGGCTGAGCGCGTCGCCGTAGCGGCGGATGCCGCTCTTGTCCCCCAACGCCTTCGCTACCGCGGCGCCGATCGCCAGCGCCGAGTCCTCGGCGCTATGGTGGCCGTCGATGTGGAGGTCGCCCTTTACCTCCACGTCCAGGTCGATCAGCGAATGGCGCGACAGCTGCTCCAGCATATGGTCGAGGAAACCGATGCCGGTGGCGATGCGGTAGGCGCCGGTGCCGTCCAGGTTGATCGCGACCGCGATCCGCGTCTCGGCGGTGTCGCGCTGGAGGGTGGCGGTGCGCGCGGGCTGCTGGTCCATGACGCGGCCCATAGCGGCTGGGCGCGCCCGCGCAATCTTGACCGGACGGGTGGGGACGCTAGGCAAGGGGGATGACCGACGGCCTGCCCGACAGCCTGATCCCTTACGACGAGATCGTCCAGGAGGCCCTGCGCGCGGTGGTCGGCCGCGTGCTGAGCGCGGTGGCGGAGGGCGGCCAGGTGCTGCCGGGCGAGCACCATTTCTACATCACCTTCAAGACCCAGGCGCCGGGCGTCGACATTCCGCGCCGCCTGATCGAGCGGTTTCCGGACGAGATGACGATCGTTCTCCAGAACCGTTTCTGGGACCTGACGGTCGATGACGAGCGCTTCTCGGTCGGGCTGAGCTTCAACCAAGTGCCCTCCAAACTGGTCATTCCCTATTCGGCGATCACCGGCTTCCACGATCCCGCCGTCAATTTCGAGCTGCGCTTCCAGGCGCTCGAGGGACCGAACGACGGACCGGAGCCGCATGACGAGGCCGAGAATGACGGGCCTCCCGCGGTCCCGGTCGAGGATGGATCCAACGTCGTCGCGGTGGATTTCAAGCGCAAGAAATAATTCGGTGGGGAACGTGGCGGCGAGGCCGCTCGCAACCGCCGCTGCAGACCGACCGCAGGGGGCAATACGATCGCGGCAGGCGCTTGCAGATCGGGCGGCGCTGAACAAGAAGGCGGCGGGAGAATCATCACCGCCATGACCAACACCGATACCCGCACCGAGACCGACTCGATCGGCGCCATCGCCGTGCCCGCCGCCGCCTATTGGGGCGCTCAGACGCAGCGGTCGATCGAGAACTTCCCGTTCGGCGAGCGCGAGCGGATGCCGATGGGGATCGTTCGCGCACAGGCGATCGTCAAGCAGGCCGCGGCACGGGTGAACCGCCGCCATGGGCTGGACGCCGACATCGCCGACGCGATCGAGGCGGCGGCGACCGAGGTCCACGCGGGCAAACTCGACGACCAGTTTCCGCTGGTCATCTGGCAGACCGGCAGCGGCACTCAGACCAATATGAACGTCAACGAGGTGATTGCCGGCCGTGCCAACGAGGCGCTGGTGGGCACGCGCGGTGGCAAGACGCCGGTCCACCCCAACGACCATGTCAACATGAGCCAGTCGTCCAACGACAGCTTTCCCACCGCGCTCCACGTCGCCGCCGTGCTGGCGACGGAGGCGACGCTGCTGCCGGCGCTCGACCGGCTGGAGGCCGCGCTCGCCGCCAAGGTCGCGGCTTGGGCCGACATCGTCAAGATCGGCCGAACCCACACCCAGGATGCGACGCCGCTGACGCTGGGGCAGGAGTTTTCCGGATACGCGGCGCAGCTCGCCAGCTGCCGCAACCGAATCCTTGGCGCCATGAACGGCAATCTGCGCAAGCTGGCGATCGGCGGCACTGCGGTCGGCACCGGCCTCAACGCGCCCGACGGTTGGGCGCAGGACATGAGCGCCGCGATCGCCGACATCGCGGGTACGGCGTTCGAGCCCGCCCCGAACATGTTCGAACAGCTCGCCGCCAAGGACGGCCTGGTGTTCTTCTCCGGTGCGCTCAGCACCTTGGCGGTCGCCCTTAATAAGATCGCCAACGATATCAGGCTGCTCGGCTCCGGACCGCGCTCGGGGCTCGGCGAGCTGTCGCTGCCCGCCAACGAACCGGGCAGTTCCATCATGCCTGGCAAGGTCAATCCGACCCAATGCGAGAGCCTGACCATGGTCGCCGCGCAGGTGATCGGCAACCACCAGGCGGTTACGGTCGGCGGCATGCAGGGGCATTTCGAACTCAACGTGTTCATGCCGCTGATCGGTGCCAACGTGCTCCGGTCGATCGATCTGCTCAGCATCGGCATGGTCAGTTTTGCGGAGCGGTGCGTCGACGGAACCGAGGCCAATGAGCGGCAGATCGCCGATCTAGTCGGCCGCTCGCTGATGCTGGTCACTGCGCTTGCCCCGACGATCGGCTATGACAATGCCGCCAAGGTCGCCAAGCACGCGCACATACACGGGCTGACGTTGAAGGAAGCCGCGCTGGCGCTCGAGATGGTCGATGCGGAGACGTTCGATCGTGTGGTGCGGCCCGAGGATATGCTGGGGAACCGCTGACGCTCCGCGACGGTTTGGCCGGCAGAGGAGATCGCGGTGAGTGCAACT
>Ga0325400_1001189_pt1 | contig 21158 bp, 16 predicted proteins | sample PopdelMetagenome_2_FD_205662 | JGI IMG/M metagenome (GOLD analysis project Ga0325400, IMG submission 205662) | Populus deltoides microbial communities from Bellville, Georgia, United States - Xylem-PdKOR-R1 | ecosystem: Host-associated > Plants > Phyllosphere > Stem > Wood/Secondary xylem...
AAAAAAAAAATCAAGATTATAGATCTAAGGATGAAATTAAAAACAAATTAAAATTTAATAAAGGGCTAATTAGAACCAAAATTATAGAACAAAACATTGAGGGCTAAACCTGAAATATCATCAAATTTTGAATTGAAGGGCAACATTAAAAAGAAAAATCAAAATCACAAAAGAATCCAAATAAAAAATCAAAATCAAAATCAAAATCAAAATGAGGAGCTAATATGAAAAAAATAAGATATGGATCAAAGGATGAAATTGAAAATAAATTAAAATTTGATAAAAGGGATAAGAATCAAAACATTGAGGGCCAAACTTGAATCATAAAGTAAAAGGACAAATTTGATATAAAAAAGAAATGCTAAAGGATGAAATTGAAAATCAAATATATCAAATTTGATATAATTAAAAAATAAGGAACAAATATGATAAAATTAATAAATAACACACTTTTCTAATTTTTTGCAAGGGTATCATGTATTTCAAGGTTGAAAAGAAAGAAAAAATGGGAAAGAAAAAACATCATTGGAACTCCACTGTGTATAGAGAGACTGTATGCACCTCACCACCATGAAGGGGGTGACGAGATGCATTGAACGCACCATGAAATGTGGTGTCCGCCCTAAAGTCATAGGTACCTCCTATACACTGGTGCGTGTGATACACACACCAACAACTTTTCTTATTCTTTTAATTAATATATTTAAATACCTAAGTGCCCTTAACCCTATACATTATTATAAAAATATATAACAAAAAGACCAAAAAACCCCTCAACTTTTCTTAGCTATAGATTATTTGACTCAAATGGTATTTTAATAATTACACTATGTCAAGAGTGAGAAAAAACTGAATACACCCCTACCCTAATAGTTAAAGAAATTCAATTTTTAAGGGTATTTTAGATATTACATTGTGCAAATAAAAAGTTAAAAGACTTCTATACCCCATTCAATCTTGTAATAGCAAAAGTGTCCCGTGAAAAAGATACCTTATTGCCTTTGAAAACATGCTATAAGGCTTAAATTGTTAAGGACAAAATGATAATTTAACTATGAAAATTCACAGTGAAATATGAGTGTGTGCATAGTGAAAGATTGTGTTTTTTTAAATTTTATTTTAATAAAAGTATATAATCATATATGAAAGTGCAAGCTTTTTCTTAAAAAAATAAGAAATTATAAAGTAGGAATTTGTTTTTGAAAATAACACAAAATTTATTTGAGAATATAGTGTAATTTGAAGAGTTGCATGTCTAGTTTATGTTTAGAGTTGCATATGTCACTTGTGATTTAAAAAAATAAAAAAATACTCGTAATTTTATTAAAAGTTTTTAAAAAGTATTTTAAATTTTAAGTTTAAAAAATAAATAAATATTATCTTGATCATAGTATTTTAAATTTTGAACTATAACATACACATATGAGATTCTTTGTTATTCTTTTACATTAATTCTATTAATTGGACCAAAAAATTCATAAAATTCTTGTTATTCTTTTTACCTTCGCTACTAATATTAAAAGAAGACTACTTCAAATAACATTTCATAAAATTTATATTCATGCCTATATTTTTAATTTCTTTTTATTTAGAATATAATTAAAATCCAAATATAAGAAATTTACATTAAAATCCAATAAATTATGAAATTGAACCTTAGTTAATTTTTTATAGAAACGTTTTTTTATGTTATATTTCACTTCTTAAGAGAACATGATTTATACATTTCGACATGCTCTATTAATATTAAAATAAACTTCTAGTCAGAAGATAGAATAAGATTTTTATTAGTGTCTATATACTTAATAGAATAATATTAAAATGGACTTTTTATGTTTTAAAGGTTGTTTTCCACTTATCTCCCATCTTGATTTTTATTTGGTAATAACCACTTTTGAGATCAATTTTCAAAAACAACTTGGAACCTACCAACTAATATAACATGTTATCTAGCCATGATATCTAGAAACTATACTTCCTTGGAACGGTCAACAATATCATCCTCTTCCCAAGCTATTCTACCATTATTAACTAGGGTATACACTACTTGTTCGCCCTTTATCTCCTTAATAAATTATGATAAAGACAACAAACTCTTTCTCTATTTAGTTTTAATCTCCACCTTCTTCTTTATAAGTGCCAACACTGTACGTTTTCCTTTAATACTTGGGATACATGTATTTTTTTCTACCATTATGCACCACATGTCTATCAAACTATCATGGCCAACACAACAGAACATGACACGCATCCATAGACACTACATCATACCAAGTGCTATCAAAATATTTATGTCTCTTGAAAGAGGAAACAAGACATCTTTTATCAATAATTATCTTAGTATCTCTATTCAACCATGTTAGTTTATAGGGTTTAGGATTATTTTTATTTGTCAGTTGGAACTTCTTTGCCACCCCTGTAGACATTGCGTTCTCGTAGCTACCACTATCTATAATCAAGTTGTAGACCTTATCTTTAACAATACATATAGAATAAAAGATGTTAGTGTGTTGTCAATCCTTTTTTGAATTACTTTTAGGTGTCAACAAACTCTTTCTAATAATAAGGATATTACAACCATTATTATGTGAATTCTTCTCATTATTGCCCGAGTCATAATGATACTTAGAATCAGTCGCATCCATAGGCTTTTGTATTAGAAGATTCTTTTTTAGATGACTCTTTGCTTTACTTCACTCACTAGCTTAGTGCCCTAGCTAGTTTACCATATATAAAGCAATAACTCTATTTTGCCCATAAATTTTTATTAATAGCTTTAGCAGTCTGCTACTATTTTACTGTCAAAACCCTCAAATATGTTTAAAAAACTGTCCATAGATACTACAGACACAATACACTTTGGATGGACTACCATAGACCACTGATATGCCTTACCACCAACTACTCTTCGATTTATATCAAATCATTTTAAGCTACTAATTGATAGAATTAATCAGTGTATTCATTGGCAGGTTCACCTACTTGTTTCAACATGTGAAAACTCTAGTATAAGGTTTAAGAATAGTTAAAAGAAAGGAATGCTCCCTTATCTTTTTTAATGGCTGAATATTTTTGGAAGTTTCCATATTTTACAAGGAAATTAAGGGGAAAGAGCTATTACAAAGATTTTCATGCTTATTTAGGAGAGTTAAAGTTAGTTTTAGGCTGATTTTTTTTCTATAGCATAGTTTTACATACATAAACATAATTTTCAACTCAATCGTTGGACCGAACTGAAATTTACTATGAGTTTATAGATTTATTGTTCATATTGGGTTAAAACTTCAGATCCATTGAGATAAGGTCTAAAAGGTACTATGCGAGATTTGTATTAGTTTCTAGGTTAATTTAGGATTATTTTTCTATTTTATTTAGAATTCTTATATTAGTTTTCCAGAATTGTTTAGGATATTTTTTTTACCTAGTATAAATAGATTTATTTAGCTTGTACTTAAATTTTTACTTTGGGGCCATGAATTATTGAATAAAATTGGTGTTTTGTTTGGAGTGCCATGTTTTTCTCTTTATTTAAAAAACAAACAAGTGAACTTATCAAAGTATAATTGACTTTGTTGTGTTCTTTCTTGTACATCTTGTTTGTGTTTCGCTAATCGTTGGGTAGAGGTTCATTCCAATAGTATTGATGTCTTGGTTTAGGTAATCATTATATCAAATTTCTTATTAAACTTGATTTTTGGGTTTCTAAAATTGTGTTAATCTTGATTGTGAATTATAAAATCTTTATATTCATGAGGTTCGCTTCACAAAGTGTGAATGTCATTGACCGGGTAAGGGCACTAATCTTATGAGGGTGTGTTGGAGGGACATTATTTTGAGTGACCTTACTTCATGGTCTTTTTTAGCCTTGTTGAAACAAATGATACAAGAGTTTATCGTTTTATTTTATTGAAAAATAATAAGAAAAAGGAATCCATATTGAGTTAAAACATGTCAAATTTAGTATCGTATTTACGTGAATTTTTTAAAATTTATAATGTTTTAAAGATTGAAAAAAGTAAGTCCTGGAATAGAATGCATCTCTAGGTTCACATGCAGTTTAATAACTCAATCTAAAGCAAATGCTCTCTAGCTAGCTAATCACTTACATTACTTTACAAATAAAGCACAAATCCAATGAAGGTAAAATACATGAAATATATAAAAAGAATTTAAATATTACTCTAAAGCATGAACATATTGAAACATTACAAAAAAAAAAGGGGTAGATCTGAATCTGTGACAGGTTACCTGCGTATCTCCATCCAAAGAAACACTTAAAAATGAGAGATCAATACCCTTAGCATAGTTCTCTTGAATAGATAGTGTGAAGTTCTAGCATTTAACCTACCTACTTTCTACATATTTTAAACATCTCGATTTCACAGAATTTTATAAAAATCGTTAAGGTTTTTTCATTAAAACCCTAATATTTTATTAAAATCCTAATAAAGGTGTGTGGAGAAGGTGAAAGAAAGAAAAATTTTCATATATAAAGAAAGAGAAAAAAATACAGGTGTCCATGGAGAGGTGGGGGGAGGGCCAACATATGAGGGTCAAAGTAAGAAACTGTTTCCCTTCCAAAAATATTTACAGTCACTGTTGTTATACCTTGTGTGAAAAGAACACTAGTAGCTCTTTCACTTTGGTTAAGTGCCTGACACTCTTATGTCTGCTACAGAATCCCCTGCTGACATTAAAGAAAATCCTCTCACTGTAGCTCTCTCTTTCTTTCCTTCGTTAGATTTATTAAGATCTGGAGTCAATTTCCTGCTTGACTCTCATAACGAAAATGACCCCTCATTTTTCCTCTGAATAAAAAGCAACTTCTCTCTCTTTTTTTTTTCTTTTTTTTTGTATTGTGCAACTCTCCATTTTCTTCCCTTTTTTCCTCCTTCAAATACACTGCAACTTCTCTCAAGTTCTCTCACGCTTACTGTTCTTTCTTTTGCACAGTGAAATGAGATTTAGAGTGGTTATATATGTATATATAGACACAATTAGAGAGAAATGAGTTTTTGCTAAAGCATCAGATTTAGGGTTTCGATTCTTTATGGAGGTACCAAGCAGTGAAGTTACCTTTTCCGAATATATATGTACATGTACACTCTCCATGATAATTAGATCATATATTTATCATCTCTTAACTTTTTCTGCCGAACATAAGCTTTTTCAGTAATTGTTTTTCCATGATTCCATGGTAAGTTCCTGGTTTCTTTACTTTGTCTTGATGTCAATAATATATTATAACGGATAGTATTCGATCTATTCTCTTCTATATATTTAGTTTATTTCTTGCTAAACGTTTAATATTGTTTCTAAGATGATGAACAAAGTAGATTTACTTCTGTATGGTGATTCATTTGTCTATTTTAAGAACCAAAATGTTGGATTTTCTTTTTTTCTTCCTTTTTCAGAATAGATTTACTCTTCTACTACAATTTCTATGCGGTTAATATGTTTTTTTTTTTTCCTATTTCGGTTCTTTTATGTAATGATGGGATGATTTAAGACCAGAGTTTTGTTCTTAAAATAGATTTTCATGGGACCTTCCATTTTATGGTAGATTTTAGATGCTTGAAATCTCTTTGTATTAATTCACTTCTTAAAAAAAAAAAGGGAAAACAAGAAAGAAGGCTGTGAGGGTGTTTTTTTTTTCCGTTCTTCACATTCGTTGGTAAGATGTGGGGTTTGGAAGGCAGCCAGATGGGGGGAATGTCCATAGCTACTCTCTACTTTTAGCTTTGTTAAGTTGATGCTTTCCATTTTAGCTTTGCACTACTGTTGACAATGATTTGGGCCCTAATCCAGGTATATAAAACCATTAATTCTTGCTGTGCATTAATTATGAAGGATTTTTTGCTCTCATGTTAATAGGTCACATTCTTTGATAAGACTGATTTAATGGGTAACTTGTCTTGACCTGGATCATATCAAATTTGCAAGTAGTTAAACTTCTACTTGCCTTCTTCATTAACAAGTCACCAGCTGCCACGCCCAGCCAAATATACACAGCCCATATATATATATCTTGATCATCAACCGCGTTCACTTCCTAAAAGCACAAACTGTACTATATATATAAATGTAATGAGTGTAGTTGAAGTGGGGTGTGTGTGTTCTAGGTAGAAATCCATACTGCTGTGCATATTTACTTGGTTATGAGAGAGAATTAATTAATGGTGGGAGAGAGCTTCCTTCAGCCCACTCATGGATAGGAGAAAGGGGTTGAATTAGCTGCCGACTCATTCATTCAAGCACCAGTAGAAAAAAGAGGAATGGATGTTCTTTTGCTACTGTGATTGTGTGAATGATGCGGGAGATAATTTTACATCCCCTCTTTTTCTGTGCTTGGACTGAAGGGAGCTCCTTCCTTCTATTGCTTTCATTTACTGAAGAAAGAATTTGTTTAATTAATACAGGTTATACACTTCTTGTTAATGTTCTACTTTCTTACCTTAACACCGTCTTCGACTCCTGATACTTGTCTCGTGTTTTGTCGTAACATGATCAACTAATTAGTATCCTTAATTTTGTCGTAATAAATCTCCTCCATAATGACTGCCATTGTGCCAAAATGTAGAGAATTAATTGTACATTTTTTACACTTTGGTATTTAATGCCGGTTACCCAGTACGTACTGGCAGCATTCCTGTTTTTCTTTGCAGGGAAATAAAAGACATGTTGAACAGGTGACCAATCAACATTATACCAATCTCCTCGTCGGTACTGCTATACTATCCAGTTTCTCGTTGAGGAGAAAACATCCTCTTACATGTAAATTCTATTTACAGCTAGCATGCTTGCCTCTCTCAGAAGCATCTGTTCCTCCTCTTTTGGGCAGACAAAGAGAGATTTCTGATCTGATTTGTGTCTTCTTTGGGATTTTTTCTTGTAACGTTAATTGAGACTTGATTTCTTTGGATAATTTAAACTATGGCTGGCTAGCTAGCAACATCTGATATTGTCTCGCAGATGTCCAAACTTGGAACTGTTAATACTCTCTGAATTAATTCTCATGTGTTCTAGCTCCCTCGTTCATTTCTTGCTTAATTACAAAGTATTGTTTAATTCGTGACTTTGTGTCTGTCCAATTATCTCTTCTTTCTCAAATAAAACTGGCCTCACGGAGAGATGATATAGTGAAAGGTACTGGGTGTGTTTTTTTTTTTTTTTTTTTTTTTTTAAGATCTCGTTCCTCAAGCTTTTCAAAGGGCACCATTAGGGCAGAAGCTCATCCCTTATGCTTAATAATGTAGGACTAGCTAGTGGGTGGGTAAGGACAGATATTCATCATATGGAGTAACTAAATTAAAAGATGCCATCAATATTTTTATTTTGTTGTTCTTCGAGGGAGGGAACTAGCACTTGCTTCCATTCATCTTTTTCATTTGAAACTGTGCAATTAGGTCCATCTGCCATTATTGAAGCATTATCTTCCACTTTATAGTGCATATTTTAGTATGCCTTTTATTTTTCTTTATTAATTATTGCCTAGATATTACTAGTATTTCTTTCTTGGAAATAGACATGTTGGGTATTCACAATTTACTAATATTTTATGTTGGTGGCTGGTTTCCAATGTTGGAGAAATTAGGCGGTGAGGATTGAAACCGTGGCATATTTTGCCAAATATGGACGAGGCTACCTTCCTAGCCTTCTTCCTCTTTTGGAAATTGAACTTGTTCTTCTGGTACAGGGAGTTACGCCATTGACGTTGCATGCAATGTGGTCCTCATCCCTCTGCATATATAGTCATAGATAGGATCATAGTCAGAGGACATTTGATATCAAATTCGGCACACAAATTTTAGATAGCATTTAGTTATTCTCTCAAAATGAGACAGTAAAAGAAAAATATATTTGATGAAAAAGATAAAAATATGTTTTTTTTTTTTTTATGATTTTGGAGTGATTTTGTATAATTTCAAATCAAGATGTGTAGAGGAGATATTTCTTCTGAGAATATTTATTATTTCTAAAATATTACTGTAAAAAAATTTTAATTTTAAAATTATTTAACTAAAATATGTAAGATAAAAGATTATTTAGTTATTATCATCAAACAGAAAAAATAAAGACATGTAACATCAATATATTTGGTTGAAAAGATAAAACAATATAAAAAAATATGTTTTTATGATGATTTTAGAATGATTTTCTATAATTTCAAAACATGATGCATAAAAGAGATATTTATTATTTCTAAAATATCATTTTAAAAAACTTTCAATTCTAAAATCATTTAACTAAGACATGTAAAGGTAAAAATATTTATTATTATAGTTTTAAAACTCGATTAAGAATATGAGTCGAGAGAGACAACTCGAATTGACTTTGGTCAACTAAGATTAACAAAAAAAACATTTATTATAAAAGATTAAAAGGACATCATTTTGACCATATTTAAAAAAAAAACAATCAATAGGTTTTTTATTAGGTCGAGTTGGTTCAATCCCTATTTTATTTTTTTAAACCCAGATCAATTTAGGTTCTAGGATGGTGCGTTAGGTGGTTCAAGTTTTATAACTACGATTATTATACTAATATTAATTTTAACACTCAATGTAAACTATATTTAAAAATATAATCTAAGATAAAATAGATTTTTTTTCATATCTTATCAAGAAATTCATCATAAACTAAACAAAATACATAGACTTGAACACCATTACTAATAACAATTATATCTTCGTCTCATGTTATGTTTTTCTTTTAGGGAATTACTTTTATTTGTGCTTTTTCAGAAAAGTTATTTATAAACAAATTTCTTCATGCTATATTCTCATAGAAAATGATGTGTCAATAAATGGTAAAATATGTGTGCTATGGATTATAAATGACTGATGTCATATAAGAATAATTAGTAAGTGTCATTCTGCCACATGTCTCAAATAAAATTTGGTTTCTATGGCATTACTCTCTTTGCAAACCGTTTTGATTCGCTAAAATGTTCCTGTTATTTCATGTTCTCTACTGCATGCACGCTTCGATATAAATACATAAATATTAATTAATTGCAATTTGTTTTACAAGCAATAATTAAGTTCATTTAAAAAATATTAATTTGATTAATCATCACAGTTAATCCTCCATTACTCGGAATTGGGGGCGTCTTGTATCAAGCCATGCCAGCTCTACATGGAACCCGGACATATTATTATTATTAACATAACCTAATTGATGGAATTCAGTTTTATTTGAAAAGTGTTTTTTTTTATTTTATTATTTAGTATTGGGTTTGTTTATTTTAATCTTAAGACCTGGATCGTGGATTATAAAAATCAACTCGGTTTTTTATGTTATTTTTTTAGTTGATTTTTTTTTAAATTTCATCATTAAAGATTTAATTGATTTGAAATTAGACTTTATATTTTTTTTCTTATTTATTTTTTATAAGGTTATTTCTCACTCATTACCAGGGTTGCGGCTAAGAGAGGTTAACTTGAGTTGTTTGTTTATTGGCCATTTTTTTAATTGATTTTTTTCGAATTCATCCTTTAATATTGGATTGGTTGAGAATTTGATTTTATAATTTCTTTTGATTTGCTTTATATGGGTTATCTTGTTTTTATGATCCAAATCACGGATTTAACAAGTTAATCTTGATTGATCCAAGTTAATCTAATATTTTTTATCTCAATATTTTTTTAAAAAATGATCTAGATTTTCTTTGAACCCATCAAGTTGATCGGGTTATATCAGGTCAACCTTCACATGGTTAAATGTTTTTTTTTTTTTTTTACTATGAAACACATTAGCAACAACAAGATATTTTTTAACGTTAAAAAAATTGATTAGACTCGTAGTATAACGAGAAAGAATCATCAAGTCATTATATAAAGTCATGCCAACCTTTTAATTAATGAGGACCTAAAGTTATTCAAGAATTTGAATCCAAGATCTCCCTTTGTTCAAGTTTAAACAAGTGAAATTTGCATGCATTTGATACAGAGCAATTGTTAAATTATAAATTCATACAAAAATGGATACAAATGTTTGGCCAATGTTTGCATGATTTGGGATTCAATTTGAGACTGAGAAGTGATAATTGTTTCGGCTATTATTTGAAATATTCTAAGCCATCTATAACATAAAGATATCTATGGAACTTGTGTAATCTTTAAGGGTTTTATGGTACTTAGTGAATTATGACAAATTCAGAATTTTCATAGAGATGTATAAAGTTTGCTTGTTGAAATATTTCATTGATGCTCGAGAGAGATTAGTGATTAAATTAGTAAAACCTGATTATCAATAATAAGAATAAATAATTCAATTGAGAAAATTCACTTAGTAATAATTACGGTAAGTCAAAAATCCTAGGATCCATTAAAATTGAATTCAATTCTACTTAATTAATTGATTGTTTGTTTTTAAATATTTTTTTTTTGGTTTAGTTAACTATCTCGTTCAATGTTTCAAATATATCACAATTTAAGAGATTTTGGTAGTTATTAGTAATTTTTGGGATTCAATTTGAGACTGAGAAGTGATAATTGTTTCAGCCATTATTTGAAATACTCTAAGCCATCTATAACATAAAGATATCTATGGAACTTGTGTAATCTTTAAGGGTTTTATGGTACTTAGTGAATTATGACAAATTCATAATTTTCATAGAGATGTATAAAGTTTGCTTGTTGAAATATTTCATTGATGCTCGAGAGAGATTAGTGATTAAATTAGTAAAACCTGATTATCAATAATAAGAATAAATAATTCAATTGAGAAAATTCACTTAGTAATAATTACGGTAAGTCAAAAATCCTAGGATCCATTAAAATTGAATTCAATTCTACTTAATTAATTGATTGTTTGTTTTTAAATATTTTTTTTTTGGTTTAGTTAACTATCTCGTTCAATGTTTCAAATATATCACAATTTAAGAGATTTTGGTAGTTATTAGTAATTTTTGGGATTCAATTTGAGACTGAGAAGTGATAATTGTTTCAGCCATTATTTGAAATACTCTAAGCCATCTATAACATAAAGATATCTATGGAACTTGTGTAATCTTTAAGGGTTTTATGGTACTTAGTGAATTATGACAAATTCATAATTTTCATAGAGATGTATAAAGTTTGCTTGTTGAAATATTTCATTGATGCTCGAGAGAGATTAGTGATTAAATTAGTAAAACCTGATTATCAATAATAAGAATAAATAATTCAATTGAGAAAATTCACTTAGTAATAATTACGGTAAGTCAAAAATCCTAGGATCCATTAAAATTGAATTCAATTCTACTTAATTAATTGATTGTTTGTTTTTAAATATTTTTTTTTTGGTTTAGTTAACTATCTCGTTCAATGTTTCAAATATATCACAATTTAAGAAATTTTGGTAGTTATTAGTAATTTTTGCAAATCATCGTGTGACAATACTCTACTTATCACTTTATTACTCGTCACGATTCATGCATTTACGATTTTGTCCATCAAAAACCCTTTGGTATATGATGGGAACTAAATTGAAGTTTTCTAGTGCCTACCACCCTCAAAATGATGGTCAAACTGAGATGGTTAACATGAGTTTAGGCAACCTTTTGAGATGTATAGTGAGTGATCATAATAGAAATTGGGATTTTGTTCTTCTTACGGCCCAATTTGCCTATAATATTTGCAATTTAGTCATCTAATTTGACCCCTGAAAATCTAATAAAATTTCAGATTGGTCCCTAGCTATAATTTTTGTTTTTCATATTGGTTTGATGAATAATTGAGAGTTATTTGGTGAATTTTTATCAAATTTTATTATTTGTTTTCTTTTGAATTAAATTTCGAGAAAACCATTTAATTTTTGGATTTTTGAGAAAACTAACTAGTTTGGTTCATAAACTTATAGGATTATAAGTTAGACTCTTAGTTAAATGTATTAAATAGGTTGTACGTTCTTTTCGAGTCATTTTTTAGTATGTCTCCTTTTGCATTCAAATAATCCTAATTTTTTATCTGCGGGATGTTAGTAGGATTTTTTCTGATATCTACTTTCGAGTTCTGTTCACTTTTGAGTCAGGTGAGTAAATAAGTTTTCATATGCATGAGAAATAGTATAAATATTTAAATTTTTAATACGAATTGGACTATGCTTCTTGATAAAATATATGTTAATTATTATTCTTGTTGTGATAAAGCATGTTCAACTTTTGATGTTGAATTTGAATTATTGATATGAGCCAATATATAATTTTGATTTAACTTCTGAATTGATAGCTCATCATTTGATTGATGTCATGAGTTGAGCCTTAAGATATGAATTTGTTTGTTTGATCATGATATGAACATATGGTATGCCAGTCAGAATACCCATGCTAACAGGGTAGTGTTAGTCTTTGTGCACATCGTATCTGAAACCTAGCTGGTTAGGGGAGTCACCAACTTGTGTGAACTGATCATCCCACAGTAAAGATCCTAATGCTCATTGCATTTTAATTTTCTAACGAGCTTTACCTTATGATATTTTTGTTATGGCCTTTTTGAGAAACTTTTCTATAAGAACCTAAAGCCATATTTGTATATAAATTCCTCATTGTTGTATTACCTCGTGTATGTATATTGAACATTATCTACTCACTAAGTTATTGAACCCATCCTCTCATATTTATCTATTTCAAGCTTATAACTTGTTAGCGGGTCACTTTTGTTGGACTTTCAGAACCTGTTCTTTTGGTTGTAATTAGTGTTTTTTTCTTTATGTCTAGTTAGTGCTTCTGTATTAAGATAATTAAATTATATTATAAAGTTAGTTTTGTTATTACTGTTGTGTTGAACTTTGATTGAGTTATTTAAAGGATAAGTTTGTATGTGAGTTGGGGTATGCATAGGTATGGAACCATGAAGGAGGACCTTGTCTATGTGCCGATCATGGATCCAGGAATCAGGTCATGACAATTTGGTACCTCTGAGAGTCATAAGATACCATTACTCTTGCTAATTTTAAGATTCTATCTAGCACAATTTTATATGTAATCAACCAGTCGACCCATTAAGGGATTTCTACAAACTAGTCGACCGACTCATTTGTTATTTGTCTTTACAATATTTTTTATCCTTTTCAATTTCTTTTTTAACTTTTGTTTTTTTTCCTTGTTATTTTTTGTTAGGTAGATAAAAAGTAAGAAGCATTTGTACTTCTTGAGATATGCGTCTTGTACTCTGTATAGTTCCTTCCTTTTACTCTTATAAAAAATAAAAAATAAAAATCCTGCGCATTTCCATTGAAAACCGGTTAGGGAATTATACTCTCAGCTGTGCTCATTTTACAGTATATCAAACTCAAATTTGCATCATGAAATGGTAGATAAAATGCCAGCAAAACAAACAAGATCACCCGGTAAGGCAAGATGTCAGCTATGGCCCTGACGCCCAGACGTAGCCTTTTCTGGGAATAGCTTCAGGAGCTACATGCGGAGGAGTTCCACAAGTTGTTTGGAGCATACAATCTTGAGGCTTAGACTCGGCAGCAGCATTCAAACCAATCTCTAAAACTTTCAAATCTCCATGCATTCTCATCCAGAAGTTTTCTGGTTTCAGATATCGGTAATAAACACTTCTGCTACGGAAAAAATTAACTGCATGAATTAATTCTTGAAAAATACTTCCTTGGAGCCTTCCTTTCGCTACCTTATTGAAGAGTTGGCCACCTTTTGCATATTCTATAACATGGTAAATTTTTCTTTGGCGGCCATAACCTCATACAGATGCAGCACATTTGAATGTTAACCAGTTCGATGACAGATATCTATCAATCGAACTGATCCATCAGCCGCTCTTTCAGAATTTGTCTGGCCAGTTTTAAGGTTTCTCCCATAGTAAACTTCAGAAAGGTTTTCTTGACCCAGCAATATTCTCCCAAAACCATTCTTTTACATCGATACATTAACCATATTTTCCTTTTTCAATAAGAAATCCTAATAGACTGATATACGCACAGTGATCTTTTGAACTTGAAAGCTCGGCAGTTTGCGCAAAGGGAACAAAACATAAATTATGTTACTAATCTCCTGGTGCATTCGGGCCACAAATGCGAACCTGTCATGTGTTGTTTACCCAACTTCATAAGGGATGGATAAGGGCAACCTCAATGGCAATTGAGTTTCACAGGCTTCACAGCATGAAAAAACCAGAGTTCAAGCACATCTTTGAACACTGCCTGTTGTTCGCATTTCAAAGATGGAAAGGAGAGATGGAACACCAAGGTAGCATGAAAATATTGTAACATTACGAGTATCAACAATAATAACAATGGAAGTCCATTGTTCATGCACAAAACAAATGAATGCTCATATCAGATTCACTGGTAAGAGATTCAAACAAATGACAAAGTGGATCCAAAATGTGTCAACTGTCAAATCCAGGAACAATATGAAGATCAGGAAACAGACTCAAACCTAAATTCAAACAGAGAAAAACACTTGTAAGAACACAACATCAAGCCCATTTTTATATTTTCGTTGATTGAAATCAGCAAAACAATATATCCCATAATCAAGAATATGAAAAAGATCATGCATTTGCATAAATTTGTAACATAGCAAAACTAAACAGATCACGCGACCCCGAAGATCTTACGGAGAAAAAGAGGACCTCAAGTTTATCTTAGAAGGAAAGAAGAAAAGAAATAAACAGGTAGCCTTGAGTAAATCTTAACGTTTAAGAGAAAGAAATGACAGAGGCAAGTACAATGTATCTATGTAAAACTAATTAAATTCTCCTCAGAATTAGGCAGGAAAAATTAAGCCAGGAAAAGTCTTTGCTGCTAAATAGGAAATGGATAATACAGAGAATAATAGTCTTTTAGGAATCTAACATATTTACCAAAAGCATTTAATTATATAAGATTCGATTAATTGTTAGGTATGAAAATCTTGATAGTAATGCAAATCTTTCACCAAACTTTCTTTCCAAGTTTTTAATTACCAAAAAAAAGTATTATGCATTGAATGAGTAGATCTCACAAGCGAATCACATAAATCATAGCATACTAGTAAAGTAGAGGGGACGGATTTTTTTGTCAATAAAGAAATCTGGGGGATGGAATTCAATCCACACATCCGAGAGGTGACAGTAACACAGTGAAATTGAGAAAGGGAAACCAACAACTTTCCAAAATTATAAAACTATGGGCGGTGGTTAGATTTCACTGCAGTTTTATCAGCCATGGAGCTCTAAGATCTTTCTATTGTTTTATAAAGGGTTGCTTTCTTGAACTCCTATTTTTCTAATACTACGTCCCTACTATCAGAAAAGAATTACCGAAGATGGATTTCTCAAATATTGTAAGGGCTCAAAATCAAGTGAGAGTACAAAAGGGGATGGCTTCTCACCTCACAAATAACCATGTTATCATAGCAGACATTTTATCAAGACTTCCTGTGAAGACTCTCTCAAGGTTCAACTGTGTATGCAAGTTATGGTACTGGATGATTAATTCAGATCCTGGTTTCCAAGCCTTGCACCACAGTCGGTCGTGGAGGAATCCTCGGTTCCTTTTTCGATTGTCTGACTTTGATTTTAACCCTCTTGAACAACTCGGATACCGATATGCTTATAACTTTGTTTCGACAGATACTGAGGGGAAAAACATCTGTCTGATGCAAATTAAGGTGCATGAACCTGTTAAACTCATATTGCCAGGTTGCTTTGGTTTGCTTGTCTTTTCTACAGACACACGTATTCATGTGTGTAACCCTAGCACTCGTCGAATTCTAGCACTGCCGGATTACAAAAGTAAAATAGCAGGATTTGGGGTCGGGTATCTGAGCTCAATAAGAAGACACAAGATCGTTAGGTTAATTCCTCGAAGACCATCAAGCCTTCATTTAGAGTGCTCAGTTTTCACTCTTGCTCCAGGGGAAGAAGGATTTTCATGGAGGGTGCTGAATGATCAGTGCCCGTATTTGGTGGATCAGTTCAGTCTTCCTGCTTTTGCAAACGAAACAATTTACTGGAAAATCGACCGTCAGCAAGCCCTCAACAGGCATAACGATTTCATTGTATCGTTCAATATTAGATACGAGAAGTTTATGACCATTACTCATCCTGCAGACTGGATTCCTACTTCTAATCTTGACTGGAGATCACCAATTCGAAATTCAACGCAACTGGTGGAACTACGAGGGACTTTGTGCATGATACAGACTTTAGCATCCTCTCATGTGGCAGTATGGAAATTGGCGGATCACAAGAATAGCATGTGGGTAAAAATATGCATGTTCGAAACAAGCAGAATTCATCCGAATTTTGTTGGAGAAGTCCAGTGCATCAAGGATGGAGAAATCATATTCAACTCAGCTAGTAATTATCTGCTCTACTATGATGTGAGAAAGAAAACATTCAGAAAGAAGATGCTACCGCACTCTGCAGAAAATCTTACCAGTTATTGCGAAAGTCTTACTTCCCTAACAAGATGATGATAGATTGATTTACAGGAACTTTTTTTTTTCATCACTTTGTACTTCTTTCAGTTGATAACCCCTTGAGTTTTGGCAAAATTTTCTTTTTGGGTCTTTGATGTTTTGTAGGAGAAGGCTCTTTCTTCATTCTTCCAGAAAGAATTACAATAAGCATTCAAGTGTAACTCGATTCTTTTCATGGCATGTATTTTTACTTCATAATCATCAAGCTTCAAAAACCTGCATTCTAAGATCCAGACTTGACGGTTTTGATTTATGTAATTGCTGCCAAAATCGCTATTATTACAGAAATATTCACAGAAAGTTCATCAGGAGAGCACTAAAAACAATTAATCAAATATTCACAGAAAATTCAAACATGCGAGGATGGGTTTTTAAAGAAATATAGGAGGATAGTGGGAATTATGAAGGTGTTCTTGCAATATTTAGCAATTGAAGCCTTGATGCATTTCTGGGATGTCGTCGAGTATTAGTGCTTTACTTTTAAAAATGTAGACATGTGTCCTACTTTAAAAGAATATGGCTTACTAACCAAATTCCCTTGAAATTTATACAAAGCCTACTTCCACCAAAGACGCGACAAAGTGCTAACTGAATTGGCTGAATTGATTAAAGTTTCAGATCTCCATTAGATATTGAAGAAAAGTGTTATTAGCCTAAAGTGGAAGATGATTTAAGAAGTATTTGAAAAGAGGAAGAATGGCTCTAGATTTTAAAGAAAATGGCAGAATACTTGCTTCAGGAATCTTCGGGTTTGTGTTATTTCTAAACCTCACTGGAATAATCAGTTTAGAGGTGGCAGCAACTTTTGTTTCATATGAAAACACTCAGATAAATATCACTACGGTATTACTAGCAAAAACTATCTTAACACTTAACCATTGTAGAAGGGTTGGCAAGGGATCAATAAGATGTTGTGAAAAGTTGTTGTACATATGGCTGATTAGCCATTTAGAAACCAAGAAGCCGATATTTAACAACTTATGGTGATTTAGTTAAAGATCATTGGAGATAGTTAAAGAAGATGAATGGAAGGACATGAGCGAGGAAAAATAGAAAGTAAAATTGCAAGGAATCTCGCAAAGAGAAGTGAAGTGGAAAGCCTCATAGATAAGAGCAATAGATTGCTTGATAAGTTATGGGCAAAAACGATGAGTGCCTCTGACGGGAGTGATCAGATATGTCAGTTATGCACCCACTTTGGTTGTGAGGAAACATGGGGGCATAGCATGTGCCAAGGATTGCCAGGTTATCCCAATTCTCTGGGTGATTCAAGGACCAATTTGCTTTGGAAGTTATAGAGAACATCAAACAAGACTAGAAGCTTCTAATATTGGTCAAGAAGGAATCAAATGGTTTAAGAGATCTAATCACTAGTGAAAAGTATCTAAGGTTAAGAAATCTATCACTAGTCACTATCCCTATGACTCTTGGATTTAAAGTTGAGACTTCACAAGCTGTTGAACCGACTAAAACAAAGAGGATTAGCAACGAGGAAGAGTTGAGAGAACAACTAGAAAAGCTCCAAATAGAGGTGGGCACAAAGCCCCTAAGATATTCCTCAAGGATCAACTCCTCAATGAAGAGAGATTAAGAAAGTTTATAGAGCAACAACTGGAGAAAAATGACAAGAAAATCATGTCTTTAGAAAAGTAACTAGAAGAAAAAAAGGCAATTAGAAACCTAGCTGAGGAGGAGCGAGAAGAATTTGGAACACATTGGATGCAAACCAGTACTAAGCTAGAGGCTTTGATAACCAATTTTAACGATTGTCAAGAAAGGGTTGATATGTCTTCAAAGACCCAAGTATATTTAGAAAGTCAGATTAGCATTATGAAAGGCTATAGAAGAAGTATGTGATGCTGGAAAGTGAACTGGATGAAGCAAAAGCTAAAAGAAAGGTTGTCAAGGTCTTTAAAACTGGTTTAGATAAAATGAGAGATGCAATCAGCCTCCTAAAGGAGAAGCTCGACAAAGAAATGCCAAGGCAAAGCATTTGAAAGAAAAAAACAGACTACTCGAGCGCCACGACCAGATGATTAACACCAACAACAATTAACTAAATAGGAACAACATGTTCCTCTTAGAGAAGATAAGAAAAATGGATGAACAAATTGACCGAGCCTTTGTCTATGCCCAAAGAATCCGCCATAATTCCCAGCAAGTTGGAAATAATGTCCACCGATATCAACAAATTATGGCTGAGACTAATGTTTTTCTTAAAGACATAGAAAATAATGTCCACCGATATCAACAAAGTTTGCCTTTATTTTCAAATATAAAAGATTTCATTAAGTATTAATGAAAAGGGCTTAGACCCAACCTTTTGAGCAATATCTCTTTATGATGAATGTATTCTTATTAACTATTGGCTCAGATTAAATTGTCTCAACAACTACGAAAGGATTGCAACCCTACCCGTTTATTAAGGAATGATGACAATATATCAGCCCAAAGTATAGCTAATTCATATCCAACATACATCATCATGCATAATCATACATCCATATGCATTTATATTTATGAATTATGGAATGTGCTTGGTGGGTATTCAAAATATAGGTCCCCCTGTTAAAGTCTACAATACTAGACTTCGTAAACAGATGGAAAACAAAGAGATGGCTCACCTTAAGGCCTACTACCAAAAAGAGCTAGAACACATTAAGAATAATATGGCTAAGATGGCTAGCTTACTCGAGCAACTCCTACAAGCGTAGTCTAGAAAATAGACATCTAGTGAACGTCCAACCATGTTACCACCGCCAACAACTTCAGCTATCCTTGATTTATAAAACTTGGTGGAAAATCCTGCTACTAGACCACAGGGAACAACTAGCATTCTGATGACTCACCTAATTACACCTGCTCAAGTACCGACAATAATAGATCTAACAATGAAAGGGTCCCAAGGGGTTGAATCATTTGATCCTCTTGAACAAGATAAATGGGCTACCTGTGAGGAAGGCTTAAGGGTTGTTGAGGGATTTGATGTTTATAATCCAGTTAGAGCAGTTGAGGTATGCTTTGTGCCACATGTAGTAGTGCCCTAAAAGTTTAGGGTGCTAGAATTCATCAAGTAGACAAGACTGAAATGCTTTAAAACACACTTGAGGTCTTACTACAATAAAAAGGCAGAAGTCATACGTGATGAAAAGTTGCTCATCCATTCTTCTAAAACAATTTGACTGATTCTGCGTTAAGCTGGTACATGAGTTTGGATAACACAAGAGTCAAGAAATAAAGTGATCTTGCTGATGCTTTTTTGAAAAAATATAAGTTTTATATTGACATCGCTCCGGACCGAACAAGCTTGATGGTGATGGAAAACAATAACAAGGAAACTGCCAGGGAGTATGCTCATAAATGGAAAAATAAGGCAATATATGTACAACCACCTTTCTGGAGAAATAGATGGTAACTCTATTTGCCAATACTTTCAATTCCTTATATTATAAGCATCTTATGGGTAGTTGCACCTAATATTTTTATGATGTTATTGTTATTACTAAGAGAATAGAACAATGGATAAGAGCTAGTAGAATATCAAAACCTACCGAGAAGAAGGGGTTTAGTAGAAGGAGAAAGGGTGTTGAGGTAAGCAATATGAAAGGAGGGTATAAAAGTAAAAAAGAATTACCAAACCCAAAGCTACCAGACCTCGTCTTTCTAAATATCCAGTATTAAATTTTCTAAGCCTTTGCTGGTAAACCAACCCGATAGAAAACCAAGTTGAAAATAATCCAAGAAGAACCTACTAAAGAAACCAAGAACAACTCTCACCTCTACATATACCCTTAGAAGAAATATATGCAAAATTGTTAAACTTAGATCACGTGGCCCCTTTTTTATTTCCACTATTAAAGCCTCCATTCCTAAATTGGTAAAAATCAGATCTAATATGTAAGTACCATGCCAGAAACCTTGGAAACAATATTGAATTGATACTTTCTTGGCATTTAAAAGGAAGCTCTTGCAGTTAATCAAAGCAGGGTGGATAACTTTTAAAGATACCCCCAACATCAATTCCAACCTCCTATCTAATCATTCTTCCAATGGTGAGGGAGTAAATATCATGGAATTTAGAAGAAAAAAATAGAAGGTTTTAAAGGTAACAATGGATAAGTTGTATGACATATTGGTGCAAGCCAAGTGTTTTCGAACAAAAAATGAATCAGGTTCAAAGAAGAGTGATGGTTTTAATAAGTTCCACAAAGCAATGGGACATAACATCGATAAATGTGAAGAATTTCACCAAAAGATGTTACAAATGATGAGTTATGGTCTGTTATAAATAAAGAATGAGGAAAAGGATGATGTTGTAGGCATGTTAAGTTTTCAAGAGAAGAAAGTAAAGATGTGTAGGCTTTAATATACAAAGAGCGGTCCACTAAAACTCATTTTGATAAGGCCTGCAGTTACCTTTAATAGGAACTATAATACATTGCCTCATAATTGTTGTTACTCATTTTTGTACCCCACGTGCTGGAGACGGTGTATACCTCTTTTGAACTAAGTGTAAGAGTTTAACTCATGTTTGCTGGAAGATTGACAAAAGCAGAGAAAGAAATATTTTTTCGAAACCCTGTTTGATCTGTTTTCTGCTCTTGTTATCCTTCTTCTTTGCTACCAAAATCGTCAAGTTTTCTTAGATTGATCATGAGTCTTTATAATGCTAAATTTTTTTCTTCTTTATCTGGTCTTTAAGGTTGGATAAATCCCTCAGAATTTTCACTAACAAAAACTG
>Ga0325400_1001192_pt1 | contig 21144 bp, 17 predicted proteins | sample PopdelMetagenome_2_FD_205662 | JGI IMG/M metagenome (GOLD analysis project Ga0325400, IMG submission 205662) | Populus deltoides microbial communities from Bellville, Georgia, United States - Xylem-PdKOR-R1 | ecosystem: Host-associated > Plants > Phyllosphere > Stem > Wood/Secondary xylem...
GGGTTCGTCGTGGAGGAGCCCGCGACCGGCCGCGTGCTGGCGATGCAGGGCGGGTTCGATTACCGCCTGTCGGACTTCAACCGCGCCACCCAAGCCGAGCGCCAGCCGGGATCGACGATCAAGCCGATCGTCTATTCGGCGGCGCTGGAGAGCGGGATGACCCCGGCGTCGATCATCGTCGACGGACCGTTCTGCGTCTATCAGGGCGCGCGGCTTGGGCAGAAGTGTTTCCGCAACTTCAACAACATGCGCGGTGCCGGCCCCCGCACGATGCGGTGGGGGATCGAGCAGTCCCGCAACCTGATGACCGTGCGCACCGCCGCGCAGATCGGCATGCCGCGGGTCACCGACGTGATGCGGCGGCTGGGGGTGGGAAGCTATCCCAACTATCTCGCCTACGCACTGGGGGCGGGGGAGACCACCGTGTCGAAGATGGTCAACGCCTATGCGACGCTCGCCAATCAGGGCCGCGGGGGCGAGCCGACCCTGATCGACTTCGTCCAGGACCGCCACGGCAAGGTGATCTGGCCGGAGGGGTGGCGCGGGTGCGACCGGTGCAACCTGCCCGCCTATGACGGCAAGCCGATGCCGCGGCCGGGAACGCGGATGCGGCAGGTCATCGATCCGGTCACCGCCTACCAGATGGTCCACATCACCGAGGGCGTGGTCCAACGCGGCACCGCCACGACGCTGCGCGAGCTGGACCGGCCGATGTTCGGCAAGACCGGCACCACGACCGGACCCACCGACGTGTGGTTCATCGGCGGCACGCCGCAGTTCATCGGCGGGCTCTACCTGGGCTACGACACTCCGCGCAAGCTGGGTGGTGCGGAGGGCGGGACGGTGGCGGCCCCGATCTTCAAGCAGTTCGCGGCAAAGGCGTACGAGGGCATGGAGAAGATGCCGTTCCGCGCGCCCGCGGGCACCAGGCTGGTCAGGATCGATCGGGCGAGCGGGCGGCCGGTGTTCGGCGGCTGGCCGAGCGACGACGATCCCAAGGCGGCGGTGATCTGGGAAGCGTTCAAGCCGGAAAGCGAGCCGCGGCGCGCGGCGCGGCGGCCGGTCGCCCCGCGCGCCGCGCCCGTCGCGGCGGCGCGGGTGGAGCGGCCGCGTGACGGCGACTTCCTCCAGCGCGAGGGCGGCATCTACTAAATCGGGCGTCGGGTGCGGTCGCCGCCTTGCCTTCCTTCGTCATCCCCGCGAAAGCGGAAGCCCAGCTCCCGGCCGGGATCGACGGTCGCGTCCGATGCAGCCTCGGGAGACGGGTCCTCGCCTTTGCGGGGACGGCGGACGGTGGAGTGAACGTGATGCGCGCCGAAGCGCAGGCCCATGTCGACAAGATCAATGCCGCGCTGGCGCTGCTGCGCCGGTCGCTGGACTGGGACCGCGCGCTGCGCCGGCTCGACGAACTCAACGCGCGGGTCGAGGACCCGACGCTGTGGAACGACGCCAAGGCGGCGCAGGACGTGATGCGCGAACGCCGCCGGCTGGACGAGGCGGTCACCGCCACCCGGGCGATCGAGAGCGAGCTCCAGGGCACGGTGGAGCTGATCGAGCTCGCCGAGGCGGAGGGCGACGCCGAGCTGGCCGACGAGGGGACCGGCGCGCTGGCCGAACTCGCCGCCCGGGCGGAGAGCGACAAGGTCACCGCGCTCCTCAACGGCGAGGCCGACGCCAACGACACCTATGTCGAGATCAACGCGGGCGCCGGGGGCACCGAGAGCCAGGATTGGGCGGAGATGCTCCAGCGGATGTACACCCGCTGGGCCGAGCGCCACGGCTACAAGGTGGAGCTGATCGACCATCATTCGGGCGAGCAGGCCGGGATCAAGTCGGCGACGCTGCTGGTCAAGGGCGAGAACGCCTACGGCTATGCCAAGACCGAGAGCGGGGTGCACCGGCTGGTGCGGATCAGCCCCTACGACTCGGCGGCGCGGCGGCACACCAGCTTCTCGTCGGTGTGGGTCTATCCGGTGATCGACGACAATATCGAGGTCGAGTACAACGAGAGCGACCTGCGCATCGACACCTATCGCGCGAGCGGAGCCGGCGGGCAGCACATCAACACCACCGATTCGGCGGTGCGCATCACCCACATCCCCACCGGGATCGTGGTGCAGTGCCAGAACCAGCGATCGCAGCACAAGAACAAGGCGGAGGCGTACAACCAGCTGCGCGCCCGCCTGTACGAACGCGAACTCGCGATCCGCGAACAGGCCGCCAATGCCGAGAACGCCAGCAAGACCGACATCGGCTGGGGGCACCAGATCAGGAGCTACGTGCTCCAGCCGTACCAGATGGTGAAGGACCTGAGGACGGGCGTGACCTCCACGTCGCCCGGCGACGTGCTGGACGGCGCGCTCGACCCGTTCATGGCGGCGGCGCTGTCGCAGCGGATCACCGGCGAGACCGCCGAGGTGGAGGACGTCGATTGATCGCCATCCGTCGCCGTTCGCCCCAAGCGACGCGGACGGGGTGGGGGTGCGCCCTGCTCGTACTCGCGCTTGCCGCGTGCGACGGGTCCAAGCCGCTCATCAAGCGCGAGCCCGACCGCCCGCGCTTTCCCGCCGCCGACCGGCCGGTCGCCTCCGTTGTCTCGCCCCGCTGGTCGGATGAGGAGAGCCGCGACCGGGTCCGCGAGGCGGAGGGGGTTATGGACCGCGCGGCGATCCGGCCCGGCATGACCGTCGCCGACATCGGTGCGGGCGAAGGATATTACACCATCCGGCTGGCGGAGCGGGTCGGGGTCGAGGGCCGCGTCCTGGCCGAGGACATCTTCCCCCAGGTGCGCGACACGCTGGCCGAGCGGGTGGCGCGCCAGCGGCTGGACAATGTCAGCGTCAAGCTGGGCGAGGCCGCCGATCCCAAGCTGCCCGCCAACAGTTTCGACCGCGTGCTGATGGTCCACATGTATCACGAGATCGAACAGCCCTACGAGTTCCTGTGGCGGCTGCGCCCGGCGCTGAAGCCCAATGGGCTGGTGGTGGTGGTCGATGCCGACCGCCCGACCCGCAACCACGGCACCCCGCCGGCGCTGCTCGAGTGCGAGTTCCGGGCGGTCGGATACGTCCCCGTCTCGCGCACCGCCATGGCGTCGGCCGGCGGCTATCTGGCCAGCTTCCGCGCCGAGGGGCCGCGCCCGGAGCCGGGGGCGATCCGAGGCTGCCGCATGGCGGTTCAGACGCCCACCGCCGTGCCGGCGGCCCCGCATGCGGCGTCCGATCCGGCGGGCGCCTGATGCGCGCCTATCTCGACCTCATGCGCCGCGTGCTCGACACGGGTGTGCGGCAGGAGGACCGGACCGGCACGGGAACGCTGTCGGTGTTCGGGCACCAGATGCGGTTCGACCTTGCCGCCGGTTTCCCGCTGCTGACCACCAAGAAGCTGCACCTGCGCTCGATCATCGTGGAACTGCTCTGGTTCCTCAACGGCGACACCAACGTCCGCTGGCTGCAGGAGCGCAAGGTCGGCATCTGGGACGAGTGGGCCGATGCGAGCGGGGACCTCGGTCCCGTCTACGGCAAGCAGTGGCGCGACTGGGCGGCGGCGGACGGGCGGCACATCGACCAGATCAGCGAGCTGGTGCGGACAATCCGCGACCAGCCGCATTCGCGGCGGCAGATCGTCACCGCCTGGAACCCCGGCGAGCTCCACGCCATGGCGCTCAGCCCCTGCCATTGCCTGTTCCAGACCCACGTCGCCGAGGGCAAGCTGAGCCTGCAACTCTACCAGCGGTCCGCCGACATATTCCTAGGAGTGCCGTTCAACATCGCGAGCTATGCGCTCCTCACCCACATGCTGGCGCAGCAATGCGGGCTGGCGGTGGGCGAATTGGTGTGGACCGGCGGCGACTGCCACCTCTACCTCAACCATCTCGATCAGGCACGCACCCAGCTCGCGCGCGAGCCCGGGCCGCTGCCACGGCTGGAGATCGTCCGCCGGCCGGACGCGATCGACCGGTACGAGCTGGGCGACTTCGTGGTGCACGGCTATGAGGCGCAGGCCCACATCAAGGCGCCGGTGGCGGTGTGACGACCTTTGTCCTTGCCCGCGCCGACAACGGCGTGATCGGTCGCGACGGTGCGTTGCCCTGGCACCTCCCCGCCGACCTCCGCCGCTTCAAGGCGCTAACCATGGGGCGGGCGATGGTGATGGGGCGCCGGACCTTTGACAGCTTTCCGGCGACGCTGCCGGGGCGGCGACACGTGGTGCTGACCCGCGACCGCTCGTGGCGCGGCGAGGGGGCCGAGGTGGCGTATGCGCCGGGCGAGGCGCTGGCGATGGCGGGCGAGCATGCGGTGGTGATCGGCGGCGCGGAGGTGTTCGCGTTGTTCCGACCGGATCGCGTCGAGCTGACCGAGGTCCATGCGGACCCCGCGGGGGATGCGGTGGTGCCGGCCTTCGCCAACATGCGCGAGGTGTTCCGGGAGGATCATGCGGCGGAGGGCAATCGGCCTGCCTACAGCTTCGTCACGCTGGTGCGGGTCTAGGATCTCTCCCGCGCTCGGGAAATGGACCAGCGAAGTCGGTCAAGGAAGCGGACCGCGACAACGGCGCCTCGGCTCGTCCGCCCCATCCCGCCCGTGGCTGCGAGCGTCACGTGAGCGGCGAGGAATTGTTTGGTCGCATCCCGCCCGCTACAGGCGCCCCATGCAGCGGCTCGACGGCGACGCACCGGTTCCCCCGCATCTCGCGGGCGGGATCGTCGCGCTCGGCAACTTCGATGGTTTCCACCTCGGGCACCAGGCGGTGGTCGGGGCGGCGGTGGCGCGCGCGCGGGCGGCGGGGCGGCCCGCGCTGGTGGCGACCTTCGATCCCCATCCGGTCAGGCACTTCCGCCCCGACACGCCGCCCTTTCGGCTGACGACGCTGGACCAGCGCGAGCGGTTGTTCGCGGCGGCGGGTGCCGACGCGATGGTGGTGTTCCGGTTCGACGGCGATCTCGCCCGGCTGTCGGCCGGCGAGTTCATCCAAGAGCGGCTGGTCGACGCGCTCCGCGTCGGCGGGGTGGTGACCGGCCAGGATTTCACCTTCGGCCGTGCCAAGGCCGGCAACACCGCCGTGATGGAGGATTTGGGCAGGCGCCTGGGCTTCGACGTCCAGGCGGTGGCGCCAGTCACCCTGGACGGCGAGCCGGTGTCGTCCAGCCGTATCCGCGAGGCGCTGCGCGCGGGCGACCCGCGGGGGGCGGCGCGGCTGCTGACCCGCCCGTTCGCGGTCGAGGGGGTGGTTGTACATGGCGACAAGCGGGGACGGACGATCGGCTACCCGACCGTCAACCTCGACATGGGCAAGTATCTCCGCCCCGCTTACGGCGTGTACGCGGTGCGAGGGCGGCTTGACGACGGCACGGTGCTGGCGGGGGCGGCGAACCTCGGCATCCGGCCGCAGTTCGAACCGCCCAAGGAGCTGCTGGAGGCGTTCTTCTTCGACTGGTCGGGCGACCTCTACGGGAGGACCGTCGAGGTCGAGCTGATCGAATATCTGCGGCCGGAGGCGCGGTTCGATGGCCTCGATGCGCTGGTGGCGCAGATGGATGCGGACTGTGTCGCGGCCCGGGCCGTCCTCGGTCGGGGCGCGCAGTCCACCCGTTTGTGAAAGCACGATCCCCCGGCTAAGGCGCGGACCACGTATGACCGACGCTCCTGACACCACGCGCGACTGGCGCGACACCGTCTTCCTGCCGAAGACCGACTTCCCGATGAAGGCGGGGCTCGCCGCCAAGGAGCCGGCGATCCTGGCGCGGTGGGAAAGACAAGGCCTCTACGACCGGCTGCGGCGCGAGCGGGCGGGGCGCGAGCGGTTCATCCTCCACGACGGCCCGCCCTACGCCAACGGCGACATCCACATGGGCCACGCCATGAACAAGGTGCTGAAGGACATGGTCGTCCGCAGCCGCACCCTGATGGGCTACGACGCGCCCTACGTTCCCGGCTGGGACTGTCACGGGCTGCCGATCGAGTGGAAGGTCGAGGAGCAGTACCGGGCGAAGAAGCTCGACAAGGACCAGGTGCCCGTCGAGCAGTTCCGCGCCGAGTGCCGCGCCTATGCCGAGAAGTGGGTCGCGGTGCAGCGCCCGCAATTCGAGCGGCTGGGGGTGATGGGCGACTGGGACGACCCCTATCTCACCATGAAGTACGACGCCGAGGCGACGATCGTCGGCGAGCTGCTCAAGTTCGCGGAAGGCGGCCAGCTCTACCGCGGTGCCAAGCCGGTGATGTGGTCCCCGGTCGAGAAGACCGCGCTCGCCGAGGCCGAGGTCGAGTATGAGGACGTCGTCTCGACCCAGATCGACGTGGCGTTCGAGATCGTCGAGGCGCCGAACGCCCCCGAGCTGGTCGGCGCGCACGCGGTGATCTGGACGACGACGCCGTGGACGATCCCGGTTAACCAGGCGCTCGCGTATGGGCCGGAGGTCGAGTACCTCTTGACCGGTTTTATCTTTCGCGCGGAAGGCATCACCGACCCGAACGACAGCAGGCACAAGGAAGCCTGGCGTCGAGGAGGAGAGGTTGTCGGCCTTGATGCCGAGGATCGCTTCCTAGTTGCAAAAGATCTACTGCCAACCTTCCTTGCGCGTATGAACGCGGCGTTGGCCCGCATTGACGTTTCTGATCTGGATGCGACACGGATCACCCTGGACCCGCTGAAGCCTTTCCATTGGGAAGGACCGGTCGGCAACATGCAAAGGGTGGCCGCGAAGGACGTGTTCAGCGGATCGGACCTCGAAGGTGCCGTCGTCCGCCACCCGATGCACCATCTCGGCGGCTTCTTCGCCAGGCCGCGGCGGATGCTGCCGGGGGAGTTCGTCACGACCGACCAGGGCACCGGGCTCGTCCACATGGCGCCCGACCATGGCGAGGACGACTTCCTCCTCTGCAAACAGTACGGGATCGAGCCGGTGTTCGCGGTCGATGCGGCGGGGTTCTACCGGTCGGACTGGGCGTGGCTCGGTGGGCAGGGGAGCGTCATCAACAAGAAGTTCGTAAGCGCCGGCCAAGGCGGAGACGTCAAAGAAGCAGGCCCGATCTGTTCGGACCTGCGCGCCGCGGGGGCGCTGCTCGCGGCGTCGGACGACTTCAGGCACAGCTACCCGCATTCGTGGCGGTCCAAGGCCAAGGTGATCCAGCGCGCGACCCCGCAATGGTTCATCCCGATGGATGCCTCGACTTCGCTCGGCACGAACGGTGGCGAAGGTGTCTCGACTGCGCTCGACACGAATGGCCTGGAGGTTGGTACGCCTACACCGCCGTTCGTCCCGAGCGAAGTCGAGGGACATGCGTCCACCGCCACCAACGGCGCCACCCTGCGCGAGACCGCGCTCGACGCGATCGAGCGGACGCGGTGGGTGCCGGAGCGGAGCCGCAACCGCATCCGATCGATGGTCGAGGGGCGGCCCGACTGGGTCATTTCGCGCCAGCGGGCGTGGGGGGTGCCCATCGCGCTCTACGTCAACCGCGCAAGCGGCGCCTACCTCAACGATCCCGCCGTCAACGCCCGGATCGTGGACGCCTTCCGCGCCGGCGGGGCGGATGCGTGGTTCACCGCCGATCATGCCGCGCTGCTCGGGCCCGACCACGACCTCGCCGATTACGAGCCGCAGAACGACATTCTCGACGTGTGGTTCGATTCGGGATCGACCCACGCCTTCGTGATCGAGGCGCGCTACGGCGAGGGGGTCCGCGCCGACCTCTACGTCGAGGGTTCCGACCAGCATCGCGGCTGGTTCCAGTCGTCGCTGCTAGAGTCCAGCGGCACCCGCGGGCGGGCGCCGTACGACGCGGTGCTTACCCACGGCTTCGCGCTCGACGACAAGGGACGCAAAATGTCCAAGTCGATCGGCAACGTCGTCGATCCGCTGAAGATCATCGGGGAGAGCGGGGCGGACATCCTGCGGCTGTGGGTCGCGTCGACCGACTATTTCGACGACGTGCGGATCGGCAAGGAGGTGCTCGCCACCGCGTCGGACGCGTATCGCAAGCTCCGCAACACCTTCCGCTACCTCCTGGGCGCGCTCGACGGGTTCGCGGAAGGCGAGCGGGTGGCGGTTGCCGACATGCCCGAGCTGGAGCGGTACGTGCTGGCACGGCTCGGCGCACTCGACGTCGAGCTGCGCAGCGCCGCCGAAGCGTTCGAGTTCAACCGCTACGCGCGCGCGCTGACCGACTTCGCGCAGGACGACCTGAGCGCCTTCTTCTTCGATATCCGCAAGGACTCGCTCTACTGCGACCCGGTCGACAGCCTTCGCCGGCGGTCGGCACGTACGGTGTTCGACATCCTGTTCCACGCTCTGGTGCGCTACGCCGCGCCCGTGTTGTGCTTCACCGCGGAGGAGGTCTGGCAGGCGCGGTTCCCGTCGGAGGACGGGTCGGTGCACCTGCTCGAATGGCCCGACCTGCCGGCGCTGCCCGGCGACGATCCGCTGTCGACCCGCTGGGCGGACGTGCGAGCGTTGCGGGCTCAGGTGACCGACGCGATCGAGCCGTTGCGCCGCGCCAAGACGATCAGGTCGAGCAACGAGGCCGAGGTGAGCGTGCCGTCATTGCCGCTGGATGAGGACCTGCTGGCCGAGACGTTCATCGTCGCTCGAGTCGGCCGGGGCGAGTTGGCGGTCGAGCGCACGGGCTATGCCAAGTGCGGGCGTTGCTGGCGGCACCTGCCCGAGGTCGGCGCCGATGGCGCGCTGTGCGGCCGCTGTTCGGACGTCGTGGGCGCGGACGTGACGGCATGAGGTTGCGCAGCGCCTATCTGATCGCGATCGCGGTGTTCACGGTCGACTTCGCGCTCAAGTACCTCGTCACCAGCGTGCTCGACCTCGACGCGTTTCTCGCATCGAGCCGCGAGATCACGCCTTTCTTCGCGCTGCGGTTCGTCGCCAATTGCGGGGTCTCGCTGGGGTTGCTCGGCGAGCATTCCGACACGTTGTGGGTCCGCGTCGGGGTGGTCGCGGTGACGGTGGCGATCGCGATCGGGGTGCTGGCGTGGCTGCGGCGCGAGACCCATCCGGCGGACCGCACCGGGCTGGCGCTGGTCGCGGGCGGCGCGTTCGGGAACATCGCCGACCGGGTGATCCCGGACGGCGTGCTGGGCAAGGTCACCGCGGGTGCGGTCCGCTACCCGGGCTGCGTGATCGACTACGCCGACCTGCACATCGGCGAATGGCGGCCGTTCCTGGTTTTCAATGTCGCCGATGCCGCGATTGCGATAGGCGTCGTGCTTCTGATAGGCCGCTCGCTGCTGGGCCGCGAGGCCGCCCCCGTGGAGAAAGTCGATGCGTAAGGTTGTGGTGGTGGTCGCCGGCATGGCGGTCCTCGGGTCGCTGTCGGCGTGCGGGCGCAGCGGGTACAACCGGGCGCGGCCGGACGAGTTCGCGGTGGCGCGCCAGGCACCGCTGGTGATCCCGCCCGACTTCGCGCTGACGCCGCCCGCCCCCGGCGCGGCGCCAGTGCGCGACACCGCCGCCAACGCCCAGACGCTGGACGCGCTGTTCGGCGGCAACCAGGCGCGCAGCCCCGCCGAACGGTCGGCGCTGGACCAGGCGGGCGCGGCGAGCGCCGATGCGGGCATCCGATCGTCGGCGGGCGACCCCGGCACCAACGTCGTCGACAAGGGCCAGACCACCCGCGACATCGTCGCCGCGCCGGTCGGCGACGGTCAGGACGCGCGCGCCTCCACGCCGCAGTAAGTGGACGATCCCGTCGCGGCGATCGGCGCGCCGGGGTCGACCGCATGGCAGACGACGACCCCGCTGCCGGGGCGATCGCCGTCGGGCCGCGGCTTTTTGCGGGCGGCATCGTCAGGGCGGCTTCGTACCGATTTGCACACCTCCGTTCGCACTGAGCGAAGTGGAAGGCCGAGCGCCACGATCGGCGCTCCGACGTCGCTCAGCACGAACGCTTCCGATCGATGACCGCCCTAGAACGCGGCGGTGAGTGATACCAGGACCGTGCCGTTGCTGATCGAGCTGCCGTCGGTGGACTCGCGGAAGTTCGGGGCGAGGTAGGCGGACTCGCGCTCGCCGATGTCGGTGTCGACATAGGCCACGCCGAGGGTCAGGTTCTTGTAGACCGCGACGTCGGCACCGATCATCCAGTCCCAATATTCACCGGTGGGTGCGAGGCTGGTGCCGTTGGGGCCGAGCCCGTTATTGCCCTTCGACCAGCCGATGTGCGCCTTGGCGGTGATCGGGGTGTTGGGCACCCCCACGGTGCCGTCGCCGGTCAGGTAGAGGTTGTCGTAGCGCTCGTAATCGATCGAGGTGCCGGCGGCCGCCTCCGCGCCCGAGCGGAAGAACCGGCTGAGCGAGGTCTGGCGGGGTGCGTAGAAGGCACCGGCGGTCAGGTTCGCCGGCCCGATCGTGCCCGACAGCTTGCCGAAGAACTCGACCACGTCCGATTCCTCGAAGCCGCCGGGATAGGTGTACCAGGTGACGCCGGTGTCGATCGTCGCGGAGCTGACCGTCTTCTTGTAGCCGAGGATGCCGTCCAGTTCGACATTGGCGCCGCCGAACGTGCCCCAGCCCGCGAGGTTGGAGGAGAAGCCGCCGATGTAGATCCCGCTCTCGTGCGCGATCGTCAGCGAGCCCTGGACGGCGATGTTCTTGTCGGTCTGCGACACGCCGCGCAGGCGATAGTCGCTGACCCCGGTCAGCGAGCCCGACACGGTGATCGCGGAAGGCGGGGCGGTCTCGTCCTGCGCGAGGGCGGGCGAGGCGGTCGCGAGCAGCGCGACGGCGCCGAGTACCGGGAGGAGGGTGAAGCGCATCGTTGGGTTCCTTCAAGGAAGTCGACGTTCCCACCTGCATGGCCGCGTCGGCCGCGTCTGTGTGCCGGCTGGAAGCCGTGCGCGGTCTCGGTCGTGGTCAACCGCCACCATGCGCGGACTTGCTGCGACGCACAAGAACGAAGCTGCGCTGCCGGTATCGCGATCGCAAGAATGTTGCGCCGATGTCACGATCACCCCAACGCCGCTGCGAAGCGGTCCAGTCCGGCGGCGAGGTCGGCGATGAGATCGTCCGGGTCCTCCAGCCCGATCTGGAGGCGGACCAGGGGACCGGCGAAATCCGGCGGTGTGGCGGTGCGATGGCGGTGCGGATCGACCGGGATCGCGAGGCTCTCGAACCCGCCCCAGCTATAGCCGATGCCGAACAGGTCGAGCCCGTCGATCAGCGCCGCGCGCGCGGCCTCGCCGCCGCCGGCGAGGACGACGGAGAACAGGCCGGACGAGCCGTTGAAGTCGCGCGCCCACGTCTCGTGCCCGGGGCAGGACGGCAGGGCGGGGTGGAGGACGCGCGCGACTTCCGGCCGGGTCTGGAGCCAGCGGGCTATGCGCAGCGCGCTCGCCTCGTGGTGCCTGAGGCGGACCGCCATGGTCCTGAGGCCGCGGCTGCCTAGCCACGCATCGTCGGGCGAGACCACCTGCCCGAGCTCGAAACTTGTCTGGCGCAGTCTGTTCCAGTGCGACGGCGCGGCGGTGACCGAGCCCATCATCACGTCCGAATGGCCGACCACATATTTGGTGCAGGCGAGGATCGACAGGTCGACTCCCATGCCGATCGCCGGCAGCAGCAGCGGGGTCGCCCAGGTATTGTCGAGCAGCGTGGCGATGCCCCGCTCCCGCGCGACCGCTACGATCGCCGGGATGTCCTGGACCTCGAAGGTGAGGCTGCCGGGGCTTTCCATCAGGATGGCGCGGGTCGCCGGGCCGATCAGCCCGGCGATGCCGGCGCCGACCATCGGGTCGTAGAAGCGGGTGGTGATGCCGAACCGCCGCAAGAGGCCGGTCGCCATCGATCGAGTCGGATCATAGGCGCTGTCGACCAGCAGCAGCTCGTCGCCGGGCGACAGCACGGAGAAGAGGGCGGCGGCGATCGCGGCGACGCCTGAGGGGTAGAGGAAGGTCGCCTCCGCGCCGGGTTCAAGCTCGGTGAGCGCGTCCGCCAGGCTCCACTGGGTCGGGGTGCCGCGCCGTCCGTAGAACAGCCGGTGATGGGTGTCGCGCCCGGCGCTCTCGCGCAGGTCGGCGACCGAGTCGTAGAGGATGGTGGAGGCGCGCCAGACCGGCGTGCTGACCACCCCGCCGGTCCACTCGCGCCGGCGGCCGGCGGCGACCACCCTGGTACCGGGCCTTGCATCGTCCTTCATACGGTCGCCTTCGGGGTTGCGGGGTCGGCGCCCCATTCGGTCCAGCTGCCGTCGTAGACGGGCACCGTGCGGCCGAGGAGGTGGGCGGCGAATGCGAGCGCGGATGCGGTCACCCCCGAGCCGCAGGTGGCGACGACCGGCCGGTCGAGGTCAATGCCGGCATCCGCGAACGTGCCTGCCAGCTCGCTCGTGGGCCGGTAGGTGCCGTCGGGGGCGAACAGGCGAGCATAGGGAAGGTTGACCGATCCGGGGATATGACCGGGGGCGACGCCGGGCCGCGGGTCCGGCTCGGCACCGGTGAAGCGGGCGGCGGAGCGGGCGTCGACGATCTGTCCGGCGTCGTCCATCGCGCGGCGGACGTCCGCCATGGCGACCACGCCGATCGCGCGGTCCTCCACCTCGATCGAGGCGGGGTCGACCGGCCGCTCGCCGCCTTCCAACGGGCGCCCCTCGGCGCGCCACTTGCCCAGTCCGCCGTCGAGGATCGAGGCGGCGAGGCCGAAGCTGCGGAAGGTGAACCAGGCGCGGGCGGCGGTCCGCCACGGACTGTCGTCGTAGAGGACGATGCGGTCGCCGGTCCCGATCCCGATCGCGCCGAGCGCCGCCTCGAACCGTGCGGCGCACGGGCGCATGATGGGGAGGGCGCTGGTGCGGTCGGCCACTACACCGAGATCGAGGAACCGGGCATCGGGGATGTGGGCCGCCCCGTACTCGGCACGGGCGTCGCGGCTGAGAACGGGGTTGAGGTATGTGCAGTCGACGACGCGCAGGTCGGGGGCGCCGAGTTCGCGGGCGAGGCGGTCGGTCGAGACGAGGTCCGGCAGAGGGCTCAAATCGGGGGTCATCGCGGAGGACGGTGTCCGACGCGACCGGGCGGGGCTGAGCGACGCATGTGCCGTCCGCCCGACGCGGACCGAGGCGAATGCAGGTCCGACACTTCACACCTTCCGCGCCGCTCGCGTAATTCCGCTTCGCTGCCGCGCAACGATCTTGCGTCACGTCCGATGGGGAGAGCGGCGTCGGCGAGGAGGAGGGCCGGGGCGGCGGTCGTCATGCGCGTCGCCTTGTCACGAACGGAGCCCGATAGGACAGCGGAAATCGCCACACGGAGCGGGTTCGCCCCTTCGGGCGCCGGTGATCCGGGCGTCGGCACCGGCCATGATCTTGCCGCGGCGGAGCGCCCCGCCCGCGGACCGCCCCTGTCACCGCCCGCGCCGGGAGGAACTGGCGCGGCGCCGAAGGCCGGTCGGCGGATGGGGTCAGTAGGGCGGGCCGCTCGCGTCGAGCCGGTCGAGGAAGGCCGCGGCCTGGGCCCGCGTCGCCTGCCTGTCCGCCGCCGACTGCCGGTCCCAGGTCCGATACGGCATCGCCAGCCGGCGGTTGCCGCGCAGCTTGTCCTCGTGCCGCGCCAGGAAGTCCCAGTAGAGGGCGTTGAACGGGCACGCATCCTCGCCGACCCGCCGCTTCACGTCGTAGCGGCAGTGACGGCAATAGTCGCTCATCCGGTCGATGTACGCGCCGGACGAGACATAGGGTTTCGACCCCACCAGCCCCCCGTCGGCGAACTGGCTCATCCCCAGCGTGTTGGGCAGCTCCACCCACTCATAGGCGTCCAGATACACTTCGAGATACCAGAGGTGGACCGCCGCCGGGTCGGCGCCGGTCAGCAGCGCGAAGTTGCCGGTGACCATCAGCCGCTGGATATGGTGGGCGTGGGCGGTGGCGAGGGTTTGGCCGATCGCCTGCGACAGGCAATGCATGTCGGTGTCGCCGGTCCAGTACCAGCGCGGGAGCGGGCGGGTGTGGCCGAGATGGTTGCGCGACACATAGTCCGGCCCCTCGCGCCAGTAGATGCCGCGCATGTACTCGCGCCAGCCGATGATCTGGCGGATGAAGCCTTCCGCGGACTGGATCGGCACCCGGCCGGCCCGCCACGCCGCCTCGACCCGGCGACAAAGGTCGAGCGGGTCGAGCAGGCCCGAGTTGATGTAGGGCGACAGGATCGAGTGCCACAGGTGGCGCTCGCCGGTTAGCATCGCGTCCTCGTACGGGCCGAAGTCGGCGAGCGCGTGGGCGATGAACTGCGCCATCTGCGCCTCGGCGTCGGCGGCGGTGACCGCCCAGTCGAACCCGTCGAGGCTGCCGGGATGGTCGGCGAAGCGCGCCTCGACCAGCGCCAGCACCTCCCGCGTCGCGGCGTCGGGAGCGAAGGCGAGGGGGCGCGGCATCAGCAGGTCGGCGGTGGCGGGCTTGCGGTTCTCCTTGTCGAAGTTCCAGCGGTCGCCCGCGGGCTTGCCGCCCTCCATCATCAGCCCGGTGCGCCGCCGCATCTCCCGGTAGAACCATTCCATCGTCAGCTCAACGCGATCCTTCGCCCAGGCGTCGAAATCGGCGTGGGTGGCGAGGAAGCGGGTGTCGGGGCGGATATCGACGGGAATGCCGAACAGCGTCTCCCAGCTGTCCTGCATGGCGCGCACCCGCCACTCGCCCGCCTCGGTGACGAGGATGCGGTCGGGGGCGTGGCGTTCGACCGCGCGGGCCAGCTCGCCGGTACAGCTGCCGGTATTTTCGGGATCGTCGAGGCGGACGTAATCGAGCGTCCACCCGGCGTCTTCCAGCGCCCGGGCATGATGGCGCATCGCCGACAGGATGTAGGCGATCTTCGCCTTGTGGTGGCGGACATAGGTCGTCTCCTCCGCCACCTCCATCATCAGGAGCACCGCGCCGGACGGGTCGACCCCGTCCAGCGAGGAGATGGCGGGCGATAGCTGGTCGCCGAGGATGGGGATCAGCACCGTCACGCCCACGATGCTGGCGGAACGGATGCCGAACGGCAAGCACCGGTTCCGATCGCGCTAACATCGCTTATATGGCGGCCATGACACCCAAGCATCTCGGCCGGACCAGCAGCCTTCCCGCCTCCCCCGAGGAGGCAGCGCTCGACTACGTACCCAATCCGCGGGCGGGCACGCTCTACCTGGTCCGTTTCGCGGTGCCCGAGTTCACCTCGCTGTGTCCGGTGACCGGGCAACCCGACTTCGCGCACCTCGTCATCGACTACGCCCCCGACGCGTCGATCGTGGAGTCCAAGTCGCTCAAGCTGTTCCTGGGCAGTTTCCGCAACCATGCCGCCTTTCACGAGGATTGCACGGTGGGCATCGGCGAGCGGCTGTTCGACGAGATGAAGCCGCGCTGGCTGCGCATCGGCGGCTATTGGTACCCGCGCGGGGGCATCCCCATCGACGTGTTCTGGCAATCGGGCGCGCCGCCGGCCGGGCTGTGGTTACCCGACCAGGGCGTTTCGTCCTATCGCGGTCGCGGTTGACCCGAAACACAGCCCGGATCATCGATCCAGCGGTGCTGCGCCGCAACATTGCCGCAACCTTTCCGTACATACCGCGTTCATGGTTCGCGCGGTGCCCGGTAGTGGGTTCTTGCCGCACCAGCGAAGGGAATGAGATGAACGGTCGCAGCGCCGAGACGATTTCGAGGATCGCGCTGATCGGTAATTTCCTGCCGCGACAGTGTGGGCTGGCGACGTTCACGACCGATACGTACCATGCCTTCCGCGACCGGTTCCCCGACGTCGCCGTCGACGTCTATGCGATGGACGACCACCCCGGCCAGTACGATTTTCCCGCCGCGGTCACCCGGACGATCGAGGAGCGCAACCTCGCCGATTATCTCGCCGCCGCGCGTGCGATCGAGGCGAGCGGGGCGCAGGCGATCTGGGTCCAGCACGAGTACGGCATCTACGGCGGCACCGCGGGCGATTACCTGCTGACGCTGCTCGACCGCACCACGGTGCCGGTGATCGTGACGCTCCACACCGTGCTGGAGAAGCCCTCCGCCGACGAGCGGCGCGTGCTCGAAGGGCTGCTCCGCCGTTCCGCCAGGATCGTGGTGATGGCGGAGAAGGGTCGCGAGATACTGGAGCGGGTGTACGCCGCCAATCCGCGGCAGATCGCGATGATCCCTCACGGCGTGCCCGACCGCGCCCTGATCGATCCGGTCGCGATGAAGGGCCGGTTCGGCTGGAGCGACCGACCGGTGATGCTCACCTTCGGGCTGCTCGCGCCCAACAAGGGGATCGAAACCATCGTGTCGGCGCTGCCGCAGGTGGTCGGCGACCATCCCGACCTGCTCTACGTCGTGCTCGGCGCCACCCATCCCAACCTCGTCGCGCACGAGGGGGAAGCCTATCGCGACCGGTTGAAGGCGCTCGCCGCCGACAAGGGCGTGGCCGACAACGTCGCGTTCATTGACGGGTTCGTCGAATATCACGAACTGCTCGATTATCTCCAGGCGGCGGACGTCTACGTGACGCCCTATTCCAACCCGGCGCAGATCACGAGCGGGACGCTGTCCTATGCGGTGGGCGTCGGCAAGCCGGTCATCTCCACGCCGTACGTCCATGCGACCGAGATCCTTGGCGAGGATCACGGCGTGCTGGTCCCGTTCGGCGACGTCGATGGGTTCGCGCGGGCGATCGACCGTTTGTTCGCGCACCCGGAGGAGCGGTTCGCCCTGTCCGCCCGCGCCTATGCGCGCGGCCGCACCATGACCTGGCCACGATTGGCGGAGGCATCGATGGACCTGATCCGAACCGCGGTGGCGCAGACCCCGCGGCGTTTATCCAAGCCGCGGGCACTGGAGTCGCTCCGCCCCGACATCGCCGCGGTGGAGCGGATGAGCGACATGACCGGCATGCTCCAGCACTCGATCTATTCGGTGCCCGATCGCCGTCACGGTTATTGCATCGACGACAATGCCCGGGCGCTGATGCTGGTCAGCGCGGTCGCCGACCTCGACCCGGTCACCCGCGACAAGTGGATGACGGTGTTCGGCGCCTTCGTCCAATACGCCTGGAATCCGGACAAGCGCCGGTTCCGCAATTTTATGCGATTCGACCGGACCTGGTGCGAGGACGAGGGGTCGGAGGACTCCAATGGCCGCACCCTTTGGGCGCTGGGGGTGACCGCGCGCGACGCGCAGATGTCCAAGCACCGCGACTGGGCGACCAACCTGTTCGACGCCACCGGCAGCATGGCCTTCGAACTCGGGTCGCTGCGGGCGCAGTCGTTCGCCATGCTCGGCGCGGCGGCGATGCTGGAGGCGCGGCCGGGCCACGACCTGGCGCTGTCGATCCTGAAGCGTTTTCCCGACGACCATCTCGCGCTGCTGGACGAGGCCCGGCGGCCCGAGTGGCAGTGGTTCGAGATCGTCCTCGCCTACGACAATGCGCGCCTGCCCCAGGCGCTGATCGCGGCGGGCAAGGCGATCGGCCGTGACGAGCTGGTCGAGACCGGGCTGGCGACGCTCGACTGGATCGTCGGCAAGCAGACCTCGCCCGAAGGCCGGTTCCGCGCGGTCGGCGCCGAGAGCTTCGGCCGCCCCTATGCCGATCCTCTGCCGTTCGACCAGCAGCCGCTGGAGGCGCAGGCGACCGTGGACGCGTGCATCACCGCGTGGCAGGCCACCGGCGACCGCCGCTGGGTCGCCGAGGCGGAGAAGGCCTATCACTGGTTCCTGGGGGCCAACGATCTGGAACTGCCGCTGGCGAGCGGACCGGACGGCGGCTGCTTCGACGGGTTGATGCCGACCGGCCTCAACCGCAACCAGGGCGCCGAGTCGATTCTGGCGCTGCAGCTCGCCAATTGCGCCATTTCCGGGCTGGAAAAGGCCACCAGGAACGTGGCAGGGGCGAACCGCTCCGCAGCCTGATCCAGTCATGGGTTCCGGAGCGTCGTGAACGACCCGGAGCCGCTTGCCTGATGGACCTTTTCACCCACCGGCTGCGGCTGCACGCCGACCCGTCGCGCGTCGTGGTCAGGCCGTTCCACGTCGCCTGGACCGCGGGCGCGCCGACCCGGGCCGAGCGCATGGTCGCCGAGGTGCTGGCGATGTCGCCCGACGAGACGCGCGAGCAGCTGGAGGCCGTGCTCAAGGACTTCGAGGCGCGCCACTGGCAGACGCGGCGGGTGTTCATGTCCCGCTACGCCCAGATCGAAGAGATGCTGGCGCTCGACGGCGACGCGATCGGCGACGAGAAGCGGCAGTTGATCGGCGCCTATTTCTGCCACGAGTACAGCTACGCCGCCGCCGCGCTGATGAACCCCAGCGCGGTGCCGCATTTCGACCAGTCGGGCATGCCGCCGGGATCGGTCAGGATCATCATGTCTATGCGCGCGGTCGGCGAGGGGCACATCAGCTCCGTCGCGTTCCGCGAGGGGATCGTCACCGACCGCACCCAGCTGAAGCTCGCGCCCGAGCCGCCCTTCGCCACCGCCACGGACGCGGTCGGGGCGGGCGAGGAGGAGATGCCGGTGGGGCCGGTGACCGTCTATCGCCACCGCGATTCGACGCTGTCGGGCACGGTGATCTTCCCGATCACCCAGGCGCAGTCCAAGGGCCTGGAGGATCTGCGCCTGGTCCATTTCACCCACGACGACGGCACGCCCGAGTGGCTGGGCACCTACACCGCCTACAACGGCTCGGCGATCCAGTCGGAGCTGATGCGCACCCGCGATTTCCGGGCGTTCGATCTGGTGCCGATGACGGGCCCGGCAGCGCGCAACAAGGGCATCGCGCTGTTCCCGCGCAAGGTCGACGGCCAGTACATGGCGATCGGGCGGCAGGACGGCGAAAACCTGTTCCTGCTCAAGTCCGACACGCTGACCCACTGGGAGGAGGGCGAGAAGATCCTGGCGCCGCTCTACCCGTGGGAGCTGGTCCAGATCGGCAATTGCGGCCCGCCGATCGAGACCGACGCCGGCTGGCTGCTGCTCACCCACGGGGTGGGCGCGATGCGGAAGTACGCGATCGGCGCGGCGCTGCTCGACCGCGACGATCCGTCCAAGGTGCTGGCGCGGTCGGAGACGCCGATCCTGGCGGCGAAGGACCAGGACCGGTCGGGCTACGTCCCCAACGTCGTCTATTCGTGCGGGGCGATGCGCCACGGCGACAGCCTGTTCATCCCCTACGGCATCGCCGACAGCTCGATCGGGTTCGCCTTCGTATCGATCACCGAGCTGCTCGACTCGATGCGGTAGGAGGATGTCAGGGCGCGGGAACCGCGGGTTCCCGCACCATCCCGGTATTCGGGACAGGATCGCCGTATCGGTTGGGACCCGGCGTTCCCTGACGCGAGAGCCAGATCACGAAGCCGAGCGGCACGAAGACCATCGCTATCCTGGTGGCGGTGAGGAGCGGATGAAACGCGACGCCGGCGAGCATCGCGGCGATCAGGAATAGCACCGGCGAGAGGGGCAGCAATGCCCAGCGGCCGCTGCGATCCATGTCGTGGAGCCGGCGAACCGTCGCGGCGAAGCCGGGGATGGCGACGGCAAGCGTGAGCGGCGCGAGCGGCAGGCAGACCATGGCCACGAAGAAATAGACGAGATACTCACCGCGGCCGGACCGACCCTCGTAATCGAAGGTCCGGGCGAGCGAGCGCTTGACGGCTTTCAGCATCGTCCGACGATCGCCTCCTCGGCTTTGATGCGGCATTGCGTCCTGCGTGCAGGGCGCGGTCATGCGGCGAGCGCCGGGTCCTCGTCGTCGTTGGCCGGGTTGGGGCGCCGCGTCCCGGTGATGCGACGCGCCCGGCGCGTGCGTCGTGCGCCCAGCATCGCCCGCAACATCGTCCGCACGGTACCGACCCGCAGCACGGTGCGCGCCGCCAGTGCCGCCGCGGCGACGTCCACCAGCGTGCCCACCTCGACCATCGACAGCCATACCGCTGCGTCAGGCGCGGCCATGGCGGCGACCCGCAGCAGTTCGTCGTCGACCGCCCATGCCAGGCCGGCGATCGCCACCGCCAGCAGCACCGCGACGACGCTCGCCTGGCGGATCGCCGCCAAACGCCGCGCCGGTGCCTCGACCAGCCAGGCGCGCAGCCAGCGGGCGACCGGCGTGGCCGGCGCGCAGCCCATCGCCAGCCACAGGGCGAGCAGGGTCGTGATCAGCGCCGTCATGCCTGCACCGCCTCCTTGCGGGTGATGCGATAGAGCAGCGTCACCAGCAGGGCGAACACCACCGCGCCTGCGACCAGCGCGCCCGTCGTCCAGCCGTCGCCGACCAGCGCCAGCGGCGCATCCGAGTTGGTGCCGTAGACGATGCCCGCGAAGGCGACGTTCCACAGGCTCTCGCCGACGATCATCCCCGTCGCGACCAGCACGCCCAACCGCCGTGCGCTCTCCGGATCGGCGGTGCGGCGGTCGGCCCAGCGATCGTAGAGCCAGCCCAGCATCGCCCCGATCGACACCGGCAGGATCGTCGCCATGCCGAGGTAGATGCCGATCCCGATCGCCAAGGGCGGCAGCCGCAACCGCCCGGCGCGGCCGAGCAGCTCGTCCATGGCGACGAAGATCACCCCGGCCAGAGCGCCCCAGCCGAGCATGGCGGCATTAAGCCCGCCGCCGAGCATGCCCGTCGCCAGCGAGGAGATCAGCCCCGCCTGGGGCGCCGCCAGCGCGTTGGGACCGGCGCCCGGCGCGCCGACGAAGCCGAAGGTCGCGCCGAGCAGGCTGAGCACCGGCGGCACCACCACCGATCCGAACGCGACGCCGATGATCAGGGCGACCTGCTGCTTCCACGGGGTCGCGCCGACCAGTTGCCCCGTCTTCAGGTCCTGGAGATTGTCGTTGGCGATGGTGGCGATGCCGAACACCACGCCGGTGACGATCAGCGCGTAGGCGACCAGCGCCTGCGTCGTGCCGGCGGGCTGGTCGTGACCGAACAGTCCCGCCAGCACCAGCGAGGCGGCGAGGACCGACAGGATGCCGATGCCGGAGACCGGCGAGTTGGACGCGCCGATCAGCCCGGCCATGTAGCCGGTGACCGCGGCGATCATCAGCCCGATCGCGACCACGAACAGGAGCGCGCCGCCGATCAGCAGCCCCGCCGAGGCGGAGAGCGGCCCGTCCGCGATCGTGGTCCACAGCAGCCACGCGACCGGCACCAGCGTCAGGAGCGAGACGCCGACGACGATACCGACGGG
>Ga0325400_1001193_pt1 | contig 21141 bp, 21 predicted proteins | sample PopdelMetagenome_2_FD_205662 | JGI IMG/M metagenome (GOLD analysis project Ga0325400, IMG submission 205662) | Populus deltoides microbial communities from Bellville, Georgia, United States - Xylem-PdKOR-R1 | ecosystem: Host-associated > Plants > Phyllosphere > Stem > Wood/Secondary xylem...
CAGGGCGGCGTCGCTTGTCGGTCACGATGCCACAGCATCGCTTCGCTCCTCGCTTCTTGCCCTGAACCGCCATCCGCTCCGTCACGACCATTGCCGGTGACGAGTACACACCCTGGGGCAAGCGACGCTCCCTACTCAACCGCCGCCTTGGCCGGCAGCGCGAATAGATCGATGAAGCGCGCCAGCACCGCGCGGTCGCCGGTCACCGCGATCGTGCCCGCGGCTTCCGCGTCCGCCATCGGCCGCTTGCCGTAGACGCAATAGATCCAATTGGTCGGATCGGTCGTCACCGTCGCGTCCGCCGGTCCTTTCCCGCGATCGATCGCCAGCCGACCCCCGGCCAGCCGCACCGTGAACGCATCCCCGCCGAAGCGGAACCCGATCGTCATCGCCTGCCCTGCGGCTGCCTCTCCATCCATCAGGTAGCGCAGCGACAGCATCGCCGCGGCAGGCGTCAGCGGCAGCGTCGGATCGTGGGTAAACGATCGCAGCGCCCAGCGGCCCAGCGCCTGGATCGGCACCTCCGCCTCATATCCCCAGGGCGTCAGTTCATAGACGTCCGCGTTGGCCGGGCTGGGCAACGGCCGCCGGACGAGCAGCCCCGCCGCCGCCAGCCCCTCCAGCCGTTGCTGGAGCACGTTGGCGCTGATCCCCGCCAGCCCTGCACGCAGCTCCCCGAACCGGCGCGGCCCCAGCAACAGCTCGCGAATCACCAGCAGCGACCAGCGCTCCCCGACCAGCTCCAGCCCGAGCGCGGCCCCGCAGGCATCGTCGTACCAGCGTTTTCCCCCAGCCTTTCCGCCGCTTGTCACTTTTCCGGACTTCATGGTTGTCTTTTCTAACTGGTTCGGCGACACCGGGCAATCGACGGAATCGGAAACGGAGCGTCACGGTGGCCAAGATGATTTTCGTCAACCTGCCGGTGCGGGACGTCGCGGCATCCACCGCCTTCTACCAGGCGATCGGGATGGTGAAGGACGACCGCTTCTCCAACGAGAACGCGTCGGCGATGATCTGGACCGACACGATCAGCTTCATGCTGCTCGCCCACGACTTCTATTCGACCTTCACCCCCAAGCCGATCGCCGACGCGCATCAGACCAGCGCCGCACTGATCGCGCTCGCCTTCGACGACCGGGCACAGGTGGACGCGATCACCGAAGCCGCGATCGCCGCGGGCGGGCAGGAGGCGCATCCGCCCGAGGACCTGGGGTTCATGTATTCGCGCGCGTTCGAGGACCCCGACGGGCACGGCTTCGGCCCATTCTTCATGGACATGGACGCCGCGATGGCCGCCCGGGACGAGGCGCAGGCGGCCCCGGCGTGACCCCGTGCCGCAGCGTGGCGCTGGGTCTCGCGGCGTTCGTCGCGACGGCCTTGGCGATCCTGGCGCATTGGGCGACCATCGCCACCCGACCACTCGCATAAGACGATAGGGGAGAGGACCGATGAGCTATATCGACGGGTTCGTCGCGGCGGTGCCGACCGCAAACGAAGCGGCGTATCTCGAGCACGCGCGCTCCATAGCGGACGTCTTCCGCGGTCTCGGGGCGCTTCGCCAGGTCCAATGCTGGGGCGACGACGTCAAGGAGGGTCACACCACCGACTTCCGTCGCGCCGTGCAGGCGACCGAGGACGAGAGCGTCGTGTTCGCCTGGATCGAATGGCCCGACAAGGCGACCCGCGACGCCGCCATCGCGCGAGTGACAAATGATCCGCCGGCCAGGGACATGCCCTTCGACGGCAAGCGCGTGATCTACGGCGGCTTCCGCCCGATCGTCGACGAGCGCGCCGGGTCGAGGGCCGGCTATGTCGACGGCTTCCTCGTCCCGGTCGAGCCCGGCAAGCAGGAGCCCTATCGCGCGATGGCGCTCGCCGGCTATCCGATCTTTCGCGACCACGGCATCAGCCGCCACGTCGAGGCCTGGGCCGACGACGTGCCCGCCGGCACCGTCACCAACTATGCCCGCGCGGTACAGGCCGAGGGCGACGAGGTCACCGTCTTCTCCTGGTTCGAATGGCCCGATCGCGAGGCGCGCGACAAGGGGATCGCCGGCTTCATGGCCGATCCCCGCATGAAGGACCTGCCGTCCGAGATGCCCTTCGACGGCAAGCGCATGGTGATGGGCGGCTTCCGCGTCATCATGGAAGAAGGAGCGCCGGCATGAACCCGCATGGCAGTTTCGTCTGGTACGAGCTCATCACCCCGGACGTCGATGGCGCGCAAGGCTTCTACGCCGACGTCATCGGCTGGTCGGTCGCGCCCGGCGGGATGCCCGGCATCGACTATCGCATCGCCGCCGCCCCCGATGGCGATGCGATCGCCGGGCTGATGCAGTCCCCGCCCGAATATGACGGGCCGACGATGTGGCGCGCCTATCTGGAGGTGGGCGACGTCGATGCCGAGGTCGAGGCGATCGTCGCGGCGGGCGGCGAGCTTGCCATGCCGCCGATGGACGTGCCCGGCGTCGGCCGGATGGCGATGGTCGCCGATCCGCACGGCACGACCTTCTACGTCATGACCAGCACCGGCGAGGAGAGCCGCGCCTTCCTGACGCAGGACCGCGCCAGCCCCGGCCATGCGGTGTGGAACGACCTCGCCGCCCCCGATCCCGACACCGCCATCGCCTTCTACACCGGCCGCTTCGGCTGGCGGCAGGAGGGGGCGATGCCGATGGGCGAGCTGGGCGACTACCGCTTCCTCCAGCACGACGGCGACACCATCGGTGCGGTGATGCCGGTGGTGCTGGGGATGACACCCGGCTGGCGCACCTTCTTCACGGTCCCCGACGTCGACCGCGCGGTCGAGCGGATCGGGGCGGGCGGCGGCCCGGTGGTGCAGGGCCCCGACCAGATCCCCGGCGGCGACTGGTCGGTGGTCGCTGCCGATCCGCAGGGCGCGCAGTTCGGTCTGGTCGGCCGGCGTGGCGGGGCGGGACGATGACGGGGCTCACGACCTGCCTGTGGTTCGACGGTGGCGAGGCGCGCCGGGCGGCCGAGTTCTACGCGAGCGTCTTCCCCGACAGCTCGGTCGATGCCGCCAACCCGGCGCCCGCCGACTTCCCCGGCGGTGCCGCCGGGGTCGAGCTCACCGTCGAGTTCACCGTGCTGGGCCGCGCCTTTGTCGGCCTGAACGGCGGGCCGACCTTCCGGCCCAACGAGGCGATCAGCTTGATGGCGGTTACCGACGACCAGGCCGAAACCGACCGGTACTGGGACGCGATCGTCGGTAACGGGGGCGAGGAAAGCGCCTGTGGCTGGTGCCGCGACCGCTGGGGCTTTTCGTGGCAGATCACCCCGCGCCAGCTGCTCGACGCGATGAGCGACCCCGATCGCGCCGCCGCCCGGCGCAGCATGGAGGCGATGATGACGATGCGCCGGATCGACATCGCCGCGATCGAGGCGGCGCGGCGGGGAGACGCGGCATGAGCGAGCACGAGCTGTCGATCACCCGTCTGATCGATGCGCCGGTCGCAGCGGTATGGCGCGCGTGGAGCGAGCATGGGGCCGAATGGCTCTGCCCCCGCCCCTGGCGCGCCGAGGTGCTGGAGCAGGACCTCCGCCCCGGCGGCCGCTCGCGCATGGTGTTCCACGGCCCGGCGGGCGAGGCGATGCCGCTGGAGGGGGTCTATCTCGCGGTCGAGCCGGGCGTCCGCATCGTCTCCACCGACGCGCTCGACGCCGACTGGAACCCGCACGGCCCGTTCATGGTCCGCGTCGACCGCTTCGCCGACGAGGGCGGCCGAACCCGCTACACCGCCAACGCCCGCCACTGGACCGCGGAGGCGAAGGCGCAGCACGAGGCGATGGGGTTCGAGGCGGGCTGGGGCGCGTCCGCGGACCAGCTCGCCGAGGTGGCCCGGCGGCTCGCGGCCGAGTGACTCACGCGAAGGCGGGTGCCTGCCGCAACTGCTGATACGCGGCGATGACCTTCTGCAACGCGGTCTCGTGGCTGCGGTCGCCGCCGTTGCGGTCGGGGTGGTAGCGGCGGACGAGCTCCGAATACCTGCGGCGGAGCGCGCTGCGATCGGCGTCCGCCGCCAGCCCCAGCACCTTCAGGCTCTCGCGGTCCTGCCCCGACAAGGGCTTGCCGTCCCCCCGCTCGGGCGCGGGGTCGCGGCGGTAGCGCGCGGCGATCGCGTCCAGCGGGTCGGAGAAGTCGGACCAGCGCGGCCCCGGATCGGTGCCGCCGCGGGTGAAGGCGCGGGCTTCGCGCTCCCACCCCGCGGTCGGGCTCTGCGCGGCGTGGATCTCGTCGGCGGTCATGCCGTCGAAGAAGTTGTAGCGGCTGTTGAACGCGCGGACATGCTCCAGGCACATCCAGCGGAACGCGGGCGGACCGTCGCGTCCCCCCGGCCCCTCCAGCGGCGGCGCGCGGAACTCGCCCGCCGCCTCGCACCCGGCTTCCGCGCAGGGGCGTCCCGTTCCTTCCACCCGGCCGTGGAAACGCACCCCCGGCCTGTCCTTGTGCACCCGCTCGCTCACCGGTTCCCCGTGACCCGTCAAAGCGCCTATATGGGCGTCATGACCGCACCTGCCACCCTCCCGCTCGCCGACCAGATCGCCGCCCGCCTGACCGCCGATCTCGCCCCGACGCGGCTCGACGTCCACAACGAAAGCCACCTCCACGCCGGCCACATGGGCGACAACGGCACCGGCGAGAGCCACTTCCGCGTCGAGGTGGAAAGCGCCGCCTTTGCCGGGCTGTCGCGGGTCGCGCGCCAGCGGCTGGTCAACGCCGCGCTGACGGACCTGCTCGCCACCCGCATCCACGCGCTCGCGATCCGCGCCCGCGCACCCGGAGAATGACCGGACCAGTGCCCCGGGCCGCCCGCCCCGCCGCGCGCATCCTGCTGGTCGACGGGCGCGGCCGGGTGCTGCTGTTCCGCTTCGTCGTCGCCGGTCGCCCGCCCTTCTGGGTCACCCCCGGCGGCGCGCTCGATCCGGGCGAAACCTACCCGCAGGCGGCCCGGCGCGAGCTGCGCGAGGAGGTCGGGCTCGACCTCGATTGCGGGCCCGAGGTCGCCCGCCGCGTCGTCGACTTCCTCACCGTCGAGAACGTCGAGGTCACCGCCGACGAACGTTATTTCCGCGTCGACGTCGACGCCTGCGAGGTCGACCCCGCCGGCCACACCCCGCTCGAACGCCGGGTGATGCAGCAATGGCGCTGGTTCGCCCGCGACGATCTCGCCAGCCACCCTGAGCCGGTCTACCCCGTCGACCTCCCCGACCTTCTTCACGCCACGGAGCCTAAGGCCATGATCGACCTGACCCGCGTCGCGCTCTCCACCGGTGTCGAGCTCGATGTCCAGGTCGCGGGCGACCCCGCCAACCCGCCGGTGATCCTGCTCCACGGCTTTCCCGAATCGCACCGGACCTGGCGGCATCAGGTGCCTGTGCTTGCGCGCGACCATTTCGTCCTCACCCCCGACCAGCGCGGCTATGCCCGCTCCTCCAAGCCGCAAGGGGTCGAGGCGTACCGGGTCGAGGCGATCGTCGCCGACGTCCTCGCGCTCGCCGACCGGTTCGGGATCGGCCGCTTCGCGCTGGCGGGGCACGACTGGGGCGGCGCGGTCGCGTGGGGCGCGGCGCTGGCGAACCCCGACCGGGTGGCGCGCCTCCTGATCGTCAACGCCCCCCACCCGTTCCTCTTCCAGCGCGCGCTGTTCGACGACCCCGAGCAGCGCGCCGCCAGCCAGTACATCACCCGCTTCCGCGACACCGGGCTGGACCAGGGACTGGTCGGCGCGGGGCTGGAGCGGTTCCTCGGCTCCACCTTCGCCCGCCACCTCACCCGCACCATCGCGGGCGAGGACAAGGCGGCGTATCTCGACGAATGGAGCCAGCCGGGCGCGATGACCGCGATGCTCAACTGGTACCGCGCCAGCGGCGTGATCGTCCCCACGCCCGGCGAGGACCCGCCCCGCCCTGCCTTTCTCGACCGCGCCTTCCCGCCCGTGACCCAGCCGACGCTGGTCGTATGGGGCATGGCGGACAAGGCGCTGCGCCCGTCGATCAACGCCGACCTCGCCACCTACGTCCCCGACCTGACCCTGGTCGAGGTGGCAGATGCGGGCCATTTCGTGCCGTGGGAGAAGCCGGAGGCGGTGACCGACGCAATGGTGGACTGGCTGGCGCGGACGGCCGATCGGGGGTAGCGCGGCCTCCGTCGCCCGCGTAAAGCCCCCGCGCTGATGCCCGCCCCGCTCATCCCCCCTCTCATCATCGCCGTGCCCAAGGGGCGCATTCTGGCCGAGGCGTTGCCGATCCTCGCCGCCGCCGGGGTCCGTCCCGAACCCGCCTTTTCCGACGACGGGAGCCGCGCGCTGCGCTTCGCCACCGACCGGCCGGGGATCGAGCTGATCCGGGTGCGCGCGTTCGACGTCGCCACCTTTGTCGCGCACGGGGCGGCGCAGATCGGCATCGTCGGGTCGGACGTGCTCGCCGAATTCGGCTATTCGGAGCTGTACGCCCCCGTCGACCTCCGCATCGGCCATTGCCGGCTGTCGGTCGCTGAGCCCGCCGCGCTGGCCGCCGGGGACGATCCGCGCGGATGGAGCCACGTGCGGGTCGCGACCAAATACCCCGCGCTCACCGCCGCGCACTTCGCCCGGCGCGGCGTCCAGGCCGAGTGCGTCAAGCTCAACGGCGCGATGGAGCTCGCCCCGACGCTGGGCCTCGCGCCGCGCATCGTCGACCTCGTCTCCTCGGGTCGCACTCTCCAGGAGAACGGGCTGGTCGAGGTCGAGCGGATCATGGACGTTTCCAGCCGGCTGGTGGTCAACCGCGCCGCGATGAAGACGCGCCCCGACGTGGTGCCGCTGGTGGAGGCGTTCCGCGCGGCGGTCGGCGACCGAGCGGCGTCGCCGGCATGATCCGCCTGTCCACCACCGCCCCGGACTTCCCCGCCCGCTTCGACGCGCTGGTCGATGCCCGGCGCGAGGCGGCGGCCGATGTCGGCCGCGACGTCGCCGCGATCCTGCGCTCGGTCCGGGAGGATGGCGAGGCCGCGGTCAAGGCGTTCACCGCGCGCTTCGACGGGCACGACCTCGACGCCGGCGGCTGGCGGATCGACCCGGCCCACTGCGCTGCCGCCTATCGCGACCTCGAACCGGGCCTGCGCACCGCGCTCGATCTCGCCGCCGCCCGCATCCGCGCCTATCACGAGCGCCAGCGCCCCACCGACAGCGACTGGACCGACAACGCGGGCGTCCGCCTCGGTGCGCGCTGGACCCCCGTGGACGCGGCCGGGCTGTACGTGCCCGGCGGACGGGCGGCCTACCCCTCGTCGCTGCTGATGAACGCGATCCCCGCGCGGGTCGCCGGGGTTGCACGGATCGCGATGGCGACGCCGACCCCGAACGGACAGGTCAACCCGCTAGTGCTCGCCGCCGCGCATGTCGCCGGGATCGACGAGATCTGGCGCGTCGGCGGCGCGCAGGCGATCGCCGCCTTCGCCTATGGCGCGGGCCGGATCGCGCCGGTCGATGTCGTCACCGGCCCCGGCAACGCCTGGGTCGCGGAGGCCAAGCGCCAGGTCTATGGCGTCGTCGGGATCGACATGGTCGCGGGGCCGTCGGAGATCGTCGTGGTCGCGGATGCCGCCAACGATCCCGACTGGATCGCCGCCGACCTGCTCAGCCAGGCCGAGCACGATCCCACCACCCAGTCGATCCTGTTCACCGACGACGACACCTTCGCCACCCGCGTCGCCGCCGCGGTCGAGGCGCAGCTCCAGACCCTCCGGACCGAGCCGGTCGCGCGCGCCGCCTGGGAGGCGAACGGCGCGATCGTGGTGGTGGAGCGGCTCGCCGACGCCTGCGTGCTGGTCGACCGCCTCGCGCCCGAGCACCTCCAGCTCGCGGTCGACGACCCGCAGGCGCTGTTCGACCGCGTCCGCCACGCCGGCTCGGTGTTCCTGGGCCGCCACACGCCCGAGGCGATCGGCGACTACGTCGCGGGGCCCAACCACGTCCTCCCCACCGGCCGCCGCGCACGCTTTTCGAGCGGGCTGGCGGTGACCGACTTCATGAAGCGGACCAGCTTCCTCGGACTGGACGAGACCGCGCTCGCCGAACTCGGCCCCGCGACCGTGGCGCTGGCGGAGGCGGAGGGGCTGCCCGCCCACGCCCGCTCGGTCGCGCTCCGGCTGCGGCTGAACCGCTAGCCATGATCGGACCCGCCACGGCGGGAGTCGTCCTGCTGTACCCCCGCGAAGGCGGGGGCCCAGACTGGGCTCCCGCCTTCGCGGGAGCACAAAGGAGCAGGGGCCGGCCGTACGTGTCGGACGCGGTGGTTGCAATGTAGGACGGGGTCCGGGACACCCGCGGGGCTCTTTCCACCCGTCGAACCATCCCGAACGTCGCGAACGCGAAAACAATGGCGTAGGGCGTGACTTTTACTGACCTTCCGCCGCGCACAGGGCCCCGTCAGCCCGGCGTCAGCTTCACCAGCGCGCCGCCATCGCCGTCGCGCAGCACCCAGATCGCACCGTCCGGCCCTTCCTCCACCTCGCGGATGCGCGCACCAAGCCCGATCCGCGCCACCTCGGTCGCTCCCGCGCCTTCAACGCGGACCCGCACAAGGCCCTGGCTCGCCAGCCCCGCCAGGATGAAGTCGCCCGTCCAGCCGCTGAACGCGGAGCCGCGGTACTGGATCATCCCGCCCGGCGCGATCACCGGGGCCCAGCTCGCCAGCGGCGCGGCAAAGGTCGGATCGGTGCGGTGGCGCGGGATGGGGCTGCCGTCGTAATTGTCGCCCTCGGATACGCGCGGCCAGCCATAGTTGCGCCCAGCCTCGATCAAGTTGAACTCGTCCCCGCCCGCCGGCCCCATCTCGCTCTCGAACAATCGCCCGTTGCTGGCGAAGACGAGGCCGTACGGGTTGCGGTGCCCCAGCGTCCAGATCTCCGCCCGCGCGCCCGCCGTGCCCGCGAACGGATTGCCCGCGGCCGCGCTGCCGTCCAGGTTCAGCCGCACGATCTTGCCCAGCGTGCCGCCCCGGTCCTGCGCCGGCGTGAACTGCTGGCGCTCGCCGGTACTGACGAACAGGTAGCGCCCGTCCGGCGAGAACGCGATCCGTCCGCCCAGCTGCCCGCCGGTCGTGGTCGGCGTCGCACGCCAGATCACCGTCACCTCGTCCAGCCGCGCCGCATCGGCGTTCAGCGTCGCACGCGCCACCGCCAGCCGCTGCCCGCCCGCGCCTGGCTCGGCATAGCTCAGCCAGATGCGCCGGTTGCTCGCAAAGGCGGGATCGAGCACCACGTCCTGCAATCCCAGCTGCCCGGAATAGGTGACCGCCGGCACCCCCGCGATCCGGGTCTTCGCCCCCGCCTGGGTCACCAGCTGCAGCTGCCCGGGCTTTTCGGTGACCAGGATCCGCCCGTCGGGCAGGAACGTCATCGCCCAGGGATTGTCGAAGGTTGCGACCGACTGCTGCGTCACCGCCGTGGTGGTCGGGGCCGGGGTCGGCGTCGCGCTGGGCGTGGCGCTCGGCGTCGGCGTGGGGCTCGACCCGCCCACGACCGACACCGAACCGCCGCCATTTCCGTCGTCACCGCCGCACCCGACCAGCGCCGCGCCCAGCACCAGCGCCGACAACACCCGTAACCGCATGACACGCCACCTTCCGGCGGGCAGTGCATGCCCACCATCGCCTCAACGAGCGGGGCCAGCAAAGGATGCCCCGCCGCCGGGGGTGACGACGGGAGCTTCCCCGCCTACATGCCGCGCCATGTCCTCACCCCCCAAGACCGCCGCCCATACCACCGCCAGAGCCGCCGCGCGGCTAGCCGCCGTCCAGGCGCTCTACCAGCACGACATGGAGGGGACGCCCGTTCCTCAGCTGCTCCACGAGTTCCACCACCACCGCCTGGGCGCCACGATCGAGGACGTCGAATATGCCGATGCCGAGGTCGACTTCTTCGACGACCTGGTTTCCGGCGCCGCCGCCCGCGCGGGCGAGATCGACCTCGCGATCGAGCGGCGTCTGGCGTCCGGCTGGAGCCTGGGGCGGCTCGACAAGCCGATGAAGGCGCTGCTGCGCGCCGGCACCTATGAACTGATGGCGCGGACCGACGTGCCCGTCGCGGCGTCGATCAGCGAGTATGTCGACGTGGCCCACGCCTTCTACGAGAAGCGCGAAACCGGCTTCGTCAACGGCCTCCTCGACGCGATCGCCAAGGATGTGCGGGCCTAGAACCTCCCCGGCACGGGGAGGGGGACCGCCGAAGGTGGTGGAGGGGCGTTTCCGCGAGGATCGCGCTTGGAGGAAGCGCCCTTCCACCAGCTGCGCTGGTCCCCCTCCCCGTGCCGGGGAGGTTTAGGAGGTGGACGAGCCCACCTTCCTCGCCCGCCTCCGCACCCTGCCGCTCCACCCCGGTGCGGACGGGCTGCGCGACGATGCGGCGCTGGTCGGCGGCCTCGTCGTCACCACCGACACGCTGGTCGAGGGGGTCCACTTCCTCCCAAGCGATCCCGCCGGTGATGTCGCGTGGAAGCTGGTCGCGACCAACCTGTCCGACCTCGCCGCCAAGGCCGCCGCGCCCGAGGGGGTGACGCTCAACTATCCCCTCTCCGATCCGGCATGGGACAGCGCGTTTCTCGCCGGGCTGGCGGAGGTGCTGGCCGCGTACGCCTGCCCCCTGATCGGCGGCGACACCGTGTCGCTCCCGGCCGGCGCGCCGCGGGTCCTGACCGTCACCGCCTTCGGCCGCTCCGCCCGTCTGCCACGCCGCGGCGGCGCGCGAGCCGGCGATGCCCTGTGGGTCACCGGCACGATCGGCGACGCGGGTGCGGGGCTCGCGATCGCGCGGGGCAAGCCGGGTCCCCTCGCCCTGCTCGCCGCCTATCGCCGCCCGCAGCCGCGGCTGGCCGAGGGGCTGGCGCTCGAGCCGCGGGTCACCGCTATGACCGACGTTTCCGACGGCCTGCTCCTCGACTCTGCCCGGATGGCGGCGGCGAGCGGGCTGGCGGTCGCGCTCGACCTCGCCCGCGCGCCCCTGTCGGCGGCGTACCGCACCTTTGCGGGCGACGATCGTCCCGCCCGCCTTCGCGCCGCGACCGCCGGGGACGATTACCAGCTGCTCTTCGCGCTCCCCGCCGGAGCCGAGCCGCCGGTGCCCGCCACTCGCGTCGGAGCCTTCAGCAACGGCGCGGGCCTCACCCTCCACGACGCGGGCGAGATGCTGCCCCTTCCCCCGCATCTCGGCTTCCGCCACGGCGCATGAAGCCGGGTTGCGCTGTGCGCCGGTTCGCGTAGCTTCTCCCCATGCCGACCCGGCGAGAACGGGCGGCGCCACTGGAGAAGGGATAGCCGATGACGAGTGTCTATCTGGCCATGCTGTGCGGCGCGCTGGCGGTCGCCTATGGCCTGTTCACGAGCAGGCAGGTACTGGGGCTCTCCCCCGGCAACGCCCGGATGCAGGACATCGCCTCGGCGATCCAGGAAGGCGCGCGGGCGTATCTGGCGCGGCAATACCGCACCATCGCGGTGGTCGGCGTCGTCGTGGTGGTGCTGGTCTGGTGGTTTCTGGGGCTGACGGAGGCGATCGGCTTCCTGGTCGGCGCGATCCTGTCGGGCGTCACCGGGTTCATCGGCATGAACATCTCGGTCAAGGCGAATGTCCGCACCGCGGAAGCCGCGCGCGGCTCGCTGCAAGGAGGGCTCACCACCGCGTTCCGGTCGGGCGCGGTGACGGGAATGCTGGTCGCGGGCCTCGGGCTGCTCGCGATCGCGATCTTCTACTGGTACCTGACCGACATCGCCGGCCTAGCGCCGACCAGCCGCACCATCGTCAACGCGCTGGTCGCGCTGTCGTTCGGTGCGTCACTGATCTCGATCTTCGCGCGGCTGGGCGGCGGCATCTTCACCAAGGCGGCGGACGTCGGCGCGGACCTGGTCGGCAAGGTCGAGGCGGGGATCCCGGAGGACGATCCCCGCAACCCGGCGGTGATCGCGGACAATGTCGGCGACAACGTCGGCGACTGCGCCGGCATGGCCGCGGACCTGTTCGAGACCTACGTCGTGACGCTGGGCGTCACCATGGTGTCGATCGCACTGCTGGTCGACGGTTCGCCCGACCTTGTCGGCCGCCTCATGAGCCTGCCGCTGCTGGTCGGCGGGGTGTGCATCGTCACCTCGATCATCGGCACCTACATGGTGCGGCTCGGCAGGAACGGCTCGATCATGGGCGCGCTCTACAAGGGGTTCTGGACCTCCGCGATCCTGGCGGTGCCGGCGATCTATTTCGCCACCGCCTATGTACTGGGCGACATGAACGCGGTGATCGGCGGGCCGACCGACGTCACCGCGCTGGGCACGCCCGCGGCGGTGGTCGCGGCGGCGCCGTCGATCACGGGAATGGACCTGTTCTGGTGCATGGTGATCGGGCTGGGCGTCACCGGCGCGCTGGTGTGGATCACCGAATACTATACCGGCACCAACTATCGCCCCGTGAAGTCGATCGCGCAGGCGAGCGTCACCGGCCATGGCACCAATGTCATCCAGGGGCTCGCGATCAGCCTGGAGTCGACCGCGCTGCCGACGCTGGTGATCGTCGTCGCGGTGATCGCATCGTGGCAGCTGGCGGGCATCATCGGCATCGCCTTTGCCGCGACCGCGATGCTGGCGCTGGCCGGGATGGTGGTGGCGCTCGACGCCTACGGTCCCGTGACCGACAACGCCGGCGGCATTGCCGAGATGGCCGAGCTCGACCATTCGGTCCGCGAGAAGACCGACGCGCTCGACGCGGTCGGCAACACGACCAAGGCGGTGACCAAGGGCTATGCGATCGGTTCCGCCGCGCTCGCCGCGCTGGTGCTGTTTGGGGCGTATAAGACCGACTTGAACGAGTTCTTCCCCGACCTCACCGTCGATTTCTCGCTGAGCAACCCGTACGTCATCGTCGGGCTGCTGCTCGGCGCGCTGTTGCCCTATCTGTTCGGCGCGTTCGGAATGACCGCGGTCGGCCGCGCGGCGGGCGCGGTGGTGCAGGACGTGCGCGACCAGTTCCGCGCTGACAGCGGCATCATGGCGGGCACCAGCCGCCCCAACTACGCCCGCACCGTCGACCTCGTCACCCGCGCCGCGATCCGCGAGATGATCGTGCCCTCGCTGCTGCCGGTGCTGGCGCCGATCGCGGTGTACTTCGCGATCCGCGCCGTGTCGGGTCAGGCGGATGCGTTTGCGGCGCTGGGCGCGCTGCTGCTCGGCGTGATCGTGTCGGGGCTGTTCGTTGCGATCTCGATGACCAGCGGCGGCGGCGCGTGGGACAACGCCAAGAAGTACATCGAGGACGGCCATCACGGCGGCAAGGGGTCGGACGCGCACAAGGCGGCGGTGACCGGCGACACGGTCGGCGATCCCTACAAGGACACCGCCGGCCCGGCGGTCAACCCGATGATCAAGATCACCAACATCGTCGCGCTGCTGCTGCTCGCGGCGCTGGCGGGATAGGGGTTAGGCGCGCCGGCATCGCTGCGGCGATGCCGGCGCGTCCGCGTAGTCGGCGGCAGGGGCGGCGAGCCAGTCGAGCAGCGCGGCCATGCCGAGCGGCGGCGCGATGTAATACCCTTGCGCATAGCGATAGCCGAACTGGCGTGCGCGGAGCAGCTGTTCGGGGGTTTCCACCCCCTCCATGACGCAGGGCAGCTGGAGGTTGCGGCACAGCCCCGCGATCGCGGCGACGATCATGCGGCCCGCGTCGTCGCCGGTCGCGCCCGCAAAGCTGCGGTCGAGTTTGACCCGGTCGAGCGGCAGGCGGCGCAGCTGGGTGAGGCTGGAAAAGCCGGTGCCGAAATCGTCCAGCGCGATGCGGATCCCCCGCGCGCGCAGCCGCGTGATGGTGGCGACCGCGACGTCGAAATTGCGCATCAGCGAGGTCTCGGTCACCTCGAAGACGATGCGGCGCGGGTCGACCCCTGCCCCGTCGATCCGGTCGATCAGCCCGGCCACCGTGTCTTCCGAACAGATGTCCTGCGTCGACAGGTTGAACGACATGGCGATGCCGGGCGGCAGCGCCGACACCTCGGCCAGCGCCCGGTCGAACAGCGCGAGGCTCAGCCGGCCCATCATCCCCAGGCTTTCGGCGACGGGGATGAACCGGTCGGGCGAGACGTCGCCCAGGATCGGGCTGTGCCAGCGGGCCAGCGCCTCCACCGCCACCGCGCGCCCATCGTCGACATCGACGATCGGCTGGAACACCAAGTCCATCTCCGTGGCGAGATCAGCGGTGAGCAGCGCGGCCTCGAGCACCTGTCCCGATCGGATCACGTGCTCGTGCTCGACGGTGAACAGCGTGCACGCGCCGCGCCCGGCGACCTTGCCCGAATAGAGCGCGAAGTCGGCGCGCTCGAACAGCTCGCGCGAGCTTTCGCCGACATGGGGATACAGCGCGATCCCGACCGAGCAGCCGATCGACAGGGTGAGGTCGTCGAACGCATAGGGCTCGCCCAGCCGCGCGCAGAGCCGCCGGCCGAACGCGCCGGGATCACCCACCGCCAACGGGATCATCAGCCCGAACTCGTCGCCGCCGAGCCGGGCGACCAGCACCCGCCCGTCCGCCACCTCGCGCAGGCGCGCGCCGACCTCGGCCAGCAGCCGGTCGCCGACCGCATGGCCGTGGACGTCGTTAACCGGCTTGAACCGGTCGAGGTCGAGCATCCCCAGCGCGAACCCCTCCGGCCGGGCGGCGACCAGCGCGTCGAGCTGGGTCAGGAACCAGCGGCGGTTGGGCAGGCCCGTCAGGCTGTCGAGATGCGCTAGCCGCCCCGCCTCGCTGCCCAGCCGTTCGGCCTCCTGCCCCCGCTCGATCAGCGCCGCGCGCGCCCTGGTCGACTCGACAAAGGTCGCGAAGCTCTCGCGGACGGTACGCAGCATCACCAGCGTCACCAGCGCGAGCTCGCCTGCGACCGCGATCGCGCCCGTGTCGCCCGTCCACAGACCATAGAGCAGCTCGGCCGCGACCACCGTGCCGGCGGACAGAACCGCCGCCCGGGGCAGGTAGGTGAGGCAGAACACGCAGCCGATCACCGTCACCGGTACGCCCAGGATCACCGCCGCCCGTCCGGACAGCGACGCGTCGGGCAACAGCGCCAGCGACCAGCCGAGCAGCGCGATGCTGATCGCAGGAGCCAGCGCCGTCGCGCGGGACAGCGCCGCGCGGGCGGCGGCAAGAGATGTTGGCGGCGCGTGGACCCGGCGGTGCCAGCGGACCGCACGCCAGCCGAACACGCCCGCGGCCAGCAGCAGCCCGATCGTCACCGTCGTCGGCGAAGTGGCAAAACACAATGCCCCCGTCACCGTCATGTTGGCCAGGATGATGAGATAGGCGGGCGGCAGGTGACGCGCGCAATGGCTCAGCTGCGCCACCGCGATGTCGGCCGGTGCGACCGGCCATGCCAGCCGCCGCCACCAGCGCCGGACGCGAAGGCGCAAGCGCAACGCGCGCCGCGGGCCGATCCGATCAGGCACGGGCCGCCGATACCTCGACCACCAGCACCTGCGCGATGCCACCGTCGCGCGCGCGCAACGCCCCGCCCACCTCGTCGGCCAGCCGCCTCGCATCGACGGGCGCGAACGGCGAGGCATAAAGCCGCGCGAACTCCGCGGTCGCGAGCAGGGAGGCTTCCCGCAGCGAGGGCATCGCCGCCTGGAGCCGGGCGGCGGCGGCGGCGTCGGTCGCGCGCAGCACCAGCTTGAGCCGCAATCGCCCGCCCGCGCGCGCACCCTCGACGATCGGCACCACCAGCTCGGGCATCGCGACCAGCGCCGGCCCGCCCGGGCCCCCGCCCTCCGATCTGCCGCCAGCGATGGCGGCGGTCGATGCCACCAGCAACGATCCAGCGAGCAGGCGGGAAACGTGGGCGGGCATGGAGCGGCTCCGGCAGGACAGACGAAAGGGTCGCGTGCCGGCCGAAAGACCCGCGCACCGATCTATAATAGGAGGGACCTTGCGGGTGCGGAGCGCGATGACCCACGATCAGAAGCCAGGGCGCGTCCGGGTCGTCGAGCCGGGCGGCGGGGCCACGCCGCAGCGGCGGCGTCACGACGCCCCGCCCGTCGTGATCGACGGACGGGCCAAGCCCTCCCCGCGACGATCGGGCAAGATACGAGTCCTCCTCGCCCTGTTGTTCCTTGTCGCCGCCGCGGCGGGCGGGGTCGCCACCGCCTGGGCGGGGCTGGCGTGACCCGACTGTTCGCGAGCGTCGCGGCGGTCGCCCTCGCCTCGGCCGGGCAGGCGAGCGGGGGTGTGGGCGCTCCCCCCGCGATCCGGCTGCCCGGCTTTGCCCCGCGTTTGGCGGACCGGCCGCTGGTGCAGGGACCCGCGGCGTGGCGGACGATCGCCGACCGCGACGCCTGGGCCGCGATCGCGCGGTCGACGCCCGACACCCGGCAGGAGGCGCGCTGGGCCTATGCGCTCGGCCTGCTCGGCGTTGGCCGCGCCGCCGACGCGCTGGGCGTGCTCGACGTCATGGCCGCCGACGATCCCGACCTGGAACTGGTGCCGGGCTGGCGGCGCGCCCGCGGCGTCGCGCTGGTCCAGATCGGTCACTGGGCCGATGCGGCGGTGACGCTGGACATCCCCGCGCTCGCTCGCGATCCCGAGTCGTGCCTGTGGCGACTGCGCGGACTGGCTGCCGTGGATCCGTCCACCGACACCGCCCGCCGCGAGGCCGGGGCGAGGGCGCTTGCGGAGATCGGTTGCGCCGCACCCGCGCTCGACGCGCGGGGCCCGCTTCAACGCCGGCCGTTCGCCTTGGCGGCAGCGCGGGCCGCATTAATGGCGGGCAGGCCGGCGGTGGTGGCGAGCTGGCTGGGCGGCGTGCCCGATGGCGATCCCGAGGCCAACCTGCTGCGCGGCAAGGCCGACCTGGCGCTCGGCCGGGCGCAGGACGGACGGCTCCGGCTGTCGCGGGTCGGGCTGACCGGCTCGGCGATCCAGCGCGCCGACGCGACGCTGTCCGCGATCGAGGCGGGCGTGGCGAGCGGCACGCTCGCTCCCGCGGCCGCGGCCAAGCAGCTCGACCGGTTCCGCCTCGGCTGGCGCGGCGATGGGATCGAACGCCGCGCGCTGGCGCTGGCGCTGCGGCTGGCGGAGGCGTCGCACGATCTCGGCGGCGCGCTGGCGGCCGGGGCGATCCTGTTCCGCTACCACGACCTGGGCACCGATACCGCCGCGCTCGCCGTCCGGCTCCAGGCCAAGCTGGCCGAGGCGCTGGCGCCGGCGTCGAAGCTGCCGCTCGACCGCGCGGCGGGGCTGTTCTGGGACTATCGCGACCTCGCCCCGGCGGGCGCGGATGGCGTGCGGCTGGCCGAGAGCCTGGTCGCGCGGCTCCAGGCGGCGGGGCTGTACGGGCGCGCGGCGGACCTGCTCGGGCACATGCTGGCGGCGGCGCAGGATATCGAGAAGGGCCCGCTGTCGGTCCGGGTCGCGAGCCTGCGCATCCTGGCGGGCGACCCCGCCGCGGCGGTGCGCGTGCTGCGCGAGACCGACGCCTATCCCTACCCCGCCGACATGGCCGCCGACCGTCGCCGGATCGAGGCGGCGGCGCTGGACCTGCTTGGCAAGCCGGCCGAGGCGGTCGCGGCGCTGACGGACGTGCCCGACGGCGATGCAGTCAGCGCCGAGATCTGGTGGCGCGCACGCGACTGGCAGCGGCTGGTGGCGATCGGCGAGCCCGCGCTGCCCCCCGCCGGGCGGCTGAGCCCGGTTAGCCAGGCGACCGTGCTGCGCCACGCGATCGCGCTGGCGATGCTGGGGCGGGAGGATGCGTTGGCAAAGTTGCGCGACCGGTATCAGGGCGCCTTCGCGACCCTCGCCACCGCCCCCGCGTTCCGGATGCTGACCGCCGATCCGGCCGGGATCGATCCGGCGGCGCTGGCAGGCGCGATGGCGGCGCTGCCGACCGCCAGCCCCGCGGGCAACCTCGCGGACCTGCTCGATCAGGGCCACGCGGCGATGGTGCCGGCGGGGTGACCCTCAGTTCAGGTAGTTCGCCAGGCTCAGCCCTGCCAGCTGGCTGAATACGGAAAAGCTCGCCTGGAGCACCGTCTTCTGCTGCGCGAGGTCGATCGCCAGCTGCGCGTAGTCAGCGTCCTCGTTATCAGACACCAGCTCCGTCAGCAGTGCGGTGCGTTCCTCGCCGCGCGCTTCGAGCAGCTCCACCTGCTTCTGGCGCAACCCGTTGCCGGCGTTCACCGTGCGGACCTGCGGCGCGGCGGCGTCGATCTGGGCGATCGCGGTCTTGAACGCGTCGATCTGTGCGTCGGTGGGCTTGGTGCCGATCGTTCCCGCCTCCGCCAGCGTGCGGAACACGGACAGCATCCCCGTGCCGACCTCGCCCGCGGTGACGCCGAAGGTCACGTCCACCCCGTCGCCGACACGGGCGGAGGCTCGGACGGTGTCGCTGGCGAAGGCGGTGGCCGGGGTGGCACCGGCGGCGTCGGCCAGCGTCGTCAGCGTGAACGGCACCTGGTCCGATCGCGATCCGCCGAACAGCGGCGCGTTGCCGTCGCTGGCGTTGAGCGCCGAGCGGAACTGCGCGAACGCCCCTTCGATCGCGCCCTGCAACGCGGCGCCGTCGCCGGTCCCCATCGCGGTCATCAGCGTCGTGCGCAGCTCGATCCCCATCGTGTCGATCGCGGTGATGTTGCTGTCGTACAGCGCCAGGGTCGTGCCGAGCTGGCGCGCCTGTTGCGTCTGCGCCTCCTGCCGGCTGAGCAGGGTGCGGGCGGACAGCGTCTGCACCGCCTGGGTCCCCAGGCTGGCGAGATCGGGTGCCTTTTTGCCCGTGCTCAGCTGCGCCTGGGTGATCGACAGCTTTTCCTGCGCGCGGCCGATCGACTGGCCAAGCGACGCCTGGAACGGCAGGGTGGCGATGCGGATCATGGCGGTTTTCCTCAGCCCATCATGCCGACAAGCGTTTCGAACATCTGGTTGGCGGTGCTCATCACCCGCGCGGCGGCGGAATAGCTGTTCTGGAGGATCACCATCTGGCCCAGTTCCTCGTCGATGTTGACGCCCGAGAAGCTGTCGCGCCGGGTGATCGCGTCGTCGCGGCGCGCGCGCGCCTCGTCCGTCCGGGTGGCGGCCCGCGCGGCGGCGCTGCCGGCATCGCCCAGCACGGTGGCGGCGAAGCGGCTGATCGTCGCGGCACCGGCGCGCCCCAGATCGGTCGTGGTGGACAGCGCCTCGACATAGCCGGTCGCGCCGCGCCGGTCGGCCCCGCCGAGCACGGTCGCGCCGACCGCGCCGGCCTGCACCTGCGCCAGCGGCAGGCGCGTGGGGTCGGTGCGGATGTCGCGGCGCAGGGCGGCGTCCGTCAGCCCGGCGCTGTCGCCGGTCAGCCCGGCGAGGTCGGTGAACGATCGGCCGGTGTTCGCGCGCGCGGTGGTATCGGACAGGACGGACAGGCTCGCGCCCGTGTTGCCGGCGCTCGGCGCGAAGGCGACCCGCCCGTCGGAACCCAGCGCGAAGCTGCCATACGCGCCGAGGTTGCCCGCGTTGAGCCCCGCAACCAGATCGGCAAAGGTTCCGCCCGCGGCCGGGGTCAGCACGCCCTTGCCCATCAGCCGTCCCGACGCGTCGCGCAACGCCAGCTCGACCGTCCCGCCGGTGAACCGATGCGGGTCGGTCCCGACGAAGCCGGCGGGGGCGAGCGAGCCGTCGTCGGACCGGATCAGGTCGTTGAGGCCGAAGAACTGCGACAGCCCGGTGCCGGCGCGGGTCGCGTTGCCGCCGATCGCGATCCCCTGCGCGGCGCTGCCGCTGGCGAGGGTCAGCTTGCCGTTCGCGAAAGTAGCGGTGCCCGCGCCCAGCCCCGCGTCGATCGCGCTCACCAGCCCGTCGATCGTGGTCGGCGCTCCCGCTGCGGCGAAGTCGATCGTGACGCTGCGCGCGAGCTTGCCGTCGCTGCCCACCACCGAGATCGTCGTTGCGCCGGTGAAGCCTAGGCGGTCGGCACCGGCCATCGCGGTGGTGCGCCCGGTCGACGTCGAGGGCGGGGGCATCGCCGTGCTCGCGTTGCTGGCGGCGTTGAGCGTGCGCTGCAATCCGCCGAACAGCGCGCCCAGCTTGTCGGCAAAGGCGGGCAGCTGGCTGTCGCGCAGGTCGAGCAGCCCACCCAGTTTGCCGCCCACCGCAGGCGTGTCGAGCGTCTCGCCCGTCGCCGCGCCCACCGAGCCGTCCGCGTTGACGAAGTGCACCGCGATCGCGGGATAGATCGACTGGCTGGTGCCCGCGCCGCTCGACGGGTAGCCGATCTGGCGGATGCGCTGGTCGATCAATGGCACGCCCGTCGCGGTATCGACCGAGACCCGGCCGTTCGACTGTTCGCGCGCGGTGATGCCGATGAGGCCGCTCAACTCCTGCAACGCGGCGGCGCGCTGGTCGGCGGCACCCGCGGTGGATCGGCCCAGCCCGCTGAGGCTCGCGATCGTGTCGTTGAGGTCGCCGACCGTGCGGAGCAGCACGTTGATCCGGTCGACGCCCGCGCTGACCTCGCCGTCCGCGTCGCTGCGCATCTGCGCGATGTCGCCCGACAATTGCCGCAGCGAGTTCAGCGCATCGTCGACCTGCCCGACGAACGCGGCGGCGGTCTGGGCGGTGGCGGACGAGCCGGTCATCGCGGTCGCCGCCGCGCCGATCGCGTCGATCCGCGCCGGCAGCGCCGACTCGGCCCCGGTCGTGCCGAGCAGCGACTGGAGCCGGTCGAGATAGTCGGAGGTGACGTTCGCCCGCCCGGCATCGCCCGCGCGGCTGTAGACGGTTTCCTCCAGATAGCGGTCGGCGACCCGGCTCGGCTCGCCCACCACCACGCCGGTGACGCGCCCGCTGGTGACCTGGGCGCTGAGCGCCACCCGCTCGCGGGCATAACCGGGCGTGCCGACGTTCGCGATGTTGTTGGACACCGTGCGCATCCCCGCCTGGGATGCGCCGAGGCCGGACAGCGCGGATTGCAGGATCTCGTTGAGCGACACCGCCGCCTACTCCGCGCCTGCGGTCAGCGCTTCAGGTTGCTGACTTCCTGGAGCATGTCGTCCACCGTGGTGATGATCTTGGACGACGCGCTGTAGGCGCGCTGGAACCGGATCATGTTGGTGAACTCCTGCGCCAGGTCGGCGGTGGACGCCTCCAGCTTG
>Ga0325400_1001194_pt1 | contig 21122 bp, 20 predicted proteins | sample PopdelMetagenome_2_FD_205662 | JGI IMG/M metagenome (GOLD analysis project Ga0325400, IMG submission 205662) | Populus deltoides microbial communities from Bellville, Georgia, United States - Xylem-PdKOR-R1 | ecosystem: Host-associated > Plants > Phyllosphere > Stem > Wood/Secondary xylem...
GAACGGGGTGATCTACACGGTGCGGATCACCGGCGTGACCGGGGCGCCGCAATCGTCCTACGAATACAGCTTCCGCCTCAACGCCTGACGATCGCGTGCGTCAGATGTAGGGCGGCCGGTGCCATCCGCGCCTATGCATAGGGCGGCTGGTGCCATCCGCGCCTATGCATAGGGCGGCTGGTGCCAGCCGCGGGGGCTGGCGGTGAAGATCTCCGCCGCGCCGTCGGTGATGCCGATCGAGTGTTCGAACTGCGCGGACAGCGAGCGGTCGCGGGTGACCGCGGTCCAGCCGTCATCGAGCAGCTTCACGTCGGGGCGGCCGATATTAACCATCGGCTCGATGGTGAAGATCATGCCGGGGCGAAGCTCCGGACCGGTGCCGGGCTTGCCGACATGGACGACCTCCGGCGCGTCGTGGAACAGGCGGCCGAGCCCGTGGCCGCAGAAGTCGCGGACGACGCCGTAGCGGTGCTTCTCGGCGTGGCGCTGGATCGCGTTCGCCACGTCGCCCATGCGGTTGCCGGGGCGGGCGTGCTCGATGCCGATCATCAGGCACTCGTAGGTGACCTCGACCAGCCGACGTGCCTTCAGCGGCACGTCGCCGACGAGGTACATGCGGCTCGAATCGCCGTGCCAGCCGTCGACGATCGGGGTCACGTCGACGTTGACGATGTCGCCCGACTTCAGCGTCTTCTCCGACGGGATGCCGTGGCAGACGACGTGGTTGATCGAGATGCAGGTCGAATGGGTGTAGCCGCGATAGCCGAGCGTCGCCGGATATCCGCCGTTGGCGGTGACGAAGTCGTAGATCAGCCGGTCGATCTCGGCCGTGGTCACGCCCGGCACCATGTGGGGCACGAGCATGTCGAGCGTCTCGGCCGCCAGCCGCCCCGCCTTGTGCATCCCCGCAAAGGCGGCGGGGCCGTGGAGCTTGATCGCGCCGTTGCGGATGTCGGGGGCGTCGTAGGTGGCGGAGACGTACTCGGTCATGGCGCGCGATATAGCGTGGCGGGGGCGGGTTTGCGAGGCTAGGGTCGAGGCATGGCGCACGAACGCATCTGGACCGCCGCGCTGGTGGTGATCGGCGACGAGATATTGTCTGGCCGGACGCAGGACCGGAACGTCGCGCAGCTCGCGGCCTGGCTCAACGTGCAGGGCATCAGGCTGGCCGAGGTGCGGGTGGTCGGCGATGTCGAGGGCGCGATCGTCGAGGCGGTTAACCAGCTCCGGGTGCGCAACGACTATCTGTTCACCACCGGCGGGATCGGGCCGACCCACGACGACATCACCGTCGATGCGGTGGCGGCGGCGCTGGGGGTGGGGGTGGTGCACCACCCCGATGCGATGGCGGTGCTGGAGCGATATTACGCGACCCGCGGCGGGCTGACCGAGGCGAGGGCGCGGATGGCGCGGGTGCCGGAGGGCGCGTCGCTGATCGAGAACCGCGTCTCGGGCGCGCCGGGCATCCGCATCGGCAACATGTTCGTGATGGCGGGGGTGCCGCACATCACCGCCGGGATGCTCGACGCGCTGACGGGGACGCTGGAGGGCGGGCGGCCGGTGGTGTCGCTGACGGTGGGCGGCTGGGTCGCGGAGAGCGAGGTCGCGGACCTGCTGCGCGAGACCGAGCGGGCGCATGAGGGCGTCGCCATCGGCAGCTACCCTTTCTTCCGCGAGGGGCGGGTGGGGGCGAACTTCGTGGTGCGATCCCCCGACCCCGACGTCGCGGCGAAGTGTATCGCGGACCTGACCGCGCGGCTGGAGTCGTGCGGGCGGCAGGTGGTGGCCGGCGGTATCTGAAGCTTCGTCGGGCCCGTGCGGGTCGGCACCGTGCCGGTGCGCCCCAGATCGCGGTTCGTCGACCGGGAGGTCGATCCCGGCCTTCGCCGGGGTGAGGAGAAACGGAAGGGCCGGCCGCATCGCTGCGACCGGCCCTTCGTGCGTCCGGCGATGCCGGATGGGATCACATCGCCTGCAGCATCTCGATATGATGCTGGACCACCGGCACGATCATTCCCGCGGTGTTCTTGAGCGCGGGAACGTCGCCGTTGGCGGCGTAGGTCTGGTGAAGCGCCAGCGCCTTCTGGTGCGCAGGCTTCTGCTGGGCGACGTAGAGCCGGTCGCGGGCGGTGCCGCGCACGATGCGGAGCGCCGCGACGTTGCGCATGCCGGTCGCGTCCAGCGCCGGCGGCGGCACGGGGACGTTGCTGCCGGTGGCGGCGGCCTTCACGTCGCCGGTGCTCTTGGTGTGGTTCGCGATCATCATGTTCGCGTACGCCTTGAGCTCGGCGTTCTGGGTGGTCTGGAGCACGAGTTTGCTCGACTGGATCTCATACTGGTCGGAGGCGCCGGCCGCCTTGACGTAGGCGGCGCCAGTGGTCGGGGTCTGCGCCTGGACGGCGGCGAGCGGAGCGGCGACGATGGCGGCGGCGATCAGGTAGCGGTTCATGGACTCTCTCCTCACTTGTCGGCCGAGCCGGGCTCGGCCATGTTGCGGTGCTGTTCGGCGAGGACCGCGCCGGGGGTGACGTTGGCGAGCGTGCCCTGGAGCTTGGTCTTCCAGCCGGAGAAGACCGACGCCTTGCCTCCCATCAGCGCTTCCCAGCCGTCCTTCGCCACGTCGGCGGGATCGGACTTGTTGGGGTCGGTGCCGACCGAGGTGTCCATCAGGTCGCCGCGCTCGAAGAACTCGGTCTCGACCGGGCCGGGCATCAGGTTGGTGATGGTGATGCCGTCGGACTCCTTGAGTTCGTTCTGGATCGCCAGCACGAAGCTGTCCACGAACGCCTTGGAGCCGTTGTAGACCGCCTGGAACGCGCCGGGGATGTAGCCTGCCACCGACCCGGTCACGAGCACCTTGCCGTCGTTTCGCGCGACCATCGGCTTCAGCACCTGCTGGAGCAGGTAGGCGGTCCCGACGATGTTGGTGTCGACGACGTGCTTCCAGTCCTTGACGTCCTGGTCGAGGAAGGCGCGGCCGAGGCCGTGACCGGCATTGGCGCAGAGCAGGTCGACCTGGCGCCCGCCGGCGGCGGCGAGGAGCTTGTCGACCCCCTCGACGGTGGAAAGGTCGACCTCCAGCGTCTGGGCGCGGCCGGGGGTCTCGGTAAAGGGGGTGTCGGCGGCGAGGAGCAGCTCGTAGCCGTTTTCGGCGGCGAGCTTGGCGAGGTGGAGGCCGATGCCGGTCGAGGCACCGGTGATGATCGCGAACTTGGACATATCAAACTCCATTGCGTTCGTGGTGAGGACGGCCGAGCGAAGCTGAAGCCTCGTCTCGAGCCACCATGTCCTTCGGGGCGCCGCTTCGACTCCGCTCAGCGGCTCCTCAGGACGGAGGGGATTGTTCAGGCCGAGGCCATGCCCGGCTTGAGGACGATCTTGGTGACCTCGTTCTGCTGGTCCTTGAACATCTTGTAGCCCTTGGGCGCGTCGGTCAGCGGCATGCGGTGAGAGATCAGGAACTCGGTGTCGATCTTGCCCTCCATGATCGCGGCGAGCAGGCCCGGCAGGTAGTGCTGGACGTGCGTCTGGCCGGTCTTCAGCGTCAGGCCCTTCTCCATGAACGCGCCGAGCGGGAACTTGTCGACGAAGCCGCCATAGACGGCGGGCATCGACACCCGTCCACCCTTGCGGCAGGCGAGGATCGCCTGGCGGATCGCATGGGTGCGGTCGGTGCCCAGGAAAGTGGACGCCTTGATCTGGTCGACGATGTTGTCGACGAACAGGCCGTGCGCCTCCAGCCCGACCGCGTCGATCACCGCGTCGGGGCCGATGCCGCCGGTCATGGTCATCAGCGCGTCGTAGACCGCCGTCTCCTCGAAGTTCAGCGTCTCCGCGCCGAACTTGGCGGCGAGTTCCAGCCGGTGCGGAAAGTGATCGATCGCGATCACCCGCTCGGCACCCATCAGGAACGCCGACTGGACCGCGAAAAGCCCCACCGGGCCGCAGCCCCAGACCGCGACGGTGTCGCCGGGCTCGATCTCCGCATACTCCGCCGCCTGCCAGCCGGTGGGCAAGATATCGGACAGGAACAGCACCTTGTCGTCCTCGATCCCGTCGGGGATGACGATCGGGCCGACGTCGCTGAACGGCACCCGGACATATTCCGCCTGGCCGCCGGCATAGCCGCCGGTCATGTGGCTGTAGCCGAACAGTCCGCTCATCGGCTGGCCGTAGAGCGTCTGGGCGATGTCCTGGTTGTCGGCGGGCAGGCCGTTGTCGCACGCCGAGTACTGGTGCTTGCCGCAGTGGTAGCAGCTGCCGCAGGCGATGGTGAAGGGAACGACGACGCGCTGGCCCTTCTTCAGGGTCGACTTCGCGCCGACCTCGACCACCTCGCCCATGAACTCGTGGCCGAGAATGTCCCCGGCCTGCATGGTCGGGATGTAGCCGTCATAAAGGTGGAGGTCCGATCCGCAGATCGCGGTCGAGGTGACCTTGATGATGCAGTCGCGCGGGTTGACGATGCCGGGATCGTCGACCGTGTCCATGCGGACGTCGTGCTTGCCGTGCCATGCGAGCGCTTTCACAGGCCCATCTCCTCGAACTGCTTGGCGTTGGTCGCGGGGGTGGCGATCTCGCCAGTCTCCAGCAGCTGCTTGAACCGACGCAGGTCGCGGCGCGCCTGAATGGCGGGTTCGCGCTGGAACATCTTGGCCACGATCTTGCCGATCACCCCGGCTGGCGGATCGTAGAGGATGGTCGCGGTGACCACCGTGCCGCGCCCGCCCGCGTCGGCGAACTCGATCCGGCCGCTGTTGGGCACGTCGGCCCCTTCCGCGGAAGTCCAGGCGATCAGTCGATCGGGCACGTCCTCCGTCACGATCGCGTCCCACTCGACCGTCCGCCCGGCGGGCGCCTTGACCACCCAGTGCGAGGTGCGGTCGTCGCGCACGTCGATCGAGACGACGTTCTCCATGAAGGTCGGCAGGCGGGAAAAGTCGCGGAAATAGGCGTAGACCTCGGCCACGGGCTTGTTGATCGTGACAGCCCGTCCGGACACGCTGCTGCCCTTGGCATCGGCGATCCCGTCGCCGGCGGCGGTCGGTTCCTGCTTGGACGCGCTTGCGGGCGCATCGTCGGTGTTGGCCATGTGTCGCTCCCGGATGAACAGGCCCTCAAGCGAGCGGAGTGCGCGAATGTTCCGCCTCCTTCTCCGCGACTTGCCGCGTCAGCCAATCGCCTCGTCAAGCATGGTCAAGGCGGTGCGGAGCGCCGCGATCCGGACGCGACCGCGGCCCACGTCGCCGAAATGCTCCTCGCGGTGCGCGACCGCGCCGTCGCGGCGACCGCAGGCGAAGTGGACCCGCCCCGGCTCGTCCCCCGGCGCGCCCGGACCCGCGAAGCCGGTGATCGACACCGCAACGTCGCCGTGGCTGTAGCGCAGCGCGCCCCTGACCATCGCCTCCGCGGTCTGCCGGCTGACCGCGCCGCAACCCTCGACCGTGCCGCGTTCCACCCCGAGCAGTTCGCACTTGGCGGCATCGCTGTACGACACGAAGCCGCGCTCGAACGCGTGGCTGGCGCCTTCGACATCGGTGAGGAGCGATGCGAGCAGCCCGCCGGTGCAGCTCTCCGCGGTGACGATCTTCAAGTCCTCCGCGCACGCGCGGTCGAGCACCCGTCGCGCAATGTCCTCGATATCGTCGGGTACCAGTTCGGTGAGTTCTTCGGCCACAAATCTCTCCTGCGGCCGGAGAACGGCGGCAGCCGATGGTTGTTTCCGCACATCGGTGACTGACGCAGATCAGGTCTGCGCGAAGACTTCGGTTCGCCGGAACCCACCGGCCGTTCGGTTCGTCTGGCAAACGCAACAGTTGAACAGGGATTTCAAATTTATGAAGTACCGCCTGGCCTTCGCGACCGCCGCGATGATGGTCGCCTCGCCCGCGTTCGCGCAGACGTCGTCGGCGCCGTCGCCCGATGCGCCGCCGCCGCCTCCGCCGCCTGCGGTCGCCACCCCGCCTGCGCCGGCCGCCGCCGACATGCAGGCGGTGCTCGACGCCCACGCCTCGCTGATGCCCAAGCCGATCGAGCGGCTGACCCCGCGCCAGGCGCGCGTCCAGCCGAGTGCGGCGGACGCGGTGATCACCGTGCTCCAGGCGCGCGGGATGCCGACGGACCCGGACATGTCGGTGACGACGATGGACAAGCCCTACGGCACGGACAAGTGGCAGTTCGCGCGGATCTACAAGCCCGCCGCCGCGCAGCCGGGGCAGAAGCTGCCGGTGATCGTCTACTACCATGGCGGCGGCTGGGTGATCGCCGATGTCGGGACCTACGACGCCGGTGCCCGGACTTTGGCGCGCGACGTCAACGCGATCGTGGTGTCCGTGGAGTACCGCCACGCGCCGGAGGCCAAGTTCCCGGCGCAGCACGACGATGCGGCGATGGCCTATCGCTGGGTGCTCGCCAACGCCGCCGCGTGGGGCGGCGACCTGTCCAAGGTGACGTTCGCGGGCGAGAGCGCGGGCGGCAACCTGGCGGTGGCCACCGCGATCTACGCGCGCGACAACCGGCTGCCCGCGCCCAAGGCGGTGGTGTCGATCTATCCGATCGCGAACAGTTCCATGACGCTGCCGTCGCGCACCGACAGCGCCAACGCCAAGCCGCTCAACACCGCGATGCTGAAGTGGTTCGGCCATTACTACACCGCGACCCCTGCCGACATGCAGGACCCGCGGATCAACCTGGTCGGCGCCAACCTGCGCGACCTGCCGCCGGTCACGATCATCAACGCGCAGATCGATCCGCTGCGATCGGACGGCGAGACGCTGGAGACCGCGCTCCGGAACGCGGGCAACCGGGTGGAGCGCAAGGTTTATCCCGGCGTCACCCACGAGTTCTTCGGCATGGGGAAGGTCGTGCGCGGCGCCTACGACGCCAACGCTTATGCGGTGAGCCGCATCCGCGCCGCCATTCGTTGACACCATCTAGAGGAGATTGACCATGGGCCTGTTCACCAAGGACATCGAGACGCTGCAGGACCTGTTCCTGCACCAGCTCCAGGACATCTATTACGCCGAGAACCAGATCACCAAGGCGCTGCCGAAGATGATCGAGAAGGCGACCGATCCCGAGTTGCGGATGGGATTCGAGACCCATCTGCGCGAGACGGAAGGGCAGATCCGGCGGCTGGAAAAGGCGTTCGACTCGCTGGGGGAGAAGCCCAAGGCGGTGACCTGCCCGGCGATCGACGGGATCATCAAGGAGGCCAACGAGACCGCGGGCGAGATCGCCGACAAGGCGGTGCTGGACGCGGCGCTGATCGCGGCGGCGCAAGCGGTGGAGCATTACGAGATCACCCGCTACGGTACGCTGATCGCCTGGGGCGGGCAGCTCGGCCATGCCGAGGCGGTGCGCCAGTTCGAGGAGACGCTGGCTGAGGAAAAGGCGACCGACGAGAAGCTGACGACGCTCGCCACCACCAAGGCCAACGCCAAGGCGGAGGCCGCCTCCGCCTGATCGGCGGCGGAAGGCGAAGAACGGGGGCGCGTCCGGCGAAGGCCGGGCGCGCCCTCTTTCTTGGAGCGCGGGCAAGATCGCACCGCGGCCGTCTTTCCGGCGGGCGACCGCCGCCGGCACAGCTAGAGGTCGCGCCGACTGCCGCGGGGCGGGCGGGGCAGGAGCCTCACCGATAAGTCGTATCGACGCATGCCGTTCACCCTGCGGCAGGGTGGCGTCGCTATGAGCCGTCGTCGTGGGTGGGATTTCATGGCGCCACGCGGGGCTTGCCGCGCTTCTCGCGATCGGCGCGGCCGGACCGGCCGGCGCGCAGGCAAGGCTGCAGTCGGCCGACGAGGCGCTGGCGCAGGACGCCGCCACCTGGGCGCGGGCCGCGGGGCTGGACCCGGTGGACGCGCTCGCCCGGCTGCGGGCGCAGGAAGCGGGGGCGGCGGTCACCGATGCCCTGGCGCGCGAGTTCGCGGGACGGCTGGCGGGGCTGTGGGTCGAGCAGCGGCCCGCCCATCGCATCGTCGTGCGGCTGACCGGGGGTGAACCGGTGCCGTCGCGGATCGTCACGATCGCCGGGCTGTCCGTACCGATCGACTTCGCGCCCGGCGCGACCCTGACGCGGGAGGCGTTGCTGGTGGCGCTCGCCGACCGCCAGGCGGCGATCCGCGCCGCGCTGGTGCAGCCGCCGGGCATCGGCATCGACCCGCGGACGGACGGGCTGGTGGTGCTGGCCGGGGCCGGCGAGGTCGACCGCGAGGGACGCGCGGCGATGGCGGCGCGGCTCGCCGCGGTGGCGGGCGTGCCGGTGGCGGTGCGCGCGCTGGGGCGCGAGGACGACATGACGGCGGGCGGCGGAGCGGCAGGCGGCGGAGCGGCGGGCGAGGATGTGGACGGTGGGGGCGTGGAGGGCGGCGCGCGGGTGGTCGGGGTCAGCGCGGTCGACGGTCGCCGCTACGCCTGCACCGCGGGGTTCGCGGTCACCGACGGCGTGCGCAGCGCGGTGGTGACCGCGGCGCACTGCCCCGACGCGCTGTCCGTCGTCGATCCGGCGGGCGGCGGCGACGTGCCGCTCGACTTCGCCGGGCAGTGGGGCTGGGGATATCAGGACGTCCAGGTCAACGTGTCGCCCGGCGTGCTGGGCCCGCGCTTCCTGGCGGACACCGGCAAGACGGTCGCGCGCGCGGTGACGGGGGCGCGACCGCGCGGCGCGACGCGGGTGGGCGACGTCGTCTGCCATCGCGGCGAGCGCACCGGCTACAGCTGCGCCGAGGTCGCCTTCACCGACTTCGCGCCGGCGGGCGACCTGTGCGGCGGCGCGTGCCTGCCGACCTGGGTGGCGGTGCGCGGACCCAGCTGCAAGGGCGGGGACAGCGGCGGGCCCGTGTTCCTGGGCGGGGTCGCCTACGGCATCGTCAAGGGCGGCAGCTACCGCGCCGGCGACGGCCGGTGCGGCTTCTACTACTACATGTCGACCGATTACCTGCCGACCGGCTGGTCGCTGCTTCGCGCGGCGCCCGCGATTTCCCCCCTTCCCACCGGCATCGCCGCACGCTAGATCGCGAGCACCCGGGCGGGTGTAGCTCAATGGTAGAGCAGAAGCTTCCCAAGCTTACGACGAGGGTTCGATTCCCTTCACCCGCTCCACCATCCAAACGATAGCTGCCGCGTGCGCGGTTTCGTCGCGGGGCAGCGACGGAGCACCCGCATGACCGCCAACCCCTACGACATTACCCTCGGCCTCTATGTCGGCGGCGAGTGGATCAGCGACGGGCGCGAGACGGAGGGGGTGACGGACCCGGCGACGGGGCGCGAGCTGGCGCGACTGCCGCATGCGACCGCCGCCGATCTCGACCGGGCGCTGGAGGCGGCCGAGCGCGGGTTCCGCCTGTGGCGCGCGACCGCGCCGGAGAAGCGCGCCGCGGTCCTCCACCGGGCGGCGCAGCTGGTCCGGGAACGGGCCGACCGTCTCGCCGCGATCGTCACCGCGGAGGAGGGCAAGCCCTTTATCGAGGCCAAGGGCGAGACGCTGGCCGCGGCGCAGCTGATCGACTTTCACGCGGGCGAGGCGACCCGCATCTACGGCCGGGTGCTGCCGCGACCCGCAGGCACCCGATCGCTGGTGCTGCACCAGCCGGTCGGGCCGGTGGCGGCGTTCTGCGCGTGGAACTTCCCGGTCATCAACCCGGTCCGCAAGCTGTCACCGGCGCTGGCGGCGGGCTGTTCGGTGATCCTGAAGCCCAGCGAGGAGACCCCGGGCGCGGCGGTGGAGGTGATGCGCTGCTTCCAGGAGGCGGGGCTGCCGGGCGACGTCGCACAGCTCGTCTTCGGGGTGCCGGACACGGTGTCGCGCCACCTGCTCGCCTCGCCGGTGACCCGCAAGCTCAGCTTCACCGGGTCGGTGCCGGTCGGCAAGCACCTGCTGCGCCTCGCCGCCGACACGGTGATGAAGTCGACCATGGAACTGGGCGGGCACGGGCCGGTGCTGGTGTTCGACGATTGCGACCTCGACCGGACGGTGGAGACGCTGGTCGTGCACAAGTTCCGCAATGCCGGGCAGGTGTGCGTCGCGCCCACGCGCTTCCATGTCCAGGACGGCATCTACGACCGCTTCGTAGCGGCGTTCGCCGAGCGGACGGCGGCGATGAAGGTCGGCAACGGGATGGACAGGGCGACCCAGATGGGGCCGCTCGCCAACCCGCGGCGGCCGGAGGCGATCGCGGCGATGGTGGACCAGGCGGTCGGGGCGGGGGCGCGGCTGCTGACCGGCGGCGCGAGGGGGGAGGGGTTCTTCTTCTCGCCCACCGTCCTCGCCGACGTGCCGCTGTCCGCGCGGGCGATGAACGACGAGCCGTTCGGCCCGGTGGCGCTGATCGGCCGCTTCGGCAGCGACGACGACGCGATCGCCGAGGCGAACCGGCTGCACTACGGCCTGGGCGCCTACTGCTTCACCGAGAACGGTCGCCGGCAGAACCGTCTCGGAGACGAGATCGAAGCGGGGATGATCGGCATCAACACGGTGCGGCTGAGCTGGGGCGACGCACCCTTCGGCGGGGTCAAGGAGTCGGGCTTCGGATCCGAGGACGGGCCGGAGGGGATCGCGGCGCACCTGATGACCAAGGCGGTCCATATCGCGTGACCGGCGGGTCCGGCGCGGCTTGCGACCGTTTTTGCTGCGCCGTCCCGGCGCCGGGACCCGTGTCTCCATCAAGCGGCGGACCGACCGGACATAAACCCCGGCCTGCGCTTGGGTGACGGTGGTGCAGGAAGGTTGGACCCGCCCAAGCCGGACCGGAGTCGCGGCCGGTGGTCAGCGTCGCCAGCGGTCCATCGCCCGGTCGTAGGCCGCGCGGGCGTCGTCGCGGGTCCGTTCAAGCCGCTCGACGGCTTCGCGGTGGTCGCGATCGGCGGCGCGGCGCTCGCGGGCCAGTGCCGCCTCGTGGTCGGCAAGGGCGCGGAGGCGTGCCTCGTGATCCTTCGTCGCGCCTTCGATTGCCGCCTCGGCGTCGTCAAGGGCGGCGCGGCTCGGTTTCGGCGGGCGTTTGGGTGGTGGAGCGACGGGCCGCTTCGCCGCGGCCGTCCCGGTCGGCTTTGGTGTGGGGGTGGGCGGCAGCGCCGCGAGGTGGTCCTCGGCGGTGCCGCGCGGCACGCGGATCACCTCGCCGGGGCGGGCAAGCGGAGCGGCGGTAAGCGCCGGGTCGGTGACCTCCTCCGCGACGCCGCGCGCGAACAGGTCGGCGTCGCTGCCCCAGGCGGCGAGCGCGGCCTTGCGGCTGGGCGCGGCGACGTAGGCGTCGTGGAAACCGATCGGCGAGCGGAACACCTTCAGCGCGCGGGGCATGGGATGAACCCGCGCGCGGTCAGGCGGCCGCCGCCACTGCGTCGAGATCGCTCGCGGCGTGGCGCTCGGCGATGCCGCCGTCGGGCTTGTTGACCAGCCGTCCGCGCCGCACCGCCGGGCGCGCGTCGATCGCCGCCGCCCAGCGGCGCACATTGGCGTAGTCGTCGACCTGAAGGAAGGTGGCGGCATCGTACAGACGCCCGAGCACCAGCTGGCCGTGCCAGGGCCAGATCGCCATGTCGGCGATCGTGTAGTCAGGGCCGGCGACGTACTCGCTTTCCGCCAGCCGCCGGTCGAGGACGTCGAGCTGGCGCTTCGCCTCCATCGCGTAGCGGTTGATAGGGTATTCGAGCTTCTCGGGCGCGTAGGCGTAGAAGTGGCCGAACCCGCCGCCCAGCATCGGTGCGGCGCCCATCTGCCAGAAAAGCCAGGACAGGCACGCGGTCCTCGCCGCGCCGCCGGATGCGAGGAAGGCGCCGAACTTCTCCGCCAGGTGGACTAGGATCGCGCCCGATTCGAACACGGACACCGGCGCCGCCCCGCTGCGATCGACCAGCGCGGGAATCTTGCTGTTGGGATTGATCGAGACGAAGCCGCTGCCGAACTGGTCGCCCTCGCCGATCCGGATCGGCCACGCATCGTATTCGGCCCCGTCATGGCCGGCGGCGAGCAGTTCCTCGAACAGGATCGTCACCTTCTGGCCGTTGGGGGTGCCCAGCGAGTAGAGCTGGAACGGGTGGTCGCCGACCGGCAGGTCCCGGTCGTGGGTCGCGCCCGCCACCGGACGGTTGATCGACGAGAACCGGCCGCCGCCGTCCTTGTCCCAGGTCCAGACCGCAGGCGGGGTGTAGCCGGTCATGCCGCAAGCTCCTCATCGATGAAGCCGGGAGGTGGCGTGGGCCCGCGCCGGTATCAAGGTTGACGCGCCCCGGCCTGCCGCTACCCCCGTGGCGGATGATGGACAGGTCCGCCGACGATCATCCGTGGTGGGAGCGGGGGGTGATCTACCAAATCTATCCGCGCTCCTTCGCCGACGCGGACGGCGACGGAGTGGGCGACCTGGCCGGGATCATCGCGCGGCTGGACCATGTCGCGGGCCTGGGGGTGGACGCGATCTGGCTGTCGCCGATCTTCCCGTCGCCGATGGCCGATTTCGGCTACGACGTCGCCGATTACTGCGGGGTCGACCCGCTGTTCGGGACGCTGGCGGGGTTCGACCGGCTGGTCGCCGCCGTCCACGCCCGCGGGCTCAAGCTGCTGCTCGACTTCGTTCCCAACCACAGTTCCGACCGGCATCCGTGGTTCGTCGAGAGCCGGTCGTCGCGCGACAGCCCCCGGCGCGACTGGTACATCTGGCGCGATCCCGCACCCGATGGCGGACCGCCGAACAACTGGCTCAGCGATTTCGGCGGATCGGCCTGGACGTGGGACGAGGGCACCGAGCAATATTACCTCCACGCCTTCCTGAAGGAGCAGCCGGACCTCAACTGGCGGGAACGGGCGGTGCACGCGGCGATGACCGCGGCCATGCGCTTCTGGCTCGACCGCGGGCTCGACGGGTTCCGGATCGACGTGCTCTGGCACATCGTCAAGGCGGAGGGCCTGCCCGACAATCCGCCCAACCCCGCCTGGACCACGGCGGTGACCGAGCGGGACCGGCTGCTCCAGCGCCATTCGACCGACCAGCCCGAGGCGCACGCGATCGCGGCCGACTTCCGCGCACTCGCCGACGATTATGGCGGCCGCGTGCTGGTGGGGGAAATATTCCTGCCCAACGAGCGGCTGGTGAAATGGTACGGCACGCCCGAGCGGCCGGGGGTGCACCTGCCGTTCAATTTCCAGCTGATCGAGAACCCGTGGGACGCGGGCGTGCTGGCGCGGGCGATCACGGATTATGAGGCGGCGCTGCCCCCCTGGGGCTGGCCCAACTGGGTGATCGGCAGCCACGACGCGCCGCGCATCGCGGCCCGGATCGGCGAGGCGCAGGCGCGGGTGGCGGCGATGCTGATCCTGACCCTGCGCGGCACCCCGACGCTGTACCAGGGCGACGAGATCGGCATCGGCCGCGTCGACATACCGCCCGACCGCATGCGCGATCCCCAGCATCACCGCCAGCCGACGCTGGACATCGGCCGCGACCGGTCGCGCACACCGATGCCCTGGGACGCGTCGCCGGAGGCGGGGTTCACGCAGGGCGCGGAGCCGTGGCTTCCGCTGAACCCCGACTGGCCGACCCGCAACGTCGCCGCCCAGGCGTCGGACCCCGGCTCGATGCTCAACCTCTACCGCGCCCTCCTGGCGCTGCGGCGCGCGCACGATGCGCTGTCGGTGGGCACGATCGCGGTGGTGGCGGGCGAGGGCGACCTGCTGCGGTTTGAGCGGCGTCACGGCGCCATGCGGCTGCTGGTCGCGCTCAACCTCGGACCCCGGCCGATCGCGCTCGGCGCGCGCGGGCGGGTGCTACTGTCGACGCTGGGCGCGGGGGCGGATGCGGCGGTGCTGCGGCCCGACGAGGGACTGATCCTGGACCTGGAGATGGCATGAAGATCGCGATGCTCAGCTCGATCTCGTGGCGGACGCCCCCGCGGGAATATGGGCCTTGGGAACTCGTATCGAGCCTGCTCGCCGAGGCGCTGGTCGCGCGCGGGGTCGAGGTGACGCTGTTCGCGACGCTCGATTCGGACACCGCGGGCGCGCTCGCCGGGGTCGCGCCCCGCGGCTATTCGGAAGACGGGTCGCTCGACGCCAAGGTGTGGGAGGCGATGCACGTGGCGCATTGCTTCGAGCGGGCGGGCGAGTTCGACCTGATCCACAACCAGGCCGACTTCGTGCCGCTCGCCTTTTCGCGGCTGGTGGAAACGCCGGTGGTGACGACCATCCACGGGTTCGGATCGGACCGTATCCTGCCGATCTACGAGGCCTATGACGACCGGGTGCATTACGTCGCCATCAGCGACGCCGACCGCCGACCCTCACTGACCTATGCCGCGACGATACACCACGGCATCCCGGTCGCCGACTTCCCGTTCGACCCCGCGGGATCGGACGACCTGCTGTTCTTCGGCCGGATGCATCCCGACAAGGGCGCGGGCGAGGCGATCCGCGCGGCACGGGCCACGGGCAAGCGGCTGGTGATGGCGGGGCTGGTGCAGGACCCAGGCTATTACGACCGGGAGGTCGCGGCCTTCCTGGGACCGGCGGTCGAGCACGTCGGGACGGTGGGCGGCGAACGGCGGCTGCGGATGCTGGGGCAGGCACGTGCACTCCTCCACCTCATCGGCTTCGACGAGCCGTTCGGCCTATCGGTGATCGAGGCGATGGCGTGCGGGACGCCGGTGATCGCGTACAACCGCGGCTCGATGCCCGAGCTGATCGAGGACGGGGTCAACGGCTTCCTGGTCGACGATCTCGACGGCGCGGTCGCCGCGATCGGCCGGGTGGGGGAGATCGACCGCGCCGCCTGCCGCCGCACGGTGGTCGAGCGGTTCAGCGTCGAGCGGATGGCGGACGACTATCTGGCGCTCTACCGCCGCCTCCTGGGCTGAGGCCGGCGATCGCGATGGATCGCCGGCCGCTCGCCTGCGGTCAAAAGCGGAACGAGGCGCCTGCCCGGAACTGACGCCCGATCAGCCCGGCATAGTGCCAGGTGGTCAGGAAGTTCGGTGCGCTGGCATAGGCCGCCGGCGCGATCGGGGCGCGGGCATCGAGCAGGTTCTGGACGTTGACGTAGAAGGTGAACGCGTCGTTGACTTTGAAGGTCTGGTTGAGGTCGACGTTGATGAACGGCCGGACGTAGCAGAAGTTGTTGAGGTTCGATGTCCGGTAGAGGTTGGCGTCGCACCCGAGCGACAGGTTGCCCTGGTCGGCCGACACTTCCTTGATCCGCCCGACATAGTACGTCGTTGCGCTGATCGAATATTCGCCGAGGTCGAGCGTGTTCTGCCAGTTGCCGCGGATGCGCGGGGTGCCGTTGCCCGACGACAGGTCGTACGGCCCGAGCGTGCCCGCGAACCGCTGCACCCCGGTCGAGGTCATGCGATCGTAGCGGATGATGTAGTTCGCCTCGACCCGGCTGGTGAAGCGGACGCCGCCGCCCAGCGGCACCGTCGCCGTCGCCGAGAAGTCGAGCCCTTCGGTCTTGTCGGCGTTGACGTTGACGAAGGGCGCGTTGACGATCAGCACGCGGGGCAGTGCGTTGGGATAGAGCGGGTCGACCGCGTCGATCACGTTGCACGAATAGCCCGCGCCCACCGCCGCCACCGCGGCGCAGCCCGCCGCCGACGCCGCCGCGGCGCTCGGGTAGCTGTTGCCCGCGACCGAGTAGTAGGCGGTGATCGCCTGCCCCGCGAGAGGGCCGGCGACGATCAGGTCGGTCTTCTTGACGTTGTAATAGTCGACGGTGGCGCTGAACCAGCGGACCGGCTGGAAGATGGTGCCCGCGGTGAAGCTGCGCGACTTCTCGGGGCGCAGGTCCGGATTGCCGACGAAGCCGCGGCCGACCGAATAGTTGAAGTTGTACGGGTTGCCGCCGTTGACGCAGGTGCCGGCATTGTTGCTGCCGCCGTGCTGCGCGCAGAACGCGCCGGGGGGCGCGATGCTGACGAAGCCTGCATATTGGCTGCGCGGACCCGACTCCGCGAAGGTCGGGGCACGGAACCCTTGCGAGTAGGTGCCGCGCAGCGCGAGCTGGCGGAAGGGCGTGAACTTGGCGCCGACCTTGGGCGAGAAGCGGCCGAAGCCCTCCGAATAATGGTCGTACCGGCCAGACAGGTTGACGTCGAGCTGCTCCAGCAGCGGCGCGTCGAGCTCGCCGTAGCCTGCCACCACCGTGCGCTCGCCGAACGCCGAGGAGGTGGTGAGGCCGTAGGTGTCGAGTGCGACGTTCTGGTTGCGGTTGGTCAGCTTTTCGCGCCGTACCTGGCCGCCGAGCGCGAACTGCACGGTGCCGCCGGGCAGCTGGAACAGCTCCTTCGCGATCGATGCGTCGAGCGAATAGAGTTGCGAGTTGGACGGCGTGGTCTTGTCGGGGGCCAGGGCCTGGCGCACCGCGGCGGTGTTGAGCGACGGGTTGACGAAGTTGTACGAGCCCGTGTTGATCGCCTGGCGCAGCGCGGCGATGTTGATCAGGCCGTGCTGGGTGATCGACAGGTCGTCGCGCGCGGCGACGCCCTCCACCCGCCAGCGCCAGCCGCCGTCGAACCGGCCGTTCAGTCCGGCGGTGAAGCGCGCCACCTCGTTGGTGCGGTCGCTTCCCCCGGCGATGTCGCCAAACAGGTAGTAGATGCGCGCCGCGCCCTGCGACGGGTTGGCGGCGAAGGCGGCGGCATAGGGGTTGTTGGGGTTGAGCCGCCGGTCGGCGGCGGTGGCGCAGTTGGTGCCCGATGCGCAGATGTAGACGGGCAGGACGATGCCCGGGTTGCTGGTCGCGACCGACGGCGAGCCGCCGAACGGCTGGGTCTGGCGGATGGCCGACGGGAAGGCGCTGGTGATGCTGACATAGTCGCGGCTGTAGCTGCCGGTGACGTACGCCTCGACATCGTCGCCGAGCCGGACGCTGGCGCGGCCGTTGAACGAGTAACGCTCCTGGAGCGGCTGGATCTGGCGGTAGAGGTCGATCAGGTCGTACTTGCACCCGGTGCCGCGTGCCGCGCCGGTCGCGATGGTGTAGGTCTCGCGCGCGCAGTTCGCGAGGCCGAGCGCCGTGTAGGTGGCGTAGGTCTGGCCGGCGTCGTTGATGACCGCGGTGCCGCCCGCCAGCGGGTTGTTGAGGTCGGTCTGCGTGGTGCGCACGACATAGGCGGTGGGGGTGTTGAACGCGAGCGACCCGTCGGCGGCGTTGTTGTCGTTGCCGCCGATCGAGGTGAGGTCCTGGGTGTTGTAGGGGAAGCCGCGGCTGTGGTTGGAGACGCGGCCGTCGCGCTGGTATTCGGCGTTGACGTAGACGTTCCAGCCGCGGTCGTCATAGTCGCCGATCCCCGCGGTCACGTGCGCGCGCTGGCGGGCGGCATCGCCGCGCTCGGCGACGCCCGCCTCCACCGTGCCTTGCAGTCCGGTGAACTGCTTCTTGAGGATGAGGTTGACCACGCCGCCGATCGCGTCGGCGCCGTAGGTCGACGAGGCGCCGTCCTTGAGCACCTCGACCCGGTCGATAAGGCTGAACGGGATCGAGTTCAGGTCCACATAGGCGTTGTGGCCGTCGTCGTTGATGGGGAAGTTGGCGGAGCGCAGCCCGTCGACCAGCACCAGCGTCGACGACACGCCGAGCCCGCGCAGCGACACGGCGGAGCCGCCGGCCGAGAAGCCGGACTGGAAGCCGGTGCCGATCGAGCCGGCGCTGTCGGCGGAGATCGAACGGATCGCCTCGGACGCGGTGGTGATGCCCGCCTTGGCGAGCGTGTCGGCGGTGAGGATCGTGACCGGCGAGGGGGTTTCGGTGTCCGCACGGCGCAGGAGCGAGCCCGTGACGACCACGTCGCCGCCCGCACCCTGGTCGCTGGCGCCCTGGACGGTGTCCGGGTCGGCCTGCTGCTTTTCGATCTCCACGGCGCCGGGCGAGCGGGGAGCGGTCTGCGCCGAAGTCTGCGCCAACGCCGGGCCGGCGGCGAGCATCGCCAGGGTGGCAACGCCGCCGATCAGGTGTGCGCGTCGATAGCTCTTCATCGATGATCCCCGTTTCCCGCGCACCGCATCGTTACGCCTGCGCCTCACGGAGCCGTGTGGACGAGGCCGTTTCGGCTGTAAATCGGTCGTCGCGCCCAGGTTTCCGAATGTTGCCGGATGATGTTTTCGCGACACAAAGCGGCAATCGCCATGTCCCGATCGGGCGCGATCGCCTTTGCAGGCGATCACGCGGCATCGACGCTGCTGATGATGGCGGCTGGTCGGGGAGACAGGATTCGAACCTGCGACATCCTGCTCCCAAAGCAGGCGCGCTACCGGACTGCGCCACTCCCCGACGCGACGCGCGGCCTAGGCCTGGGCGCGGCGGTTGGCAAGCGGGCGGAGCGTCATGCTCCCCAGAGCGGACCATCCGGCTGGGCGAGATCGTCGCGGTCGTCGATCCGAGGCTCGTCCGTATCGGGCGCGGCGCGTCGCGGCGGCAGCGTCGGATCGCCGCCGCCTATGCGCACGCGCAGGAACGCACCGGCCGCGGTCATCCCCTGGAAGATCGCACGCACGTCCTCACCGCGGCGCATGCGCGCGGCGATGAAGGGCGCGCGCTCCGCGGAGAGGTAACCGAGTTGGTGGCCATCGACGGCGAACACCGCCACGGCGTGTTCGTCATGGGGGTTGGTCGGCTCCGGCCGGAGGTCGAGCGGGGTGCCGGGCGCCAACATCATCAGCGCCGAGCGGCGATTGGTGCGGCGGCGGTCGGCGTTGGGGAAATCGATACCGACGATCGCAAGGGTCAGCTCAACCATGATCCGTCCGCTGGAAGTCGTGCGGTGGGCCCGGCAGGACTCGAACCCGCAACCTAGCCGTTATGAGCGGCCAGCTCTAACCATTGAGCTACAGGCCCTCCGCCCGCGTCGCCTAGCCCAAAGTGCGCCAAAGAAAAAGGGCGCTCCCCATCGCAGGGAAGCGCCCTCCGATCCGGCGGGCCGAGGTTCGGCCGCCGTCCTCAGTTCATGTTGTCGATCTTGGCGTCGGCGGCGTCGCCGACATTCTCCGACGCCTGCTCGAGCGCATCCGCCTGATTCTCCATCGACTGGGCGGCGGCGGCGTTGGCGGTGTTGTCGGCCATGTCCTCGAGATTGTCGGCCGCGTTGTCGAGCGCGTCCTGCATCATCTCGGCATTGTTCTGGACGGCCTGCGCCTCGGGCGACTTGGAGCAGGCGGTCAGCGACACCAGGCCGGCGACGGCCGCGACGAGCATGATCTTCATGATGATCCCTTTCGAAGGCGGGCGGCCCGTACAAGGGCCGCCCGGCACATCACATGGAGGTGTTCTCGACGTTGGTCTCGACCGCATCGGCGCGGTTCTCGGTCGCCTCCGAGGCGTTGTCGAGCGCGGCGGCGGTGTTGGCGTCGCCCATGTCGGCGGCGTTCTCCGACATGGCTTCGAGGTTATCGGCCTGGACCTCCAGGTTGTCCGACAGGTTGTCGGCGGCCTGCTCGGTGGGCGTGCGGTTGCAGGCGGCGAGCGGCAGCAGCGTGGTGGCGGCGAGAACGAGGGCGAACTTCTTCATGGCGGGTGCTCCCAAGGCATAACAAAACGTCGCGCCCGACATAGCGTCGCCCGCGAAGCCCCATGAATACCCGACCGGATTGGTGGGTCAATCCGCTTTCACGCACGGGGCGGGCAGGTTGCGACGAGCGGCGTCACTCGCCACCGCCCCGCAGGGGAACCGGCCCGATCTCCTCGGCGGCGTCGGCGACCACCGCCAGCATCGCGGTCCAGGCGGCGACGTTCTGGCGGAGCTGGACGGGATCGACGCGGTCCAGCGTGTCTTCGGGCGTGTGGTGCCAGTCGAAGTAGCGGAGCCCCGACTGGTTGAGGTCCACCCCGGCGACCCCGGTCCGGACCACCGGCGCGATGTCGGTGCCGTCGCCCGCCGTGCCCGTTCCCCGAACGATGCCGAGTGGGGCGAGCGCCGTCGCCAGCCGATCCCCGATCGCCTTGGCGGGGGCGGCGAAGTTGGTCTCGAACCGCCAGACCCGGTCGGCGCCGAAGTCGCTCTCGCTGGCGGTGGCGTGGCGCTCGCTCGCGTGGGCGCGCGCATAGGCCTGGCCGCCCCAGCCGCCGGTCTCCTCGTCGCCGAACCAGACGACGCGAATGGTGCGGCGCGGGCGATGGTCGTCCATGATGAGCTTAGCGGCTGCGGTGGTGATGCCGAGGCCCGAGGCATCGTCGATCGCGCCGGTGCCGAGTTCCCAGCTGTCGAGATGGCCGCCGATCAGGACGACGCCCGCGTCGCGGTCGGTGCCCGGCACCTCCGCGACGACGTTGCCCGACATGCGATTGCCGACGAAGCGGGGAGTGAGGACGAGGCGGAGCCGCACCGGCCCGCCGAGCTTCACCATCCGCTCGAGGTTCTCGGCATCGGCCACCGAGAGGGCGGCGGCGGGGATCGGCCGGACGCCGGGGTCGAAATTGGTGCCGCCCGCATGCGGCCCACGGCCGTGGTCGGTGCCGATCGACCGGATCACCACGGCTGCCGCCCCCTTCTTCGCCGCAACGTTGGGGCCGACGAACCGCGCCGCGCCGGACGAGCCGTAGCTCGACCCGTCCTGGGTCGGCTGCATGGCGTTGGAGACGAAGGCGATCTTGCCCCTGACCGCGGCGTCGGGGGCGAGCAGCAGGTCGTTGAGCGAGGCGAAATACGCGATCTCTCCCGTCAGTCCCGTCGCCGGGGTCGCACCCGAGTTGCCGAGCGCGGTCAGCCTGAGCGGCTGCGCGTGGGCGCCGACGACCTCGCCATGCTCCTCGCCGCGTTCCCAGACGTTCCGGAGCTCGTAGGGCTCGATCCGGACATTCCGGAAGCCGAGCGCCTTGAGGCGGGCGACCGACCATTCCCGCGCCCGGGCCTGCGCCGCCGACCCGCCGGGCGGACGCGGCCCGATCTCGGTCGTGAGCCCCTCCACGATCGACCAGGCGACCTCGTCCTTGAGCGCCCGATCGCGGAGCTGTGCGACCCGGCCGTCGACCGTCACCGGCAGCGGCGTGGGGCGGGGGCGGGTCACCGCCGGCTGGGTCGCGGGCGCGGGCGTCGCCTGGGGGGCGGCGCTCGCGAGCAGGAGCCAAGCCAGGTGCATCATCGTCCGCGTCCTTCCGGTTTCGTCTGGGAGGGGTTGGCTCATCGGGACGCCGGGCACAAGCGCTCGCGTT
>Ga0325400_1001195_pt1 | contig 21102 bp, 10 predicted proteins | sample PopdelMetagenome_2_FD_205662 | JGI IMG/M metagenome (GOLD analysis project Ga0325400, IMG submission 205662) | Populus deltoides microbial communities from Bellville, Georgia, United States - Xylem-PdKOR-R1 | ecosystem: Host-associated > Plants > Phyllosphere > Stem > Wood/Secondary xylem...
ATTTTGGCATGATCAATTAATGAATAGTAACTTCCCTGGAAGAACTTTTGTTTTTAAAAATAGAGGTTTCTTCAACTGGATTTTTTTCCCTTAAAGGTTGACGGCTGGATAGTTACACAACAAGAAATTGAATTCTGTCTCCTGGTAAAAAAAAATTAAAAAAACTGTCATATCTATATGAAATTTCTTCTCTGAAGCCTCCCATTACATTCCATGCACCACGTAACAATTTTATTATATAGGTTACAGCTTCAAACGATAATTTGGGAAAAAAAATTTATGATGCATATGAAATAATTAGTTATGTCGTATTAATTATTTTATGAAATTTATGTAAAAAAAGATATAGATACAAATATAATGACCCATAGAAAATAACTGATTAATTAGTAATTATATGAATTATCTAGGAATATTTTGGTAGTTCTTGTTTTTATTTTTAGAAACAAACACAGAAAACTTGTTTTTCATTGTGTTTACGAAAACATGAACAGCAGACAACTTGTCATCGAGAATTCTTAAAATCAAACAAAATGATTTTAAAAAATTGTGATGATGGTTGCTGAACTATTTACTATATAAAGATGCTGAACCCTAGCTAATTAATAATTAAAAAAAAAAAAGTTGATTGGCATTAGAAATCAGTGGAGATGACAAAAAAAAAAAAACAAACTAAAGATGCAACCAACCGCTACCTTATGGTATGCTTTTGAAAAGGCAACGCAAAACGCTGGGCGCTGCAGGAGCCCTATCATGGAAAGGATCGATGTAGGGCTGCAGTGCTAGCTAGCTAGGTGTTACCAAAGGATTAATTAAACCAAGGTGATTTATCATTTTTAATCAAGTCCTAGAAAGTAGTAAACGGTCTTACATTTCTAAAAGTTGATGGTTACATAAGGATTTCATAATTTCCTAACTAACTCATAATTAATGTCTTCAATTTGATGATCTCAATGGCCGTCATCATTAGGTTTTGATATGATTGTTTTCACACTTAATCAAAATCAATCGAGTTACCATCATGGATTCTAGTTTTCTGCCTATAACTGAGGCTCATTATATCAACTTTTTACTGTCTTGCTAGCTTGAGAACACTGCGGTGATTTCAATCAAGGAATTCTTATTTGAATAGCTATTGATATGGTACGTAGTATCTTTTATGCTGCTCATGCTGCTGTGACTAGTGATACTATATTAATTATTCAATGAAATCTACTTTATAAAAATAGATAAATACAAATAAAAAAAATATCAAGTGAAGATATTCTTTTATTTATATTCTTAATATTTTATATATATTTTTAAAATATATAGAGTACTGGGATTATTATAAATAAAGTAGATAATGAAAGGGATCGATGACTGTTCATTATAAATAAAAGATTTGAAGATTCATGAAATTTTTACTAATTGTCATAATTATGTAACCCCGGGTTTAACTTAAATTAAAATATATACTTTAAGAACATGGAATTTTTCCGCCATGTCATTTTCTCTTTGGGCAAAACATCGTTTTCATATATCATCAAGGATTTTGAAATACAGATTTAGCCTAAAACTTAGCAAACAAAGAGTTAATTTGGCTATGACAAAGGGGGGTTAGTTTCGAGAAAAAGAGCAGACACAAAATTCCCAAGAACTAATTAAGTGGTCTTAATTAATTTGATTTCAATCCGACAACGTTGGTTTGTAAGCCATCGTTCATTTGTCTTGTGTAATTTCAAAGCCGTGTCTTCAATCACTCAACTAACTCTCACCATCCAAGAAAACGCAATTGGATGATGGAACAATTACACTCCTTTGCATCCCTTGGAGGAACAGAAGAAATTCACCTAGGCAGGTAAATTAGGTGAAACAATTATTCTATCATGGAGGAAGAAATCTAGAACCCGCCGCTCAGAGACAATTTAATTAGGTGTTTTTCTGGTCAAAGCAATGGAAATATTGCATATTGGTGATGATGTTATAGTGATGTTCCTTTGGTATACAGTCGTTTTAGTCAACCCATATAGAGATATCCTTTCTAGCGTTGGAAGAAGGGGAAAAAAAAAACGACAATCTCTTTCGGTTGGTATAAAGAAAAGGAGAGGCAGCAACAAGAATTTCAAATTTTTAGAAACAATAAAAGGCATGAAATTCAAAGCAAAGAGGGTCCCAATATAGAAGAAATGATACTCTTATTTTAGCCCCAAAACAACCCTCATCAATCATATAAAATTCTCACTCAAAGTTTTTGCATTGTCATTATTGACAATCACTATTTTGTAGTAGCAGTTACTTTTCAAAGTATTTTTCGTTTATAAATATATCAAAATAATTTTTTATTTATTTTTAAAATTTATTTTTGACATCAGCACATCAAAACAATCCAAAAATATAAAAACATTAATTTTAAACAAAAAAAAAGAGTAAAATTTAATTTTAGTCGATTTCTATTTAAGCTCCAATTCCAAATTCCAATTAGGAGAGTAATCAACGCCTTACTTTTCCTTCATCAATCTTTTCAATGGCCACATGAATACCTTATTTTTAACCTTATTTTTTTTAATTAATAAATTTTTTTCAAAAAAAATTTAATCATAAAGGGAACAAATTGTTTTTAATTAAAAAAAGTTTCTCAAGAAAATTAACGAGAGAAAACACAAATCTAAAAAAGAGAGGTTAAATTCCCATAATATATATATATAGTGTGAAAGGGTTCTTTCCTCGTGGGTGGGAACTTACAATTGCGCTTTCAAGCAAATTTGGAAGTAAATATTTGACTAGTCCACCCAATAAAGCTTCAAGATCGAGGACTCCTACACTAGCATGTATGCTCTTATATAGTTAAGGTAAAAAAAAAAAAAAAGACTCAAGGATGCTAAAGTCTCTCATTGAAACAAAAGGCATACAACGAGAGGATGTTAGATACATAGTGTAAGATCGTGTAACATGAATGACAAGTTTCTACAAATAATTTTTATGGTCGAACTTGTTTTTAAGGTAACTGATCTGGTGTAGCTAGTCCAGCCAAGTGACTGCATGCCATGAAACACGAGGGCTGGAGCTAGCTCTTTACTTTTTAGGATCCAAGGATTTGTATACAAAATTAATAATTGCTGAGAGTTTAATTATTAGTCGTTTCCCTTTCTACTTCTTCCCCCCCCCCCCCCCCCTTTTTTTTTAATTATTTATGTTTGGAATAATATTCATCTTAATTACCAAAATATTCCCAACGCTGATAATTTATTAATTTATTTCTCACGAAGACTTGATCGAGTTTATGATTTAATCCACCCAAACTACTCTTCACTAACACTTCATGCATATACGTTACATGCGTGTTTGATAAGGGCAAGTGGTCAGCTCATAGTTTTATTTACGTATTAATTATTTCTTTAATAATATATCAAGTTTTGTTTAATTTTATAGTGACTAGAGATACATGTATTCTCCAGATCGTGATATTATCAGCTAGGTAATTCAAAGTGAGGTAATAGTTGTTTTTTAAAGTATTTTTTACTTAAAAATATATTAAAATTTTGTTTTAATTTTTTTAATAATAAATTTGTTTTTTTTTTGTTTTAAATTTGTTTCTGAACAATTTTGTGCGGTTAAATGCTTTCGAAGAAGAATAAGGAAATTTACTGTTTAATTTCTCTCTGTCTCTTCTTCTGTTCTGAAACCAAAACTATACATCTTTGGTCAATACATTAATAGAAAAATTCTTGGGATTAGTAAAGAGCAACATTCAGTTAATGGTGATTGAGATTAACAAACAAGCAACAGTACTCTATTAATCAGTGGTTATTTGCATCCTACCTCTGTAAATTTGAAGGGTATCAAAAGGAAGACGAAGCACTAAGGTTTTTTTTTTTTTTTTTTACTGTGGTATTCGAGATTATAACAACGGGGTCGCTTTTTTTTAAGTATTTTTTGTTTTTAAATATATTAAATTAATATTTTTTAATTTTTTAAAATTTATTTTTGACAACAACACATTAAAATAATAAAAAATTATAAAAAAAACTTATTTAAAACCAAAAAAAGATTTAAACACAAAAATGTACACACTCTAGAGAGAGGTTCCGTGCCATCCATAACGAGGTAACAAAAATTGACCACGAAGAAATATAAAATAGGAAGGTAAGAAGAATGAAACAGACAGATAAAAAAGTTATGCTGGCATGTTCTTACCTTTTGTCCTGAGGATAAGGATAATGACAGGCCTGTAATAATTTTGTTACTGGAAATCAATTTTACTTGTACAATAAAATACAATCATAAAACTTATTCCAATATCGGCCGGCAGGAAATTACTAATAAATATTTACAGGGAGAAAATAATATATAAATATATGGTAATATATATATATAATCAGGGATACTTTACACTTTTCTTTTGAATCATAGCAGGAAAGAGACGGGGATCCCCTTGCCCTTTTGCTTCATATTAAAAAAGAAAGAAATAGGAGTGGTCGAATGAGCACTGTCACCAAGATTTTCCCTTGATTGATTTCAATTGAAAGATTCTGCCTGGAGCTTAACATGAACAAGATCACAGAAATGATGTAATGACATTGACCTTTAAAATATACCTCCCTCTGCTAATCAGCCCAAAGTCATAAGGCCATGTTTGTTTGTTAATCAATTAATAATACTATATATATAGGAGTAATTTTCAAAGTAGAATTTGAGTTCCATTTTTCATTGGTGGAATTGCTTTTCCATCCGAGACAGTAGCCATCTTCCTGTCTTGGGTGAACTCATGGAGGGAATAAATTTTATAGGAGGATAACATCATTGGGAGAGGGTGCCTTGATGCTTAAGTAAATCTTTTTTAGGTCCCCTGTCCATTATCCACTAATTAAAAGTGATTAGTGTACGTTTATTCGTTTTTAAACCGACACCATGCTATAATCTTGTACAAGGTTATGATACGATAAGATCCCTTCGCATGGCTTGTAGACCTATCCAGCTTTTTATCCACTTCTTTTCCCCCCCTGATGGTACCTCATAACACTACCATTCAAGTAATTGCAATGGTTTCAAGAGCCTTGCGTTGTCATTGATCAACCCTTGTCTCGGGCGTCTACTTGCTCGGTGATTGTCTCCATATATATACATATATATATAAATGGAAGCTTGTAGGTGAAATTTTGGAATAAACGAGGAGGAAAAGTAGGAAAAAAGAAAGATATGGAGAGCGAGGGGGGACAGTGGTGTATCTTTAATCATTTCTTTTGGCCTCGAACAAACTTTGGATGAATGGCGCTAATTTATGATATTGTCTTCGGATGTTACAAAGCATGGGGATAAAGGGGATGGAGAGTTTGACTTTGGAGAGAAGAAATTGATTCTTCTGGCTTAGGGAGCTAACTCCCTTCCAAATAGAAATTCCACGAGAGAGGCTCTCCATTGTCGCTAACTTGTTGAAGCAGAGTGTGTGTCAATTAGGGTTGGCCGGAAACACTTCTTCAACTTATGAACTGCTTCTTTAGGTGAAGCAATCTATTGGATTAGGAATTGGGATATTAAATAATGTTTTATAATTAGACATTGAAAAAAAAAAATGTTGTTGTACGTGAAAGGAGAAATTGACATTTCCTTTCAAGATCTTTAAAGAGCAAGAGGGCCCTCATGGCCCCTTATTGCCATGCGTTTGTTGGTACAAAAAAAAACAAGCACGGCCAACAAGAAAATCATGCTCTGGTCGCAACAGGAGAAAGAATGAAGAAATGACTAAAGCCCACTCCCTCAAAAGGCTGTTCGATGTATTTCAGTGGCTTCTTCCATCACATCCCCACTCTTGTCCCCTCCCCACCCCGAGAATCCCATGAATCCTTAATCCCCATTATGAAATAGCTCATCAAGCCATGCAGCTCAAGAGTGGCATACATATTGATTCAAAATCCAATCTCAGTTTTCACACCAGAACTCGGACAACAGTTGGCCTACCCAGAAGAACTCGATCGGACCATAACTGGACTTCCATGGTGATCTTGAATTCGGCATTTGTCTTGCGTTTTGTGTTTGCTTTTTCACCCGAATGGCTTCCATAGCTGCTCATATGGCTTATAATCCAAATTGATTTGCATCTCAGATAAATGGTTTGCACAAAGCTTATTGCACCAGGATTCTCAGATAAATGGCTTATAAAATACGTATATTGGCTTGAAAACAATGAACAAGCTCTGCACCAAAATTAAGATTGCATTTCTAGATTGAACTGGTCAATATCTCAATTAATAACAATCTATTGGAGATTTTTTTTTAGATTGCTTTATATATAGATCTTCCCATGTTCACATACAAGCTCCACAAAGGAGGGTAGAAAGACTAGTTCGTGGCAAAAATAATAGAGATACAGTTTTGCATCTTTGGAGCCAACATCAGCAAAAAGCCTGCCTTCCTCTGAGAAATTGGTTAACTGCTGTTAGTCAACAGTGTTGCCTTGATATGCTGACATAATGTCATAATCTCTGTTTCTTCTGTTTGGTTGCCTCTTCACCTGCTCTGTGAAAAAATCGATTAACAGAAAGATTAACAAAATGTATGAGAAATCATGGGTAGACAGTAGAACTTTATCAATACCATTTGTTTTCATAGCCACAAATTTCAGCAAGGAACCACCAAACAAACAATCAGCAGAGAAAAAAAAAATGTATGCCACGTATACTCAATTTAATGATAGGCACTGGTGTCCAGAAAAACCTTTTCACATATTCAATTTGCAGGAAACTGATTCATTGTCCAAGATGGATTTTGCAATCTAGGAAACATGAATGACAATGACTACATAGCCTGTATGGTTGTGGTTGGGTATGTTTTCAAGGATGTAGACTTCGGTTGTAAAGGAAGTGATAATAGGGCTGCAAAAAAATCCATAGTTTGCCAAAGAAACGCGAACATCACCTTTAATTTTAACTTAAAATCTGCAGGAACCAGTATCAGTTGACCACACAGAAATAAAGGACAAAATCTCTCAGCAAGTACATAACCCCTCAAGCATTTTCTCTAAACTAATGAACAAGTATTAATCGTCCTTCAGGAAAATCAAAGTAACAAAATGAACCGGATGCTGATCAATTGGATGTAGTTTTAGATGAAAGTTCTTGTAGCGGCATGAATAAAAGCACAAGGAAAGACAGAGAGATCAAATCTTCGACAAAAACTAGATACTAAATCTAGAATGATAATCATGGTGTTCTTAGTACAAATCTTGCACAAAATCATGACTTGTTTCCTTTAAAGCATCACCACCAATATAATTCCAATTTTCCAATGAAGGTAGGTAAATGAATTGATAAAAAAATAGTTGTAGAATTATCAGCAAGGTCCAAGAATCTAACCAGAATAAATCATAACTTAAGTCATTAACAACTGCACTTTGAGATACTTAATACCTTTTGATTGGTCTCCTTCTTTCATCAATATCGATGGAAGCCTTCAGCTCTTCAATGCTGGAGTCGTCCCCAGGATTACCTTTTAATAGATTGCAACAATCCGAGAATGCGGCAAGCTTAGTCAAGCCTTGAACATGTGATAAATCTTTAACCTTTCCTTTCAGATATTCCATCAAAAAGAGCCCTGCATATGGCTCAGAGAAAACACAACACTTTCTTAGCCACCATAAAAGTTGAAAACTTCACAGAATTGATTCGAGTTACAAGGAAGGTGCATTCAGCCAGGGAAATGATGCAGACATTCTGTTATTATATTCGGCATGTAAGGGCATTTTTTTAGTGTTGGAGCTGCCAAAGAAGGATTCTAAGAAAATGATAAAGAGTGATTCGCAATTGCAGTTTCAGGACTTGAGCCATGCAGTTACTTGGCAGCCTGAAAAATTTACAACTGCACCACTCAGTGACCAATTTTCATCATACTCAGTTACCCTTCATTTTTAATCATATCAAACACCTACGACAATCAGAGGGTCACAATAATCAAATTTTTTTATTGGAATCTGGACATCATGTTTGTGTTCACAAGCTTATAGAGACGAGCACTGCAATGTGATCCTTAAAGGGCTAGAAGATTCAGTGGATTCTCAACTACTAATTGGGTTTGGAGGACGTAGCAGAGGTCATAAATGACACTAGAATGCAAGTTAGGGCCACATAACATTAAGCATCTCAAGCTCTAACAATGCGGCCACCAAATTAATCTCACAACATTTTACTCCAGTTCTAATGTCAATCGCCATTGAGAACAAGTCAAACAGAGTACAAACCCTAATAAAAATGAATCCTGTACACCAAACAAACAAACAAACAAACAAACAAATAAATAAGACAACTTAACAAGAAAGACCTCAGAGCAACACTAGCAATAGTCACACATGTCATGAGCATCGCATTCCGGCCATGCATACAATACATGCGTGGCGAGTTAGAATCAAATTCTCAGCACAGATGTTTCACACACACGACTGGAATGCAAAAATTGCACAGCATGCATGAATATTTTTCTTTTATGGTGAGAAACTCTGGCGCACACCTTCTGGTGCAGGTCAAATAAAACCCGGAAAGACACCTAGCTGGCTCAGCGCAACTTCCCGTCACATGAATTATTTTCTGAATTAAACTTTCAACAGTTCACCATAACTCCATATCAATTTACAATCGATAAAAATTAATTAAAAACAAAAGAAAAAAAAAGCATAAAAAATACCGACGGCTCGAAGCGTCGGCGAATCGAATTTCTTGGCAAGTTCATCATGACCGAGTACCTTTGCCCGATGAAGAATTAATGATTTTAACGTAATAAGCATATCCTGCAAACAGAAATTTTAAAAAATAAAACTATTTAATTCATCATGAATTATACGAGCAAGAAATAAATGAGAAAATCCCTGTTTAACTTACAAGCTCCGATTCTGACAGGTTACAGAGCCAGCGTATGTCTTCGGGACTGTTATCAACCAAAGTTTCTCCTCTGTTATCCATGTGAGAGGTTTTGTGATTATTTAGCCCCGGATGCTTCCGCAGGTGGAGGAGATGGCGGTGGGGTGGTGGCAGTGGTTGTGTTCTGAGGTAGCGAGCAAACCCTAGGAAGAGAGGAAATGGAGGCGTTTAGGTTATGGCAGCTGGACAGTTGCAGTCCGTTAAATTAGAATTTGTTTTTTTTTTTCTCTACTTCAAATCATTTTTTAAAAACCTAAAATTAGCCACTTTATTATCATCTGAGTCCCTAAACAAAATAATTTAGCAATTAGGTCCGAGAAACGTCTTGGACATTTCTCGACTGGATCCTTTTATCAATATCTATCATTTTTTTGGACAAGTTTTACAAACAGCATCGTTTTATAGCATAATGTGCATAGACATGTTAAGTAAACATTGATAGAAAATTCCAATTGAGAATTGTCTGAAACATTTAAGACTAAATTGATAAAATATTTTATTTTGGGACTCCGTTAAGGATGGAGATATATAGGTTACTGATTATACCAAGGTTTTCCTTTATTTCTTACAAGGAAGAAAAAATAGTTTCTTTTCTTGGTTAAAACATGGTGTATAATTAATTTTGAATATAAATTTAGGAAGAAATGAAAGATTGATCAATCCACTAGATTTAAAATTTCAAAATATAATTTATATTATTTTCTAATAAAATCTTGAAACTTTCATTCTATGCACAATATCCTCCTTCGTAGCCTGAAATACTATGAGAAGGCAATCTATTAGTACCAAAGAAAATCTGCAATTACCAACCAAGTTCACAGGAAGACACAGCAAGGAAAAAAAAAAGCTCCTCATTAAGTGTATTTGGAGTTTGCATGACATTACGTTATCTTTTCCACTGATTTCTCAGTTTTGAGATGGTGCACAAATGGAAAAAAGCTGTTAATAGCATCTCTCTTTGAAGTTTTCACCTTCGGTTGGCTGTTGGACTCAGTTTCTTTGCTCAAACATACATGAAACTGTTTCATGTTCTGCAGATGTAAGCTGCGAGAAAATCTGCAGAACAGAGAAAAAATGACACTTTAGGGTGATCTCGACATTTCTTCTCTTTTCCTTTAGGGACTTTTCTCTCTTAAGAAACGTTCATAAACCTCGCCCGATAGTTATTGCAGTTTCCTTCTTGTCACCAGTGAGCAGCCATATTTCCATCCCCGCTTGATCAAGTTTATCTATGCATCCTGGAACCTAATGTGAAGTCAAGAATGATGCATCAGTTCCATAAAACAAAATGTTTAACTTTCAATCCCTCGCATGTACTCACTCAGAAAGAGAGAAAGCTAACCCCTTTCCGCAACTTGGCTTTGACAGCAGCAACCCCCGACAGAATTAGTTCGTTTTCTATTTTTTCGGTTGCTTGATCCAGTAATTCTTCTCTCAGGACCTATTGTCGTCTTTGCCTGCGTAAATAGTGAGTTCCAATGTTCGTACTCAGCCTGTTCAAGTGTTCGGTAAGCAAATGCTAGAGTTCGAAATCCATCTTCTGCATAATTTGAAAGGTGTGAAGTTGTTGATTCTTACTATGCCCTACCATTTTCTGCAAGCCTATCGAAGTTCTTCAATCAAATTTGAAGTTCCATGTGATCACAAGTCAAAGTTCCAGTTTTATCTGACACAAAGATTTCTAATTGACCGAAGTTCTTCAATCAATTTTGAAGGTCAAGCTTGGACAGACTTACAGGTTGCTTCATCATACATTTGTATATCCTTGTTAATGAACATAGCTTGTAGAACTTCGACAGCTTCGATGGAGACATACAGAGAAATATGAGAGCCCTTGTGCACTGTAGAAAACCTGATTTCACAGGCTTTGACGATTTGAAGAGTGGATCAGAATCTTCCAAAAGAAGGTACCACGATTGACCCATATCAGATTTGATGACCACAGCAGACCTGGCGGAAGTTACCAGCGAAATCAGAACATGTATAGAGAAAAGTAGGCAGATGACTTTTATCAAAGAAGCATCTCAATCCAATTAGGTGAGATTCCAAGATATGATTTATATTATTTTCTAACACACCTCTTCAAGTTAAAGTTCTTTGGATTTGAAACTTGCACAAACCAACATTACCTTATACTTAATTTTTATCAAATAATAAAGATGGTAAGATTCGAACTCGTGACCACTTAATTATCAAGACTATAATACTATATCAAAGAATTATCTTAAGCCAATAAAGCTATTAAATAAAGTCTCAAAATTTGATTTGTATTATTCTAACGACTTTATCCGTCTTTCTTTCAAGCCTGCTTCGCTTTGATGGCGACGTTGTGGAATTCCCTACCACTTTTGTATCATGCCCGCTGAAGATCACGACTCCATATACATAATCGGTGTTTCGAAGTTTTGAATCTCTTAGAAGTACTTGAGAAGGGCTCAAGGGGTGCATTTTGTTATCAAACTCTAAATTCCCCACAAAATTGTAAAGGCTTCGATTGGGATCCTCACAACGGATAGTAGCTTTGAGTTCACTGAATTTGGCATCCTCATTCAGATCAAGTGTGACCTCTAAACATCTCTTGACTTTCAGATTCGTTTCTCTATCAAGGTTCAAAGTCTCTACATAACAAACACCATCTTCATAGCTTGAAGACAGCAAAAGAAGATCACTCGGGAAGTATTCATCCTTGTTAACCTTAACAACATCTCCTACCGAAAGTCCACTGCACAATTTATCCACAAATAAGCCATTTCCTGTACGAGCCTTTACAGTTCGAGTGTTTACGTTCAAGTCCTGCGGAGAATTAATGATAGCATAATCAGAGCATGAAAATCTATCTAAGTTTCACTTTAAAGTAAGAATATAAAAATTCTTAAATGTCAGGGTAATGGAAAATAAAGTGACGGATAATAATTGATGAGAAATGAGAACTGTCAAATGATACGAGGAGAAAATCAGAATTCATGCCATGTTTTGCTTCAAGTTACCTGCGGAAACCAATAACAATCTTCAACAGCCTCTTTGAGCATGCTGATTCCCACCATAAAAACCAATGGAGCAATCAAAATTTACAGGTTTAACAGGAACCAAAGAAGTGATAGACAACGCTGCTGTCAAAAGAAAATACAAATTGGCAACTCTGCGGAACTCTAAAAGTGCTTTGGGTAGAAAAGTGACAGCATTGTACTTTCTTGTGGATACCGATGTTTGTGTACTTGTAAGGTTTTCTCTTGTGCAGTTGAGGTTCATTGCAGAAAATCACTCGAGAAAATCCTGGCTGGCCAATGAACTCCTGAGCAGAATCAGAATCAGAATCGGATGTTTGCCGTCTAAAGCATGAAAATGAATACAGTTTGCTCCATCTTACCTTCCCCTTTGGTCTCCTACATGATTCCCGCATCATTCTCGCTACACAAATTTCTGTTAACGCAGAATGATATAGAAAACAGAACTTCAACTATAAGAAAATATAAAGTGCCTTTTCATTTCACCAACACCAAAACCAGAATTTTCAAGACCAGCCCTAATGATTTTAATAGCCAAGTGAGTGTAAGTTGTCTCCATCCAAACTTTGTCAGAACTCTAACATGAAAAAGTGGGTGCTGATAACATCCCACATCAAATTGGAAATTTCTGCCTTTTAAATTAAACCATTTCTTTGCTCATTGAGATTTTTCATAAATTTTTAAACTTTCACCATCACTAATCTTTTCTGAGAAAGACAGCACCAACGCAAAATCTTGGACTTTGTTGGAGCTTGCAGGCCTTTGACTGGGCTTCACACATGCGGCGGAACTCTCTCATCTGAATATAATAAATGTCAGTTTTGTTTATGCATGCCTTCGAAATTTCCGAAGTCGATCAACACAACGTGAAAATACTAAGAAAGACACGGTTATGCTAGCCTCTTTATCAAAAAACGGAAAGCTAGTTAATTTAGCATACTATGAACTCCCTCTAGATCTTGTAAACTTTCCTCCGAATTTGAGGTGTTGAACTCCCGGTATAAACGTCCACATGTGGAAGTTCATCTTATCGCCCCATGCTAAGAAATTTTGTTGAAATAAAGTGGCATCTTATTATAAAACAAGAGCGTTTTGGATAATATCATAACACATGTTGGATGACAAACTTGTAATATTTCATGTTTTTATATGTATAAAGTATTTTCTTGCTCAAAATACAAGATATGTTTAGTAATTTAGCCATCATAAATCCTCACATTTCATGGCTGCTGCATTGTTAAACAAAGCTTAACCTTGTAGTCAATCGTGCCGGATGTAGGACAGTAAGTGTGCAAGTCAGCATGCTACTTATGTCCTTGAATAAAAACATTTCTTTCTACCATTCCATTGCACTTTCTTTAGAAATCTGTTTAAGAATTATTTTAATGCCACTATAGTACGGGCTCTGGTTACGACATAATAGGTAAGCATCAACCGAAAATGAAGAAGTATCTCCCCCAGAATTACGAAAATCAGCAGAGCAGATGGGACTTTGATGGAAATTAGAATATGATTTGATTGCGGCCACGCTTACCGGCTGTGAAATGGATTCCAATGGGACTAAGAGAAGACAAAAGGGAAAAAACTTGCGAAGTTTGTAGGGAAATAAAAACAATTGAAGACAGGACCTTGGAACCAACGGCTACTTTTATTTTTTATTTTTAAATAAACAATCCCTAAGCTCAAATAAAAATCCAGAAGAATCAGGCTGAAGTTCTTACTGCATTAAACACATTGCATGGCAGTCTATGCTTCCTTTCCTGGATTTATCTCGACTATCTCGGACTGACTGTTTTCTTGTCTTGATTTTTACTGTTTGACCTCAAGGAAACTCCACATGATGTTTCAAGCATCATGAAAGATAATTATGAGAAAATCAGATGACTGATAGTTTTCTCTAGTGAACCGAGCATTAAATTATCCAGGTGCACAATGATTTAGCTACACACAAGAATCTCATCCCATCAGATGAACATATATTTTTCCAGAAACTTCAGACCTATCATGCTGTACTACTAACAGGATTCTTAATCTCAAATAATCTTCAACAGCTCAAGTCAAAATTGATACTAGTAGATAAGAGCCAAAGTATACAACAGTTATGCTTCTAATCTGCTCCTATGAGAGAAACTTGTAATCAAATTCCTTCATAAAATGGCTAATTTCTACAACAAAAGAACGATTTTACTGTGGAAAAAATTTCCATTCAGAGCAAAGAAAAAAACAAATTAAATGTTCAATTATCTCAAAGACGTACATTTTCATGTTCAATCTGACTTACAACATCAAGTGCCTTATTATACATCTCAAGGCGAATTTCATCCCATGCCCTGCTTCTGCATTGCTACAGAGGTACCTATCCTAGCTGCCCAAGATTCGATCTGAGGTTGAAGGAAGGTACCGAGTCCAGACATTGCCATGACTGTATTCCGAGGCAGTACCATTGATGGATTCCTTGCAACTAGTCTTGGGCCCATCGTAGTGGATAATCATACTGTTCTTAACTTGGGATAATGAGAAATCCTTGACCAGCCAAGATGAAGAAAGCTTGAGATAACTATTGTAGAGTGCTAATGCAACGGCTAAATTTTTTTTATTGGTCCTGCAAATAACCCAAGACCAAAAAAAAAAGGAAAAAAAAGGGGAAGTGATGAGTGATTCCTTGAAATAATATATGTTCTCTAGCAATCAGAAACAAATGAAACAGTATGAGGCCAGGTGATAATAAAGTATGAAAAATAACAGCATTTAGAAGCTTTATCCACTGTTTTCGTTTGACATTTTATATACCACCCTGCCAAAATGGCCCTGTTGTTTTCACAAATGAAACTTAAAAGCGCATCAACACTCCATAGAATGTTAAAGTTAATCCTGAATTCCTTTTATATTGCAATTGTTTTATCCCACCACTCGACAAACTGATGAAATAATCACAAACCCTTAAACATTCAAATTCCTACTGGTAAAACAACACATTGCTCAAAAAATTAAGCTCAAAAGGTGAACTGGTACCATGTCAGATTCATAAATGTAGAAAGGAAATCTGAAATAGAGGAGAATTTGAAACCTTTCCCTCAAATTCAGAGCTTTGCTCCACCATAAGACGATCTCGACAAAATCTTTTTCTAATTTCCTCGCATTAATAACTAGTACACTGAAGTCTGGCAAACAAGAATCCTTAGCATAAGATGTCTCAGATACCCATGCCTTTGAAGCCGATCTCTGAATAGCATCCAACACATCTAAATTCACATAATTTTTTAATCTTTGGGAGCAGTCTTCAGCTGTTGCTATGGCATAGTTGTTCAAGTCAACTCCAATTAGTTCTTCAACTCTAGCCTGCATTAGAAGTAAAGGAACTTGATGACACTGATCTTTCAGGACAAATATCATCTGGATAAATACTCTGTTGCCGTTTATAATATCATGAATTATCCTCTGACCAAAAAAAAGCGTAAATCTTGATGCCACTTATCCCAAGTGAAAATCACAAGGAGTTTAGATTATTATTTTCTTCAGCTTCATTTGTGCTCATTTCTACATTTCAAAAGAACACCCCATTTCATCAAAAAGATAAACAAAGCAGGGAAAAAACACTATAAACACTAGCAATACAGAAAACGAGAGGCGACTACTAAACGTATAGAACTAACCTTCATAATTACATTCGCTGAGACATATATGAATTTTCTCAAGAAATTGTGCACGGTGGGTATGATAAAAGGTACTATTTCCTCATAACTGGGTTCAGCATATTGTCCCCCAGAAAAAACAGTCCTCATTATTTCTTTAACCTGCTCTTGCCTACAATATTTCACCACAACATCATTTACACCCTCTCCGAGTGAATTATTAAGTTAGAAAATATAATAGTAATAGACGTAATTACCCATGAATTTCAAGGTTTGAATGTGGAAACAAGACCTTCAACTTATAGAAAGACACTTTGTCTTCATTCCCTCCAGGAATAAAGAAATGAAAGAAAACCAAATCTGGATGGCTGATCATCATCAACAAGAAAAGAGAAACGAGATCAACAAAACATAATAACAAGCCTTTTGCACCAAGTTTAAACTCCCACTAGAAAGAATAACAAGCAATTGAATAAGCCAATGAAAAAGGTAAAACAATAACTCTAATACACAGCATGAAATTAAAATATTGATACAGACAATAAACATGCAAAGGATATAACATCCCGTGTTGAAAATTTGCAGTAGCTAAATTAAGCCCTTTCTCAACACTAACAATACAAGTTTTATCCACAAATCAGTTACTAAATTGACAACAATGGAAGGATCATCTTCCATAAGTTGAAACAAACCTTGAGCTTGACAGAGTTGAATTTGCCAGAACTGCAAGAGCTCTGAGGTCTAAACAATCCATCCATGAAACAACATGCACCATTCCATCATCTCCACCTCCATCGCCATTTCTTGCATCCCTAAACTCTCTCAACTATAACCATAAAAAATGTAAAAGTAAAAAACAGAACTATTTAGTCACAAGTACACACACAGTAAAGCATCAATCATGATCACTACACAAGTACAAAAAAAGTTTCCAACTATATAAAAAAATGAGCATAACTGAACTTAACTGGAGAAGAAGGATTGGAATGGAGAGGAGCCCAGTTTCTAAAAGGGTCGAATGGGTCTCGAAAATGAGTGGCAGGTAGTAACTGAAGCAAGGCGAGGAATATAATCAATCCAAAAGCTAGAAACTGAAAGATGGGTCTGGGATTTGGAGCAGGAGTTATACACGGATCAAGGGGTCCGGCAGTTTTTGGGTTTCCTAATTTCTGGGATGTTCTCCTTTGAGTTGCAAAAGATGTCGATGGCAAGAAAGAGGAAGACATTGACTTTCTGCTGTCCTTGCCTGAACGTGAGTTGTTGTGTACTAGGGAGATGAAGATGTTCTTTTTCACCGAACCCGATTTGAGTGGTTCAGAGGGGTGTTTGGGATTATAATAATTATTTTTTTCAATGTGTTTTTTTAAATGTATTAAAATAATATTTTATATTTTTTAAAAATTATTTTTTATATTAATATATCAAAATAATTTAAAAATAATAAAAAATTAATTTTCAATAAAAAATTTAATAATTTTTAAAATATTAAAATAAAAAAAATAGATACTTGATGTTTACCCAATCGAGATTTTATATTTGATCAAATTAAACCTCTACTTTATATTGAATAAAATCAATTCTTTCACTTTCAAATTTAAGGTGATTTTGATTCTTTTAAATTGCAAGACAAACCAACATATTAAAGATTATATTTGGGACTGTGGTTATAATTTAAAGTATTTTTTTATTAAAAATATATTAAAATAATATTTTTATATATTTTTTTAAAAGTTATTTTTGAAATTAATATATCAAAATAATCTTAAAATATAAAAAAAATAAAATAAAATAAACATGATTTTAACCACGTTATAAAATGGTCTTATATCATGATTGGGAGAAGGAAATCAGACTATTAGGTTGGTTAAAAATATAATTTGGAGACGAATTGAAAGACGCGTTATAGGTTGGAGGTATAGTTGGAAAAAAGTGTTACAAGTTGGAGTGTATAAGTTTTTGTATTTTAAATGTATTTTTAAAAAAATTTAATTTTTTTTAAATTAATTTTTTAATAATTTTAAATCATTTTGATATATTGATGTGAAAAATAAAATTTTAAAAATAAAAAAATTATTTTGATATATTTATAAATTAAAAATATTTTAAAAAACAATCAATATTATAATTTCAAGTAATACCTAAATTAAGAATAATTTACTTGAAGATAAGAAATATCCAATTTAGAGTATAACTAGCCTCTATGCATGTGTTACGGTATGGTTATATTAAAGTTAATTTTTAATAAATAAAAAATTAAGAAAAGCTTGAGTTAGATGTGTTTTTAGGTATTATATATTTTTTTATTAAAAAAATATATTATTCATGCTTAAATAAACAAATAAAATAATAACTAAAAAAAATGTTAACAATAAATTGGGAAGCAATCTTTCTAGTAAATTCAAAAGATAGATACAAATATTTATATTCTTAAATGTTTTTATTTATTTATATTAAAAGTTAATTATTATTGCTAATAAAAAACAATTTTTTTTTTATAAATATGTCATGTAAATACAACTCATCTATATAAAATATAAGAAACAAATTACAAAAAAAATTATAATACTTTCTTTGAGGCATTATATTTTTTTTTAAAAGGGCCATTCACTATTTTAGAAAAAGTTTAACAAAGTAGTTTAAAAAAATCAGAGAGGGGGTATTTAGCAATTTTAAGTTGAAAATAATGTTTGGGATCGATGTGAATAAAATAATAGTAACCAAAAACATAGAAAAATTGAATGTTGAGAACTGGATTTTTCCACGCCAAAATCTAAACGGGGTATGCGGTTTTGTTCTTTAATAAATATGATCCTTGTTTTTTTAATTTGTATTTTCAACCCCAATTAAATCTTGATTTTATAAAATAGAAACATAATTAATTAATATATGACTACCTCCATCTATTATACTTTATTCTCTAATTGTTACTAAATAATCATAGTGAATGCGTGCAATTGTTTTATTTGAATTATCATATTATATATATTTAACGTGTATAAGACTACAAATGGCATTTTTCATTTTGGTACATTGAACTAGTTCCAAAATCCACAATTGGATCCTTATATATACTTCCAGCGTTGGTTCTTTCATCGTGTTTTATATATATAATTAATTAATTAATTAATTAATTAATAAGATGCCGACATCTGGATTTGTTATCAGGAATCTCGCAACAACCTTAACGCCCGTGAAAATAATTCAATTGATTGAAATGAGTAGATTGTGGTCGCACGATCAGGCCTGCAAGCCATCAAGCAGGATATCGACGGTTCCTAGCTTAAAAAATAAGAACAGCAAAGAACCATAAGATGCCGACATCTGGATTTGTCATCAGGAATCTCGCAACAACCTTAACGCCCGTGAAAACTTCCCAACCGAATCTAGAATTTAACGAAAAAAAAAAAAAACTTTTTATTCGATGAATAAAAAAAATAAGAGTACGTTGATAACACATTGAGCTAGAGAGATTCAACAGTTATTAAAAATTGGTTTTTTTATCATTAATATCTTGTTGGAATTAAGAAATCAAATTTTATTTTATAGTTAATTAATTTAGTCCTTGAAGTTAAACCAAATATGTTGTCATGTCCTTTAATAACTTAATCCTTTCATCAATTCTATTTTTTAAAAAAAATTTTTTTTCAAGGTTTGCAAAAATATTGCAAGATAAGTAGCCGAGGAGGAAAATTTGATTAGGAAAGAGCACATTTTTTAAACAAAGAACTATATATTAAACTATAGATAGTCAACATTGGTTAAAAGATATATACTTGAATTATTTTTGATATATATATACACTACATGGACTAATTAATTAATTTCCTTAAACTATCATAATTTTTCTTTTTTAACATGTGAAACTAGTCAAGATCCAGCCCAGTAAGGAGCGGAAAATCTTATGAGTTTGCATCATTATGAAGTCCATACTCTTGGAATCCATTTACAAAGGGATTCCTTATCCTCACTGGAATATGACTCTTTTTTCATATATATATACATGCCACTACGTACTCAGTGAAGAATCAGAAGAAAAAATCACTTTCACAAGGCGAAAGCACTTCACGATGGAAAGTACTAGAATCCCAGTAGGGTTTAGATTTAGACCCAATTCCATAGAGTTGCTTATTCATTATCTGTTGAAGAGAGTGAAAAGGAAACCCCTTCCTTGCGATTCAATCATCGAATGTGATCTTTATAATAACAGCACAGAGGAATGGTGGGAAATCTTGAAAAACAGCGAAGCAAAAGAAATTTATTGCTTCACAAAGTTGAAGAAAAAAGGGCATGGAGGATCGAATAAAGATAGAGTTTCAAAGAGCGGTACGTGGAAAGGAACCCAAAAGACCAAAGAGATTTACGTTCATAGCAAAGGACACGACGACATGCATGTGGGCTCTAAGAGAGCTTTTAGGTTCATGCCAAAGAGCAGCATTGGCTTTGAGATCGATGGCAAAGTGCTTATGGATGAATATCAACTTGCTTGTGACCTTCTTCACGGCATCGAATCACCAGTAAGATTTTGCACTTTTTATTCTTGTCAAGTAGTTTTTGTTACGGTTTTGTTTAGCCTTGTTAAACATGCATACATGCGTTTAATTAACTTGTTGCTTACTGGTATATATTTGAAACTCGCTAGCCTGGGGTTTTTAGTGGTATGGCATGGAAAATTAACTACCGAGGACAATCAAAGATTACTCTATCCTTGGTTATTGTTATCCTTCAACAAGATATACTTAAATCGGGGTAAAAATCCCCACTCCAATCCTTCCTAGGGTTTCAAGATCCATAAACTTCTAGTAAAAAGTTCGAGTACTAAACCATATATATATATAGATCAGCTGCATTAGAAAAGATTTGCATATTGCATTGCTCACGTGTTGAACTTCATAGCAGTGTGTTGGTATTGAAAATCGTATGTCTATTAGGCCACAGGCGCCCAAAGAACACGCGTGAAAAAAATAGGAGAAACATACGTGCGTGAGTGTGAACATGCATGCGCACCCTTACTTTGATTTTAGATTCAATAGAGATAATGGAAACACATAGTAATGATAGTTGATCAATTATAAAATCTCATTCTTAATTTGTTCCTTAATTATGCTCTTACAGGATCAAGATTATGTTGTTTCTTACATAAAGTATGAAAAGCAATCTCCTTCTTCAGTTCCGGCGCCGGCACTAGTCTCTTCGGTATCTCCTCCTCCTTCCGTACCAGCACTGTTCTCTTCGGCGTCTCCTTCAGTTCCAACATTGATCTCCTCGGCATCTCCTCCTTCCGTTCCCGCACTAGTCTCCCCGGCATCTACTTTTACAGTTCCGGCACTAGTCTCCTCAGCATCTACTTTTACAGTTCCGGCACTAGTCTCTTCAGCATCTGTAACTACAAGGAATCTACCAGGGGGTCATAATGATCTCATAGAGCCTCAACAAGATCTTCCACAAAGCATGGTTCAGCAACAAAATAATCAGTATCCATACAATGGCTTCAGTTCTTACGCATTCTTGGGAAATCCACAGTCTCAACAAGATCTTCCACAAGTGATGAGCATGGTTCATCAGCCACAAAATAATCAGTAT
>Ga0325400_1001196_pt1 | contig 21098 bp, 17 predicted proteins | sample PopdelMetagenome_2_FD_205662 | JGI IMG/M metagenome (GOLD analysis project Ga0325400, IMG submission 205662) | Populus deltoides microbial communities from Bellville, Georgia, United States - Xylem-PdKOR-R1 | ecosystem: Host-associated > Plants > Phyllosphere > Stem > Wood/Secondary xylem...
AGACCTGCGCCGGCCTGTGGGTCACCGGCAAGGACAAGGAGGGCGAGCCGCGGTCGACGTACCTCTACCACGTGGTCGACAACGAGGAGACGATGCGCGACTACGGCCACCAGTGCGTGGTCTGGCAGACCGCGATCAACCCGGTCGTCGCCCTGGAGCTGCTGGCCACCGGCGTGTGGTCCGGCACCGGCGTCGTCGGCCCAGAGGCCTTCGACGCGGTGCCGTTCCTCGACCTGCTCACCGCCTACGGCAGCCCCTGGGGCATCCAGGAGCTCAACCCGTGACCGCGGTCAGCCCCCTCGAGCTGGCCGGCGTCGCCCAGGAGCGGCGCCTGGTCACCGAGGTGCCCGGTCCGCGCTCGCGGGCGCTGCTCGAGGCGAAGCGGTCCGTGGTCGCCGACGGGGTCGGCACGACCCTGCCGGTCTTCGTGGAGTCCGCGGGCGGCGGGGTGCTGGTCGACGTCGACGGCAACCACCTGCTCGACCTCGGCTCCGGGATCGCGGTGACGACCGTCGGCCACGCCGCACCGCACGTCGTGGAGCGGGTGCGCGACCAGGTCGGCGCCTTCACCCACACCTGCTTCATGGTCACCCCGTACGCCGGGTACGTCGACGTCTGCGTCGCCCTGGCCGAGCTCACCCCCGGCGACCACCGGAAGAAGTCGGCCCTGTTCAACTCCGGGGCGGAGGCGGTGGAGAACGCCGTGAAGATCGCCCGGGTCGCCACCGGCAAGGACGCGGTGGTGGTGCTCGACCACGCCTACCACGGCCGCACCAACCTCACGATGGCGATGACGGCCAAGGTGATGCCCTACAAGCAGGGGTTCGGGCCCTTCGCCGGCGAGGTCCACCGGGTCCCCACGTCCTACCCCCTGCTGGACGCTCCCGCCGGTGTCGACGGGTCCGCGGCCGCAGCCCGGGCGATCGGGCGCATCACCACCCAGGTCGGCGCCGGCAACGTGGCCTGCGTGGTCGTCGAGCCGATCCAGGGCGAGGGCGGCTTCGTGGTGCCCGCGCCGGGGTTCCTGCCCGCCATGGCCGCGTGGTGCCGCGAGCACGACGTGCTCCTGGTGGCCGACGAGATCCAGACCGGCTTCGCCCGCACGGGCGACTGGTTCGCCTGCGACCACGAGGGCGTCGTGCCCGATCTGGTGACCACCGCGAAGGGGATGGCTGGGGGGCTTCCCCTGGCGGCGGTCACCGGTCGGGCCGACGTGGTCGACGCGGTGCACGCGGGCGGCCTGGGAGGCACCTACGGGGGCAACCCGGTCGCCTGCGCCGCGGCACTGGGCGCGATCGAGGAGATGCGCGAGCACGACCTCGTCGGCCGGGCCCGGGCCGTCGGCACCCTCGTCGAGGGCCGGCTGGAGGCGCTGGCCGAGGCGCACCCCGTCGTGGTCGATGTGCGCGGACGCGGGGCGATGCAGGCCGTCGAGCTGCGCCGCCCGGACGGCGAGCCCGACCCGGTCCGCACCTCGGCGGTCGCGGCGGCCTGCCACGCCCGCGGCGTGGTCGTCCTGACCTGCGGCACGTGGGGCAACGTGCTGCGCCTCCTTCCACCGCTGGCCATGTCCGACACGCTGCTGCACGAGGCCCTCGACGTGGTCGCCGACGCCTTCGCCGCCACCGCCTGACCGGCAGAGCCCCGGCGGCCGATCACCCCCGGGGCGGGGTGAAGGGGACGCGCCCTCCCCGACGCACAGTGGAGGCGTGGACGCACCCGGGCCGGATCCTGCCGACACCGGCGTGGTCGACCTCGCCGAGCCGCTCGCCCCTGCCGGCCCGGCCGCCGTCCACGACGCCAGCGCCAAGGACGTGCCCGAGGCCGACCTGGCCTCGCTGCCGCAGACCCCCACCGGGCGCCGCGGGAGTCGGCGGTGGACCCCGACCCGGGTGGCGATCACCCCCGCCGCGCTCGACCACCCGCACGGACTGCGCATACTCGAGCGGGTCGAGTCGCTGGGCCTGGACGTCGAGCGGCTGACCGGCAACCGACTGACGGGCGTCCGCGGCGAGACCGACCGCCAGACCTACGCCCGCGCGAAGTCGACGCTCGCCGTCGTCGTCAGCCCGCCCTCCAAGCGCCGCCTCCAGCCGATCTCGCCCAGCGCCGACTGGCGGGTCGACCTGGCCGAGGGCTGCCCCGCGCACTGCCAGTACTGCTACCTCGCCGGGTCGCTCAGCGGCCCCCCGGTGACCAGGGTGTACGCCGACCTCGACGAGATCCTCGACGGGCTCACTGCCTACGTCGGCACCGGCACCGTCACCAGCCGGTCCCGGGCGCGACACGACGAGGGCACCACCTTCGAGGCCTCCTGCTACTCCGACCCGCTGGCCCTGGACCACCTCACCGGGAGCTGGCAGCGCGCCGTGGAGCACTTCGGCGCTTGCGACGCCCCGGTCCAGCTGCGGTGGACCACCAAGTTCGACGACGTGGACCGGTTCCTGCCGCTGGACCACCGCGGCCGCACCCGGGTGCGCCTCAGCGTCAACGCCCTGCCGGTGACGAAGCGCTGGGAGGGCGGGACCAGCTCGCTCGAGGCCCGCCTGGCCGCACTGCGGTCCCTGGCCGCCGCGGGCTACCCCGTGGGACTCACGATCGCCCCGATCATGGCGCTGGAGGGATGGCGCGACCACTACGACCACCTCCTCGGTCTCGTGGAGGCCGCCGTGGACGGCGTTCCCGACCTGGACCTCACCGTCGAGCTGATCACCCACCGGTTCACCGCCTCCAGCAAGGAGGTGCTGACCGGCTGGTACCCGCGGACCACCCTGGAGATGGACGAGGCCCGACGCTCGGTCAAGCGCGGGAAGTTCGGCACCACCAAGCACGTCTACCCGGCCGAGGTGATGCGCGAGCTCCGCTCGTGGTTCCACGAGCAGCTCGGCGCCCGGCTCCCGGCCGCACGGATCCTGTACTGGACCTGACCCCCGCAGCCGGCCCGGCCCGGTCGCGCACCTAGTGTGGCGTCCCTCACCCGGCGCGGCCCGGCTGCCGGGACCGACCGCAGCACAGGAGAACCCGTGGAAGACCTCCCCCTCGAAGGCGTCCTGGTCGCCGACTTCACCCAGGCGCTCTCCGGCCCGTACTGCACGATGCTGCTGGCCGACCTCGGGGCCGACGTGGTCAAGGTGGAGCGACCGGGGACCGGCGACGACACCCGAGGCTGGGGGCCACCGTTCGTCGGTGACACCGCGTCGTACTTCCTCTCGATCAACCGCAACAAGCGCAGCGTCGCCCTGGACCTGAAGTCCCCGTCCGACCACGCCACGGCGCTCGCCCTGGTCGCCCGGGCCCAGGTCGTCGTCGAGAACTGGTCACCCGGGACCGCCGACCGGCTGGGGCTGGGCTACGAGGCCCTCAGCGCCGGCCGCGACGACCTCGTCTACTGCTCGATCTCCGGGTACGGCGCCCAGTCGCGCGACCCGGGCTACGACCAGGTGGTCCAGGGGACCGCGGGATGGATGAGCCTGACCGGGCCCCGGGGCGGCGACCCGACCAAGATCGGGGTGCCCGTGGGCGACGTCTGCTCGGGCATGGCTGCGGCCCACGCCGTCACCGCCGCCCTGCTGCGTCGCGAGCGCACCGGCGCCGGAGGGTACGTCGACATCGCCATGCAGGACTCGCTGCTCTCGATGCTGGCCTACCAGGGAGGTGCCTACCTGGCGACGGGAGTGGACCCGGTCCGCAACGGCAACGAGCACAGCACCCTGACCCCCTACGGTACCTTCGACGTGGCCGACGGTCAGGTCAACGTCGCGGTCGGCAACGACCGGATGTGGGCCCGGCTGTGCGCCGAGCTGGACTGCCCCGCCCTCGTCGAGGATCCCCGCTACGCCGACAACGCCTCGCGCTCGGAGCACCGCCGCGAGCTGTACGCCGAGTTCGGCCGGGTCCTCGCCCCGCTCACCCGTCAGCGGGTGCTCGACGCCGCACGGGCCGCCGGCGTGCCGGCGGGGCCGATCAGCACGGTCCAGGAGGCGCTGGACGGCGACGCCGCGCGCCAGCGCGGGATGGTGCTGGAGGCCGAGCACCCGCGCCTCGGCACCGTGCGATCGCCCGGCACCGCCTGGCACCTGGACGGCGGGACCGGCACGGTGCGTCGCCCGCCCCCGGACCTCGGGGAGCACACCGCGGAGGTGGTGGCCTGGCTGGCGGACGGGGCGGACGAGCGCCCGGCCTGACGCGGGACCCGGCGTCAGCCTCGTCCGGTGAGCGCGCGCCCGGCCTGCTGCAGGACGGGCACCAGGGCCGGCACGGCCTCACGGGTCACCCGCGAGGCTGGCCCGGACACCGACACGGACGTGGTGGAGCCGGGGACGACGACGGCCACGCACCGCACGCCCAGCTCCTGCTCGCCGTCGTCGACGGCATACCCCTGCGCCCGCACCCGGGCCAGCTCGTCGAGGAAGTCCTCGACGCGCACCAGGGTGCGCTCGGTCCGGGCGGGCATGCCCGCCTCCTCCAGGATGCGGCGGACCTCCTCGTCCGGGAGCTCGGCCAGCAGCGCCTTCCCGACCCCGGTGCAGTGCGCGTGGACGCGGCGCCCGACCTCGGTGAACATCCGCACGGTGTGCCGCGTGGACGGCGCCTGGGCGACGTAGACCACCCGGCCGACGTCGAGCAGCGCGAGGTTGGCGGTCTCACCGGTCGCCTCCGCGAGGTCCCGGAGGTGGACGCCTGCCCATGCCTCGACGGTCGCCGAGGCGGTGGCACCCAGGTTGATCAACCGCGGACCGAGGGCGTAACGGCGCGACGGCAGCTGCAGGACGTAGCCGGCGTCGACCAGGGTGCGCACGAGACGGTGGATGGTCGGCAGCGGCAGACCGGAGTCCGCGGCGAGCTGGCTGAGCCCGATCTCACCCCCGGCCGCGGCCATGAGCTCGAGCAGGTCGAGCGCACGTGCGAGGGACTGCACCCCGCCGTTGCCGGCCGGGCGGACCGCCTGGCTCACCGCCCCGTCCACCCGTGCACGCGGCCCGACCCGAAGGCCGCCACAGCGTCGCGGAAGTCCTGGCTGCCGAACGCCGAGGAGACCAGGTCGTCCCCGTCGGGGACCCCGCCACGCCGCAGCCGGGCGACGGCGAGCTTGGACGCACGCATCGTCAGGGGGGCGTGGCCGAGCAGGGTCGAGACGACGTCGGCGACCCCGGCGTCCAGCTCGTCGTCGTCGTGGACCTCCGCGACGAACCCTGCCGACCGGGCCTCGTCCGCCTCGAGGAGGCGGGCCCGCAGGAGCAGGTCGAGCGTCCGGGCCGGCCCGAGGTGGGCGACCAGGATCGACACCGAGTTGGTCGACAGGCAGTTGCCCAGCGTCCGCGCGATGGGCACGCCGAAGCGCGAGCCGCGCGAGGCCACCCGCAGGTCGCACACCGCCGCGAGGGCGAGCCCGCCCCCGAGGCAGTACCCCTGCACCACCGCGACGGTGGGCACACCCACCTCCTCGAGCCTGTTGACGGTCCGGGTGATCCGCTCCTCGTAGGCGATGCCGTCGGCACCGGAGCGGACGTCGGCGAAGGTCGAGATCTCCGTGCCCGACGCGAACGCCTTGCCGCCGGCGCCGCGCAGCACCATGACCCGCACGTCGGGGTCGGCGTCGGCGGTCTCGCACGCGTCGTGCAGGGCGTCGTACATCGGCAGGGTCATCGCGTTGTGCCGGGCCGGCCGGTCGAAGGTGACCGTGAGGACACCGTCGTGACGCTCGATTCGCAGGTCGTCGCTCATCGCGGTGCTCCCGCCGCACCGGAGCCGACCAGCTCCTCGACCTCGGCCGCGCTGTAGCCCAGCTCGCCCAGCACGGCCACCGTGTCGGCGCCCAGACCCGGGCCGGCGGCGCCCCTGGCGGCGGGCGATCGGGAGAAGCGCATCGGCGACCCGATCTGCCTCACCGGTCCCACGACCGGGTGCTCGGCGTCCCAGAAGAAGTCGCGTGACGCGAGGTGGTCGTCGGTGAACACCTCGCCGTAGTCCGCGATCGGGGCACACGGGACACCGCGGCGCTCGAGCCGCTCGACCACCTCGTCGGTGGTCATACGGGTCGTCTCCTCCTCGAGGAGACCCAGCAGCTCCTCGCGCCGCGCGTGCCGCGAGGCGGAGTCGGTGAAGCGCGGGTCGTCGAGGAGGTCCTCGAGGCCGAGCGCGTCGCACAACCCCGTCCAGGTGGGCCGGGTGATCGCGCCGAGGGTCGCCCACCCGTCGCTGGTGCGGACCGCCTGGTACGGCGCCTGGCTCTGGTGGGCCGAGCCCAGCGGCGTCCCGACCTCGCCGGTGGCGAAGAACTTGCCCGCCTCCCACACGGCGAGGGAGACCCCCGACTCCAGCAACGAGACGTCGACGTGCTGGCCCCGGCCCGAGACCTCACGCTCGCGCAGGGCGGCGGTGACCCCCAGTGCCGTGTAGAGCCCGCACACCAGGTCGCAGACCGGGACCCCGACCTTGGCCGGCGGCCCGTCGGGATCGCCGGTGATGCTCATGAGTCCGCCGCGGGCCTGCGCCATGATGTCGAGCCCCGGCAGCGAGGAGAGGGGCCCGTCCTGGCCGAACCCGGAGGCGGAGGCGTAGACCAACCCCGGGTGGTCGGCGCGGAGGTCGTCGTACCCCAGGCCGAGACGAGCCATCGCCCCCGGTCGCAGGTTCTCGACGAGGACGTCCGCCCCCTGCACGAGCCGCCGGAAGGCCACCTTCCCGGCCTCGGACTTCAGGTCGAGGGCCACCGAGCGCTTGCCCCGGTTCAGGCGCAGGTAGGGCGAGCTCTCCCCCTCCAGGAAGGGACCCGTGTCGCGGACCGGATCGCCGTGGTCCGGGGGCTCGACCTTGACGACGTCGGCCCCGAGGTCGGCCAGCTGCATGGTGGCGAAGGGGGCGGCCATGAAGACCCCGACCTCGACCACGCGCACACCGTCGAGCGGGCGGCTCACGGCGAATGCGTCCCGGCGTAGACCCGGGAGCGGGTCACGTAGGACTCGGCTCCGGCGCGCATCCGCTCGCGCTCCGCGTCGTCGACGGGGCGCCGCACCCGTCCCGGCACCCCGGCGACCAGGGAGCCCTCGGGCACGACCGTCCCCTCCAGCAGCACGGTGCCGGCCGCCACCAGGGACCCCCGTCCGACGACGCTCCCGTTCAGGAGGACCGAGCCCATGCCGACCAGGCAGTCGTCCTCCACCGTGCAGCCGTGCACCACGGCGCGATGGCCCACGGTGACCCGGCGACCCAGTGAGACCGGGTGGTCGGGGTCGGAGTGGAGCACGCACCCATCCTGCACGTTGCTCCCCTCCCCGACCTCGATGGGTGCGCCGTCGGCGCGGATGACGCAGCCGAACCAGACGCTGACCTCGTCGGCCAGCCGCACCGCGCCGACCAGCGTGGCTCCGTCGGCGACGAACGCCGTAGCCGCCACCTCCGGGAGCCGCCCGTCGAAGGCGACGACCCGGGGCCCGCCGGCGCTCACAGCCATCCCGGGAGCACGAGGATCGCCCACGTGACGAGCGGTGCGACCACCACCATCGAGAACCCCCACTGCAGCAGCCGCTTGTAGACGAAGTCGCGCTGGTCGTCGGGGGCGTTGGCGAGCACGAGGGCTCCGCTGGTGGAGAACGGGCTGGAGTCGACCACGGAGGAGGAGATGGCCAGGGCGGTGATCAGGCCGATCGCCCCGACGGCGTTGTCGCTCTGCAGGAACGGCACCGCGAGCGGGATCAGCGCACCCAGGATGCCGGTGGTCGAGGCGAAGGCGGAGACGAAGCCACCGATGAAGCAGATCAGCAGGGCGGCGAGCAGCGGGATGCCGAGGGCGGCGGCCTTCTCGCCCACGAACTCGTCGGTGCCGAGCTCCTGCATCAGCGAGACGTAGGTGACGATGCCGCACACCAGCAGGACCGTCGGCCACGCGATCTGGCCGACCGCGCCCTTGCTGGCCTCGGCGTCGACCAGCATCAGCACGGCCGCGATCACGAAGGCCCCGAACCCGACGTCGAGGTCGAAGAACAGGGCGCCGAGGACGAGGGCGACCAGCCCCACGATGGTCAGGCCCCGGTTCAGGTTCAGCCCGGTGACCTCCTCGGGCTCCTCCACGTCGTCGTCGCGGCGCACCCGGGTCGCGGTGGCGGAGGCCGACGACCCGGTCTGCTCGGCCGGTCCCCGGCCCAGGCGGCTGCGACGCGGCCCCGGGGATCCCCCGTCGGCCGCCTCGAGCGTGCCGTCCCCGGTGTCCCGCATCCCGATGAGCGCACGGCCTCCGAAGAGGACGAACGTGACGATCCCGAGGACGACGTTGAAGACCAGGGACGCCCCGAAGAGGAATCCCGGGCTGCCCTCCAGCCCCTCGCTGTCGACGACGCCGTTGGTGATGGTGCCGAAGATGCTGATCGGGGAGAACCCGCCGGCCGTGGCACCGTTGATGATCATCAGCCCCATCAGCACCGGGTTGATGCCGTAGCGGCGGGCGAAGCGCAGCCCGATCGGTGCGATGATGGCGACCGCACCGGGCACGACGGCCCCGACCCCGGTGAGCACGCCGGTGATCGCGAACATCACCCACGGGATGAACGCCACGCGCCCGCCCACCGATCGCACGGCCGCCTGGACCACCAGGTCGACGGTGCCGTTGGCCTTCGCGATCGCGAAGAGCAGGGTGACCCCGGCCAGGATCACGAAGAGGTCACCGGGGAAGCCGGCGAACAGGGTGTCGACCTTGTCGTCGGTCGCCCCGTCGAGCACGAACATGCCGAGGATGAAGGCCGCGGCCAGGGACAGGACCCCCATGTGCACGGGGAGCAGCGTCGCGATCAAGAAGATCGCGGCGAGGATGAGGATGGACACGACTTCGACGGGCATACGGGGCCTCCGGCTCGACTTCCGCTTCGTGGAATTGTGAGGTGGGTCACCCGCATACCAGCATCCCTCAACCCCGGCGTCAACCTCGGAATCTGAGGTGTTGCTCATCACGTTGCGCGGTGACAGCATTCCGACAGACGGATAGACGAGTTGGAGCGACGGCGATCACGACCACGCCGGCGACCCGTCCCGAACCCGAGAGAGGACCGCTCGTGGCCTTGCACACCGGACGACACTTCCTGCAGATCCCCGGACCGACCAACGTGCCCGACGCGGTGCTGTCCGCGATCGCACAGCCCACCATCGACCACCGGGGGCCTGAGTTCGCCACCCTCGGCCTCGAGGTCCTGGCCGAGCTGCCCGAGGTGTTCGGGACCACCCAGCCGGTGGTGGTCTACCCGGGTTCTGGGACCGGGGCGTGGGAGGCCGCGCTGGCCAACACGCTCTCCCCCGGGGACGCGGTGCTGATGTCGGAGACCGGGCACTTCGCCTCCTTGTGGGAGGCGATGGCCACCTCACTGGGCCTCGACGTCCAGATGCTCCCCACCGACTGGCGTCACGGCGTGGACCCCGAGGCCATCGGTGCCGCGCTGTCCGAGGACACCGGGCACAGGATCAAGGCGGTGTGCTGCGTGCACAACGAGACGTCGACCGGGGTCACCAGCCGGATCGGCGACGTCCGGGCCGCCATGGACGCAGCCGGGCACCCGGCCCTGCTCCTGGTCGACACCATCTCGTCGCTGGCCTCCATCGACTACCGCCACGACGAGTGGGGCGTCGACGTCACCGTCGGCGGGTCGCAGAAGGGCCTGATGCTCCCGCCCGGTCTGGGGTTCAACGCCGTCAGCGAGAAAGCGCTGGCCGCGGCCGCCGGGGCCACCCTCCCCAAGTCCTACTGGGACTGGGAGCCGATCCTCACCGCCAACCGCAGGGGGTTCTGGCCCTACACGCCCGGCACCAACCTCCTCTACGGCCTGCGGGTCGCCCTCGCCATGCTGAAGGAGGAAGGCCTGCCCGAGGTCTTCGCCCGCCACCAGCGCCATGCCGCGGCGACGCGCGCCGCGGTGGAGGCCTGGGGCCTGGAGGTGCTGTGCGCCGACGAGCGCGAGCACTCCGGCTCCCTGACCGCGGTCCTGGTCCCCGACGGCGTCGACGCCGACGAGGTGCGGCGGGTCGCCCTCGAGCGCTACGACATGTCGCTGGGCACCGGGCTCGGCAAGCTGGCCGGCACCGTCTTCCGGATCGGCCACCTCGGCCACTTCAACGACCTGATGCTCGCCGGCACCCTGGCGGGGGTCCAGATGGGGTTGCGCGGGGCGGGGTTCGACGCCGACCCGGGCGGGGTGGCCGCCGGGCTCGCCGTCCTGGAGGCTCGATGACCATCCTCGGAGACCGGCCGGCCGGTGCAGAGTCGGCGGACCCCGATCTCGGGACCGAGCTGGAGCGCACGCTGCGGCGCGAGCTCGACGGCGAGGTCGCGTTCGACGACTACACCCGACACCTGTTCTCGCAGGACGCCAGCATGTACGCCATCCGGCCGCTCGGGGTCGCCTACCCCCGTCACGCCGACGACATCGCCGCCGCGGTCCGCCTCGCCGGGGACCTCGGCGTACCCGTCGTCGCCCGGGGAGCCGGCACCAGCCTGGCCGGTCAGACGGTGGGTCCCGGCCTGGTCCTGGACACCTCACGGCACCTGGACCGGATCCACGAGCTCGACCCGGAGGGCCGGACCGCGCTCGTCGACGTCGGGGTCGTGCAGGACCAGCTCAACGAGGCCGCGGCCCGCCACGGGCTGCTCTTCGGTCCCGACACCTCGACCAGCAACCGCGCGACGATCGGCGGGATGATCGGCAACAACTCAGCCGGCAGCGGCAGCCTGGTGCACGGGATGACCATCGACCACGTGCAGGCACTCGACGTGGTGCTCTCCGACGGGTCGCACGCCGCGTTCGCGCCGGTCACCGACGAGGAACGTGCCCGGCGGGCGCGGGGTGAGGACCTGGAGTCCGCGCTCTACCGCGGGCTGCCCGAGATCGTCGACCGGCACCGGCACGCGGTGGAGCACGACTTCCCGGCATTCTGGCGACGAGCCTGCGGCTACCGTCTGGACCGGGTCACCGGTGACGGGCCGTTCGACCTGGCGAAGTTTGTGGTGGGCGCCGAGGGAACGCTGGCCGTCACGACCCGTGCACGGGTGGCGCTCGTGGACAAGCCGCAGCGCACCGTCTTCGCCGTCGGGCACTTCACCTCCGTGCCGCACGCCATCGACGCCACCACCGACGCCCTGTCCTGCGACCCCGCCCAGGTCGAGATGATGGACAAGACCATCCTCGACCTGTCGCGGGCCAAGATCGAGTTCGCCGACCTCGCCAACAGTCTCGAGGGTGATCCCGGGGCCTTGCTGTTCGTCTCGTTCACCGGCTCCGACGAGGCCGAGCTGACCGGACGCCTCGACCGGCTGCAGACGCTGTGGCGCACCCACGGCCACGGCTACCACACGGCGCGCGCGGTCACCCCCGCCCAGCAGGCGTCGCTGCTCAAGGTGCGCAAGTCGAGCCTGGGGTTGCTGATGGCCGCCTCGGTGGGCACCAAGCGACCCCTGGCCTTCGTCGAGGACACCGCGGTCGACCCCCAGCACCTGACCGACTACACCCGGGAGTTCAAGGAGGTGCTCGACCGGCACGGTCTCGAGGCCGGCTTCTACGGTCACGCGTCGGTGGGCTGCCTGCACATCCGTCCCTTCGTCGACCTGACCGACCCGGCCGAGCGTGACGCGATGCGGGCCGTCGCGGTCGAGGTCAAGGACCTCGTCGCCAAGTACGGCGGGGTCAACTCCAGCGAGCACGGCGACGGCCTGGCCCGCAGCGAGTTCAACCGCGACATCTTCGGCGAGGACCTCTACCAGGCGATGCGTGAGGTCAAGGGGCTCTTCGATCCCCGGGGGGTGCTGAACCCGGGCAAGATCGTCGACGCCCCGTCGATGACCGACAATCTGCGTGACGCCAACCTCCCGCCCGCCCCCGAGATGCGCACCCGGCTGCAGTTCGACGTCGTCGGAGGCATGCGCGGCGCGGCCGACCGGTGCATGAACATCGGTGCGTGCCGCAAGAGCACGTCGGGCGTGATGTGCCCCTCCTACATCGCGACCAGGATGGAGGAGCACTCCACCCGGGGCCGCGCCAACGCGGTGGTCAAGGCCCTCCACGAACCAGACCCGCGGGCGGCGCTGGCCGACGACCGGCTGCACGAGGTGCTCGACCTGTGCCTGTCGTGCAAGGCCTGCAAGAGCGAGTGCCCGCTCGGCGTCGACGTCGCCTCGCTGAAGAGCGAGGCCCTCGCCGCGCGGTACGACGTGACGGGCACGCCGCTGCGCTCGCGCGTCTTCGGGGCCATCCGCACCCTCAACCGCCTGGGCGCCAGCACGGCCCCGCTGTCGAATCTGCCGGGCAGGTCGGCCCCGCTGCGCCGGCTGATGGAGCGGGTCGTGGGGATCGACGCCCGTCGACCCCTGCCCGTCTTTGAGCACGAGACCCTGATGCGGTGGTTCAGCCGACGTGGCACGGTCACGCGGCCCGCGGCCACCGACGCCGGTCCGGTCACCTTCCTCGCCGACTCCTTCACCAGCTTCACCGAGCCCGGCATCGGGCAGGCAGCGATCGAGCTGCTGGAAGCGGCCGGCCACGCCGTGCGCCTCGAGAGCCGGGGGTGCTGCGGTCGGGCCAGCCTGTCCAAGGGTCTGGTCGACGACGCCAAGCAGAAGGCCGGGCGGCTGGCCCGGCTGCTGGCCACCGAGACCGAGCCGGGCTCGCCGGTGGTCGGGTGCGAGCCGTCGTGCCTGTTCACCCTCCGTGACGAGCACACCTCGCTGCTGCCCGAGGATCCCCACGTGCAGGACGTGGCGGGCCGGGTCCGCCAGGTCGAGGAGCTCGTGGGCGAGGCCATCGACGAGGGTCGGTTGCGGCTGCGGGAGGACTCCTGGCTGGCCGGACGACGCATCCTCTACCACGGGCACTGCCACCAGAAGGCCGAGGTCGGGACGGCTGCCACCGTCGCCCTGCTGCGCCGGATCCCGGGCGCGTCGGTCTCCGAGGTCGACGCCGGGTGCTGCGGGATGGCGGGATCCTTCGGGTTCGAGGCCGAGCACTACGACGTCTCCATGACCGTCGGCTCGGACCGCCTCTTCCCCACGGTCCGCGCCGAGCCGGCCGACACGGTGGTGGCCGCCACGGGCGTCTCGTGCCGCCAGCAGATCGAGCACGGCACCGAGCGGCAGGCCCGCCACCCGCTCGACCTCGTCCGCAGCGTGATGGTCGGGGCCTGAGGCGTGCTCGTCACCTTCGACCTGTTCTCCGCCCTCCTCGACTCCCGGCGGGGCGGAGCAGCCGCCCTGGCGACCCTGGCCGCCGACCGCGGGTGGTCGGTGAGCGGCGAGGACCTGTACGACGCCTGGGACCCGCTCAACAAGGCCGCCCAGGGCCGCGCCGCCCGAGAGGCGGGCGGGTGGGTGCCGTGGGAGCAGACGGCTCGCGAGGCCATGACCCAGGTCTGCTCCGAGCTGGGGGTGCAGACCGACCCGGCCGAGGCGGTCACGGCCCTGGTGGACTCGCTCCCCCGGTGGCCGTTGTGGCCGGACGTCGCCGCCGGCCTGACCGCCCTGGCCGGGGAGGCCAAGGTGGGGCTGCTGTCGAACGTCGACGACGACCTGTTCCGGCGTACCGCCGCCGCTCCCCTGGTCGACCACGACGTCGCCCTGACGTCACAACGGCTCGGCGCGGCCAAGCCGGACCCGGAGATATACCACCGGGCCGTCGACCGGCACGGTCCGCTGGTCCACGTCGCCACCTCGGCCCGGGACGTCCGCGGGGCCCTGGAGGCTGGCATCACGGTGGTGCGCCTGGTGCGTCCAGGTCACCGCCTCGATCCCGAGGGGCCGACGCCCCCGTGGTCCGCGACCTCGGTGGACGAGGTCCGGACGCTCCTCCCCCGTCTCTGACCGGAGGTCCGTGCGCCCTCAGCGCTGGCGCACCGGGCAGCCGCCGCCGCTGCGGCGGCGTACGGACTCGGCGTAGACGTAGGGCCGGATCCGCAGGATCGGGTCGTCGGAGGGCTCGATGCCGTCGACGAGCCGCATCGGGTCGTGCACGAGAACGTCGTCGGGGGTCTTCTCGCGGGTCTCGTCCTTCGCCGTCACCTCGATCGTGCCCATCTCCACCCACTCCCGCTCGGCGGGCCACGCCTTGCTGGGGTCGGTGGTCTGGTCCTCCTCGGAGGCCAGCTGGGCCAGCACCTGGTAGCGGAACGGGAGGAGCTCGCGGATGCCGTCCATCAGGTAGTCGCGGTCGGCGGTGGCGAGCATCTCGGCCGGCAGGCTGTGCTCCCCGGACTCCGGCTGCAGCTTCCACCGCACGAACTGGCCCTTGCCGTCGGCGTCGACCAGGCGGAACGCATTCATCGAGTGGAACACCATGCTCGCCCAGCTCCTGGGCGGCGCCCCGACGGTCGCCACGACCTCCCCCGCCGCAGCGACGTCGGGGTTGGCGGCGAGGTAGGCCTCGGTGGCCTCCTCCCCCTCGTGCTGGGCCCGCAGCAGGTCCCGGAACTTCTCCGGCGTGCCTGCCGGGAAGACCGGCCAGTCCTGGCACACCAGGTCGGTGGTCGTGTCGTCGTCGAGGTAGAACTTCACCGCCATCCCGCGGGGGTCGCCCTCGGTGGAGTCACGACCGTCCTCACTGGGGAAGCCGTTGGAGTAGCGGACGGTCACCCGGACCTCCTCGCCCTGCATGTGCGCAGCCCGCGTGAGCTCCCGGGCCCGAGGTGTGGCGGTGAAGGTGCCGGCCATGACGATGCCCTTGTGGTGGGTGACCCGCTGTCCATCGGGGGAGCCGAGCACCGTGACGACGGTGTCGATGAGGTCGAGGGCGAGTGCCTCCATCTCGACCTCGCTGCGACCGCTCGGGTCGGCGGGGGCCCGGTCGGTGTCCGCTGTGACGTCGGTGGCCGTCATGTCTGTCTCCCTGGGGATGAGGTGGGACCTCACCGCAGTGTGGGCGGAGCGTGGCAGAGGTCACAAGACTGGCTCGCGGGCGTTGAGGTCCGGTTGATCCCGCCGTCACACCCGCGCGGGCACGGACGGGCAGAGACGACCACGTGGAAATACCGTGTTCTCCGTCACCCCGGAACAGGTGGTCCCACGGTTGGCCGGGCCGGCCCGGCCCCGGAGAATCGTGGGCAGGAGGGCGGTAGCCCTGCCCCACGCCGCGGCCGCGGTCCTCCTCCCCAGCGCCCCGGGGTACGACGCCCCCGTCGTGCCCCGGAGCTGCCAACGGGCGCACCCGGCCGCGCCCCTCGGATCGGCCGGCGGCCGTGCGCCGGACCTGACCGATGCCCCCCCAGCGGTCGTGGGCCCGCGCGGTCGCCGGTCTCCCCCGCCCACGTCAGGCGGCTCGGGTCGGACGACTCAGGTCCGGGAGGTCAGCCGGCTCGCGACCTGCGACCTGCGTCGCAGCCCCAGCTTGCCGAGCACCTTCGCGACGTGACCCTCGACGGTGCGCGGGGAGAGGAACAGCAGCGCCGCGATGTCGCGGTTGCTCTCGCCCTGCGCCACGAGCTCGGCCACGTCGCGCTCCCGGCGCGACAGCATCGCCACGGCGTCGGGGCGGGCCGCGGCCACGCCGGGAGGGCCGGGGGCCTCGGCCAGCGTCAGCAGCGCATCGGTGTCGAGATCCCGGCCCCGGTTCGCGGCGTCCGCTAGTCTCGCCAACCCCAGCGCCGCGGCGGCACGGTCGCGCACACCGGCGACCATCACGCCCAGGGTGGTCGGGTCGGCACCGGTCTGCTCGACGAGGCGGAGGGCGCCGCCCAGGAGCAGGGCGGCTCGCTCGGCCTGCCTGCGCCGCAGGGCCGCCTCGGCGAGCAGGAGGAGCGCGGGAGGGAGGACGACGAGGTTGGTCGGGGCGGTGGTGCAGGCCAGCACCCGCAGCGCGTGGGTCTCGCTGGCCTCGAGGTCTCCCCGGATGCGGGCGCCCCTCGCGAGGTAGTAGTAGGCCAGGGACTCCGAGTGGTGGTCGCCCGCGTCCTGCGCCTCGCGCGCGATCTCCTCGCACGACCCGGTCGCGGCCGGGTCACTCTGCTCCAGTCCGGGGGTCGACGCAGCGAGTGCCGCGAAGCGGTTGCGAGGCACACCCGTCGCGACCGCGAGCTCACAGGCAGCCCGGCCGGCGGCGGCGGCGCCCGCGATGTCGTTGCGCAACGTCCGGTGGATGGCCTCGGCGTTGAGGACGTCGACGCGCAGGGCGTCGCCCGACGTACCGGGGGGCGCCTGGTCGGCCAGCTGCCGTGCCCGCTCCATGCTGTCGCCGGCGTCGTGGCCGCTCATCGCGCCGAGCACGGTGAGGGTCGCCCAGGCCCAGGCGCGGTCGACGAGCCCGGCTGCGTCCCCGGGGTCCGCGGCCTCCAGCGCCGCGCGGGTGAGGGCGAACCCCTCGCCCGCCGCGGTCCGGAACCAGTGGAACCACAGGTCCCGGGCCATGCGCAGCCCTGGTCGGCCGGCATCCTCGTGTGCGGCCACCCGGTGTCGCAGCGCGGCGACCAGGTTCATCCGCTCGGTCCACGCCCGGGAGAACCAGAACGCCTGCCGGTGGCCGAAGCACTCCGCGCCGAAACGCGCCGCCAGGTCTGCGTAGTAGTCGGCGTGGCGGGCGCGGGCGACCTCGAGCTCGTCGGTCCCGGCCCGGCGCCGACCGTAGGCGGCGATCGTCTCGAGCATCGTGTAGCGGGCTCCGGTGGAGTCCTGCTCGCGGCGCAGGACGGACTTGCTGACCAGGTCGTGCACGGCGTTCAGCACGTCGGTGGGCCCGGCGCCCACGTGGCAGACGGTCTCCACGGCGTGCAGGTCGCACCCGCCCCGGAAGACGGCGAGCTGTCGCCACAGCGACTGCACCGGGGCGTCGCACATCTCGTAGCTCCACTCCACGACGGCCTCCAGCGACCGGTGGCGGGCGTCGCCGGTGGGGTTGCCCCGGTCGAGGAGGGCGAAGCGGTCGTCGAGCCGATCCCGCAACGTGGGCAGGTCCAGGGTCCCGAGCCGCGCTGCGGCGAGCTCGACGGCCAGGGGTACGCCGTCCAGCCGGGCGCACACCTCCGCGACGTCGGCCGCGGTGGACGCGTCGACCGCGAAGGAGGGGTCGACCGCCCGGGCGCGGTCCTCGAGCAGCCGCACCGAGCCCGCCGCCCGCAGCCGGGACAGCTCGGCCGCCGTGGGGTCGGGGCCGACCAGACCCGGCAGCGCGAGCGGCCCGAGGACCATTACCTGCTCCCCCAGCACCCCCAGCGGCTCCCGGCTGGTCACGACGACGCGCAGCGCCGGGTCGGTCTCGAGCAGCCGGACGGCCAGGTCGCGGCACTGCGCCACGAGGTGCTCGCCGTTGTCGAGGACCAGCACCGTCGCCCGGCCGGACAGCAGCTCGGCGAGCTTGGCCCACCCGGAGCGGCCGGCGGTCAGCCCGAGCCCGGCACAGACGACCTCGACCAGATCCTCACCGGGGTCGGCGGCCTGCAGCTCGACGAAGGACACCTGCTCGGCCGCGAGCCTCGCCGTCGCCCGGGCGCACAGCTCCCGGGCCAGCCGGGACTTGCCGACCCCACCCGGCCCGACCAGGCTCAGGAGCCGGGAGCGGCCGAGCAGCGCCCAGGCCTGCTCGAGGTCGTCGTCGCGCCCGACGAAGGACGTGAGGGGCACCGGCACTCGCGGCGGGCCCCCGAAGGCGGGCTCGTCGTGGAATGTCGCCGCGACGTCACCGACCGGCACGGACCCCCCTGCGTCTGACCGCCGCCCGCGCCGACGCGGGCGGCCCCGGCGAGTACGTCGAGTAGGCGTTGATCCTAAGTCCGCCCACCCGACGCGGCCAGGGGTCAGACGATGCACGGGGGCGCGAGGCACTGCTCGGCGAGGAGGCTGCAGGCGGTCACGGCGTCGCGCGAGAGGTAGGGGTCGGTCCCGCCGCGGCACGAGGGGCAGGCGTCGAGCGCAGACCGTGGCGGGCTGACCCGGCCGGGGGGATCGGGCCAGCCCGCACGGTCAACCGTAGACAGCCCCGACCCCGTGGACATCGTCCGATTGGCCAGACCCCCCGGCGATACCCCTACCTTCGACTACACGTGATGGGGCACGAGCGGCGACGGTCCGGGGGGACCGCAGCCGCCACCTTGCACGTACCGGGGCCCCGTGTCACCCGTCGTGGTGCACGGGGCTCCGGCTCGACGGGCACCCACCGGCGAGTTCGAACCCCACCACCTGGAAAAGCACCAGAGACCGCCCCGCGACGAGCGGAGACGGTCTCTGACCTGCGAATACGTCGGTCGGGCTGACAGGATTTGAACCTGCGACCCCTTGACCCCCAGCCTGCGGCTGCCGTTCCGGGTACGTCCGGGTGAGTCCGGAATCCCCGTAATTCTGGGCACTAAAGACGCGCCTGGACTCGACCAGACAACCACGGAACGGGCCTTAAGGTGACTGGCAAGGTGACCGGCCACCCTCAGGCCGTGTCGAGGAGCGTCGAGACCTCGGGGCTGTGGAGCTCGTCCCAGCTCGAGGTGGCGACCGGCCCGACGGGCTCCTCTGGCTCGCGGTCACTTCGGGCGTACCGCTCCTCGGCGCGCAGCCCTGCGACGTACGCCGCGTGCGCCCGCTTGCACGGGTCGCAGGTGCATCCGGCGACCCGGCGGGCCCGGGTGCCGTGCTGGGCCACCGTCCGCTGAGGAAGTTCGCGCCGGCGGGCCACGGCGCGCAGCTCGTCGGGTGTGAGGCCCGCGTACATGCCGTGTACGTCGCCGAGCGGCAGGAGCGCCAGCCCGAGGGCGAGGCACTGCAAACGGACCGGGCACCCGCCGCACACCTCTCGGGCCAGGTCGACCGCGGCCCGTTGGTCGCCGCGGTCGAGGTCGTCGTCCGGGTGCCACGGGTCGAGGTCGCGGTCGACCTGACCGACGCAGGCGGCCTCCTCGGTCCACTCGGCGGGCCGTAGGCCGGTCAGGCGGACCCTGGTGGGGTCGAAGCCGTCGAGGGCCGGGAGAGGAGCTGAGTCGGCCTCGGTGGTCAGATTCTCCGCTGCGGCGTCACGGTGGAAACGGTCGTGTCGGCTGACCGTCCGCAGGTGGAACCCGAACACCTCGGCGACGAGCCGCGCGGGCTCGTCGCCGAGTAGAGCCTCGATCGACTCGCGGTCGGGGTGCCGGCAGATAGAACAGGAGGGAGTCACCGACCTACCGTCAGCGAGGCTGAGACAGCCGCGCCGGTCGGCCGCGGCGCGGAGGTCAGTCCGCCACGATGCCGACCACGATCAGAAGCACGCCGAGGCCGATGAAGGTTCCGGCGAGCCTCAGGAGCACCTTGCCGCGGCGCGTGTTCTGAGGAGGCTGGGGCCGCTCGCAGGAGGCTCGCTCCCGGCGGTCGCGGTGCCGCGCGGCGTCGACCTGGGCGGCGATGAGGAACCCAATCCCGATGAGGTTCAGCACCGGGGCAAGCGTCCGCGCGACCTCGGGCGTCGTCATGCGGGCACCCTACGGACGCCGACTGGCGACCAGCTCACGCGTTGGCATAGACACCCCCGTACTCGGCCACGCGTAGGGCGTGGGACAGCTCCTCGACCAGCTCGCGGGCGGCGGCACCCCCGACGCCCTGAGAAATGACATCGCGCAGCATCCGACCCCCGGGTGTGAGCCGACGCGGCCGACCCGGCGTCGTTGGCCCGCTCGAGGAGCCCACGGAGCCCGGAGTCGGAGAGCACGCTCTCGGCCTCCTTGCCCTCACCGATCACGGCCAGGGTCGCCCCGGTCGGCGCGGCCACCCGAAACGAGCATCGAAATGTTGGGGGACCCCGATCGAGCCAGCGAACGGGACGAAGGGGGCGTCAGGCTGGGTGGCGGCCCGGCCAGTCATACGCTCGCCTTAGAGCGTGTCGATTGTCTGACAGTGCCCGGGCCACCAAGCTCAGCGCTGTCTGCCGATCTACATGCAATCATTACGGCGTGACCAGTGGCAGCCTTAGCGAGGCGGGGAGGGGTCACCGCCTCATAGCTACGGGCCTAATAGGTGTCATCATTGTTAGCGCAGTCGTTCTGGGCCTGAACGACGTAAGCAAGCCCTGGACCATCTTTCTTCAAGTCCTTTCAGCCGTAGCCGGCGCTGCATTGGGGAACTTCCTACGTCTCGATCTGACCGACGCGGTGGTCCGCAATCAAGCGCGCCCGTCAATCCGACACCTCTACGCGCACGTAACCCGACTCTCTGGACTCGTGACGCTGGTTGAGCGACGACAGGCCGAGCTCAAGAGTTCGTCAGATGGTGCCGCTGACGCCGTCGACCCGCGACGGGTCGCCGACTGGTTTGGCTCAGTGGGCAGCGAACTGAGGGCGGGCATCGATTCCACGGCGTTAGCCATCGAGAATTGGAATGACCTTGCACCAGATATCAGGTTGTCCGAGTTTCAGAATTTTCAGTCCCGTAATTCGAGGCTGCCGGAGAGCGGCACAGGAGGCGGAGAAGAGCCATCATGAGTGAGTTGATTGAGGGCAAGGTGGCCCGAATCTCTAGCGATCGCGAACTGATCATCAACCGCGGTGTCGAGCACGGCGTTGACCTGAGTATGATTTTCCTCGTCAAGGGCCAACCGGACAAAATAGTCGACCCGGACACAGAGGAGGTGTTGGGCGAAGTTGAGCCAGTCAAGGTCGTAGTTCGGGTGGAGGCGGTTGACACTAAGTTCGCTATTGCACGGACGTTCCGCACGAGGCGGGTCATGACCGACGCGGGTGACCCGGGGAATCCCATGGGTCGCGCTTCGGCCTACCTCTCGCTGGCTAGGCAACTACAGCCCCCTCGCCCCCCCACCTACGAGACGCGGACCGAGACGTTAAGACTCGACCCGTCCAAGAACAGGCCCTTAAGCCCGTCAGACAGCGCCGTCAACGTGGGCGACCGCGTCGTGCAACTAGGCGAGGGGCAAGACGTCGATCAGATGACATTCACCGTGTTCCGTTGACCCGACGGGAGCGGGCCATGCCGCGGGCCTTTGCTACCGCGCGCAACTCCGCGGGGGCCAGGCCGGCGTACATGCTCCACAGGTTGCCCAGGCGCAGGAGGGCCAGCTTCAGAGTGAGGGCACTGCAACCGGACCGGCACGTGCGGCACACCTCGGGAGGAGTTCGACCATGGCCCGCTGGCCGCCGCGGTCGAGGTATTCGTTGGGGTGCCAGGGATCGAGGTCGCG
>Ga0325400_1001199_pt1 | contig 21053 bp, 16 predicted proteins | sample PopdelMetagenome_2_FD_205662 | JGI IMG/M metagenome (GOLD analysis project Ga0325400, IMG submission 205662) | Populus deltoides microbial communities from Bellville, Georgia, United States - Xylem-PdKOR-R1 | ecosystem: Host-associated > Plants > Phyllosphere > Stem > Wood/Secondary xylem...
GGTACTCTCTCCTTCCCCTTTTTACGATGCTTCACCGCATGCACTGGAGGGCCCCACCAAAGTCCAATGGGCCCCAGAACGATAGGACCCACCCGGTGTTGGAGGTCATATCATTAACTCCTCTTCTTCTATTCTGGTGGATCGGTACTGATATATATTGTGTCTCCGTTTTACTAGATTCTCGCCGATTATTAATTGTCAAATTGCTGACCACAAGATTTTCTATGCGCTGACGACAGCGATGATGTTGAAATTATTACACAACGAGTGTGGTGCCATTTTAAATTATAACACTCATATTCCTTAGGATTGAAAATACTTTCCTATAAAAAATAAATTGAAAAATAATTTTTTAATTTTTTCAGATTTATTAAAAAATAATGATCAAAACCGATATTTAAAAAAATTAAAGGATGATAAAATTAAAAAAAATATAACTTCATAAATTATCTCAAATAACAATAAAAAAAATAAGAACAAAATCTAACAAATAAAAAAGTTGAAGGGTGATGAATTGAAAAAAAATTTAATTTCATAAATTATTTTAAATAAAATAAATAGTAATAAAAAGAATGGGGACCAAATGTAATAAATAAATTAAATCTCAATAAAAAATTATAAGAGAAAAAAAAATAACAATAAAAAAAAGATACCAAAATTGATATAAAAATAAAATTATAATGGATGAGATTGAGAATAAATAAATAAATAAAAATATTCAAAACAAAATATATAATAATCAAAAAATTGAGGACTAAATTTGATATAATTAACAAATAATATGATATTTTCAAAAATAAATTTGCAACTTTTAAACACGTCCAAAATAAAAAGAAAATACTTTTCTGAAAACCAAGCTAACTTTTTTTTAAACTAAAAAATATTATCCATTAACCAGCTTTTTCATAAAACAAATAAAGCCTACAAATATATGTTTTTAAGGACAATTCACACATGTCACACCAATAATTGCACATTATTTGTTTAATAAGTACATTTCATTTACTGTATTGATAGTAAAGAATACAATAAATAGTACTAAGAAAACTTTTCAAAAATACTTATATAAGATAAAATTTTACTGATGTAAATATTATAATAGTGAACACAACATAAGGTAGGAGTTTTGCTATGCTTTAAGTATATCATGATACATCTCTTTATACTAAGAAAATTAGCTAGATGGATTCCAAATTTTCTTAAATCAAATCGATTTTAATTGATCATTATAGATGATGTTTTCAAGCATTTTGAGTTGGCAAAAGATGATGACATCAGGGATGATGTTCTTGAATACCTTTTTTTTAGAAGGCATTTTTTTATTGATCATAAATTTGTCCCATGATATCGGGATAATAATTAAGGTCTTCATTAGCTGGTTTAAGGTCTTTGTCATCAGAACTTGAGATTTGCTAGTTCTGCTTAAATCTTTCTTTTGAAGGTAAGAAATATGAATTTGTTTTCTTGAGTTAAGGATGAAGAAGATGACAATTGTTTCAGGGGTTGTAACCAAGTGGTTACCTCTCATGTACAAGCTTGTTCTTCTTTGAATTGTGATCACTATTTGACATTAATGATCCTTATTAAAGCATGAGTATAACTAGTATATTCATATCTATCATAAGACATAGAGTAATCCCATCACACTACTTATAGGACTCTAAAAATGATTATAAAATGAAGATAAATTGGAATTAAGTTTGACGATCTACATTAAGTGAATAACTTTTAACCTTCTAGAACCTTTTCAGGAAGGATTTCTATTTCAAAAAGCATAATATAGCCATCAATTACTATGAAACCATGCTGGAAAGATTTTTGAACAAATTTTATCAAAATAAATGGACCAAGAATGATCATAATTCTTGAGATGAAGGATATTAAACCATGACATTTAGTAATCAAGATAGGTGTATACTTGTGGTTGAAAACTTTGAAACTTTTAAGAGTATAAGGACTTTGATTCTAGTTTTCATAAGTTAGGAGATTTAGTTTTTGATTTTTGAATAGTCAATTTTCTAGGGGTTATTTTTGTCTTGATTATAAGTTATCTTAATAGAGTTAGTTTGTACCAAGATAAACTCATAAAATTGCCTTATTTTATACAGGTTTTTTAGAATATAATAGAAAACTAAAAGGAAAATAATGAGGAATAATTTGGTTAGGATCTTCATCGTTAAAATTTCTTTTCAATAATGAGAAGGAATATGTTAGTCTTTTGTAACATAATGATAGGTAGGCGTTTTTAAAAAGAACTTTGAGGTTGTTGAAATAGTTGGAAGGGTTTTTGAGTTTATGTTTGAGATTACAAGGTTTGGAAATAGTTGACAGGGTAAATTTTAAGATTTAGAGAATTTGCTAGAACAAAATATCGATTGATTTAAGTGAAGATATGTCTCAATAGAGGAGATTTAATTTTGTTTGGTGTTGTGGGGTTAATTATTAAATGCATTAGCCTTGAGGGTATTACAACATATAATTCTATGTTTTTTTAATAGGAGTACTTATCTTGACCCTTGTAGATATTCTATAGAAAGAAAATCTAGAAGAGTGTTAGCTTCTTATTTTATAAATTCTATTTCAAAATCAAAATTTGAAAGAACGGCTTGCTATATGACAATAATTTATTTTGAAATAATATTTTGAACATATTTCTCTAAAATATATTTTACTAATTTACAATTAATTTATAAAATAATTAAAAAAATCATCTTGAAAGGATGAGATGCATAAAATAATTAATAAGATTTCATCTTTGATAATTGAATAATTCTACTGAGGACCTGATCATCTTGAAAAGATGAGATACATAAAATAATTGAAAGGCTGCTTCAACTAACTCTCTCACATTCTTAGGTTACAAGGCAATCAATCTCCTTTTGAGCTCCTGTTAGAGGCCATATCGTAACCTTTCAATTTGATTATGTTCAATTAAAACCATAGTAGTAGCAAATATGGAGAGATCTTAGAACCACCTCTCATAATCCAACGCCGAGATGTTACCTTGTCTTAATGCTAGAAACTCTTGTTTCCTATCTTTACGATGTTGTTAGAAGTAATACCTTGTTTCAAACTCAGACTTAAATTCACCCCATGTCATCACCTCTCTTTATCTCTTTTCTCTCATCGTGGCCCACCATTAATGAACAATGTCTAATAGCAATTGTGCCACATAAGACTCATGTACATTTTTCGATATCGATATATAAGTAAAAGACTATTTCACCTTACATAGTCATTATCCAACTGCTTCAGCATTCTCTTCTTTAAAGAAAAACACATACCCCATTTACCTCATACACTTTACCTAATACACCAGGGTATGGGCAATGTCCCTAAATGTTTCATTAGTAGGCCTCAACATCCCTATTATAATAGCCTCCACAACTTGTTTCAAGTAAGCAGTATCTGGAAGGGTCATCTGTACCCTTGTCTAAACCACAAGTGGGGGCCCAACACTTTGTCCTCCTTCACCCATATCACTGGTGGTGCTTTTGTATAAATTGATGTGGGTTTTTTTTATAGATTTTAATATATCCTCATGCACCGATTACTTTTGAATCACATGTATATAAGAGGCGGTGCCAGCCAAAAGATACCTTGATTGTTCCTATTACACATTCACATTTTGACTGCTCCCTCTTACATAAGACAGGTCACTTCCAGTTCCATGTCTATTGCAAACCATCCTCTTTTAAATTTAAAATTTTCATTGCATCAGTATCATTATGTTTATTGAATCGAGTCATTGCTCTGATATTAACTGTAACAGCCCTCATGTACTTAATATGTGATCATATAAGATAAACAATAATATACTACATAAGTAGTGTGATTTTTTTATATATATAAAACACAACCTTGGGTGACTCATGCCAACCCAAAACTTTATCCATAATAATTCATAACAATTACAAACCAACTAACACAAATACATCTTTCAATACAATACTATCATAAGAAAAATGAACCTAAAAGAGTAAAACACCCAACATCTTATATTAATAATGAAAATAAGTATCCAATACTAGTGCTTATTGAATGCCTCTCACTTGTACTTTATACCAAAGCAAGAACAAAAATTCTAACTATAGTAATTAATATTAACAAAATAGAAGTAAATGGGTCAATCAAGTCTGATTACCTATCTGCTAATCAAGATATAGAAATGACTACTTTGTTTATTACATGCTCTCATAAGCTATATGAGTTTTACAAATCATGAAAATCCTACAACTAGATAAAATCCATTAAGAAAGTCCTACAACTAAACATAAATATAAGCTATCTAGTTTTAAGGAGCACATGATGAACCTATCAAAAATAAAACATTCTAGGTAATAAGAATAATAGTTAAGTTTCACATTACAGTATATATCATTCAATATGCAACAATTTTTTTTTATATATATAAATACACATAACACATATAACCCCTTTAACTACACAACATAACTTTGCCACACACATTACTTTTATCCAACCAATGATAGTAACATACAACGTAGCAACCCTAAGTTTAAGTCTTTAGTTAACTAATTAACTTTAAATTCCCTTTAGGCATTCTGAATGCTCCTTTTTCAAAACCATTTGAATCAGTCATTCAAAAATTAAAAACCTTAAAGCTCCTAGCTGACATATATCATATAGTATTCGACTCGAATTCGGTGCTCTCCATCAAATAACTAACTCTAACAAGATAAGATCTTCACTTTAAGAAAAGTTTATGATTTTTACTTGATTGTTTGTCCATATAACTGAATATCAACCCAAATTCTACTCATATAAACTTCCCAAAAATATATATCAACATCTCTATTAATTCTTTTCATCTGGTTATCTCATGTTTGACATATACCCCTATATCCATGACTAGTATCTTAACTTAATGATCGAGTCCCTATTTCTTAAAGCTCTACACATGTGGCTAGATCCCATGTATAAATACATATTTATCATGTCATTTAAATACCATAAACTTAGCACCACTCATGTGGCAGGCTCCACTGTGGGGTTGGTTTTTACACAATAAGACAATCACATGACAATATTTATAGTTCATCATTCCAATCACCACTTATATGTCTGATTTTTATATACATATACAAATTTAAAGTATATATTTTAACAAGACTTCACTAGTCTTTTAACAATCCATTACTTGCATAAACATCTCTTTATCGGAGTACTACTTAGAAATTAAAAATTGAATTAAATGCTGAAAAATTAAGAAGTTGAGGTGACAGACATCTACCTGTTCCTCTTATTGGCCTTGTCCCGCTTACCTAAGATCCTGCAGCCAATATCTCTCCTATATTATATCAAGTCTTACATCACATTCACTTCTTAAAAATATTAAAAATGTACTTATCAATATTCTTTTAACAATTCAGATACTTATTACTCATGAATACATGTACCCTTACCTTATCTCACATAGTTTTTCAACTCTTAATGTTTTATATAAGTGAATCTATGTAAAAAACTGAGGTGAAGATGAGTTTAATAATCTAAAACATTTTTTCTTTAACCCTTTTTTATAGTGAATCTTATAACAAAACATGATGTAAAATTAATTATCATAATTAGTTCATGCTACTTATCATCCTTAATTACTAGTAACGAAATAAAATTAACATGACAGTTTTTTGTTTTAAAAACTATTATTTTTTACTTAAATAAAAAATATTCCAGTTAAAGAAAAAGAATATTCAAATTGTTTATTCATGGGATTGACAAATAATAATCTTCATTGACCTATAAATTATTTTATAGCAATCCCAAACCTGAGCCCAAGACTCAAAACTCAAGACTCGAGATCCAAGGTCTGAGCCATGCCCAACCAAGTGAGAGAACGCCTACATATAGCTTTAAGGGCTTGTTTAGGAGTGTGGTTGTGGTTGTTTTTTAAAGTGTTTTTCATGTTGAAATGCATCAAAATGATATTTTTTTTTTATTTTAAAAAAATTATTTTTGAGATCAGCGCATCAAAATGATCCAAAAAATAAAAAAAATTAATTTTTAGCAAAACAAAAATGATTTTTTTTGGAAACACAGGTGCCCCGCGTTTCCAAAGCTCTCTAAATCTAAAGTCCGTTTCGTTTAGGACCTTTCTTCTCTAAATGTTTTTATGCCATACAAGCATATTTTTAATTTCTCAACTTTCTACTATATAATATATGAGAAATTATTGTATTCTTTGAATGTTGGATAAAGAGTTTTGAGTTTCACAAAACATATCAACTAAACATTCTTTGAAATTAATTTTTTATTCACTTATAATTTACTCATATTAATGCTCCATGTTAAAGTATTTTGTCATGGAATAGTTTTAAATGAAATTCTAACCCTAAAAATGAGTAAACTTTAATTTTAATTTGATATCAAATATATCATTTGATCATGTTTATAAATAAATTTTCTAACACAATTAAGTCAAAACCAAATCAAAATTAAAATTAAAATTTAAAAAAACAAATAAAACAATTGTATACTTTCATCGTGGCAATACAATTTAAAATTGGGAAATATAGAATAACAACATCAATATTATATCAATGCTTATTAAACAACTCAAGCTAACGATTTAACAAAATTAGATTGGAACAAAAAAGCAAATTAAAAAAAAAATGTTAAAGTCAAATCAAATAATGTTAAAAAAATATTCAATTGATTTAACAAAATTAGATTTTTTTTTAATCATGAAAAGAGAAAGGAATTAAGGCCTCAAGCTAGTGATGGTATCTAGTTACCAGAATCCAGAACTATATCCAAGTTTCTATAGCCTCAATTGAGATAGAATGCTGTGTTTTCTCAAGAGAAGGATCTCTTCCTACCTCATTTACTTTTGAAGCATAGGAATCAGAGTCCATAAAGGAATCGACATCCTAAGTATTAGGGGCGTTCAAAAAAACTGATAAACCGAGTAAACCGATAAAAAATTAACTGAAAAAACAGAGCCTAAAAATAAAACCGATTATATTATGTAGCAAAAACACCGGTTCGGTTCGGTTTTTGATTTTGTAGTGCAAAAACCGGGTTAACCGGACCGGTTCAAAAAGTTCGGTCCCTAGTATAGATAGAAAAGGTTATCGAGCTGCGTCGCACCCCTCTCTTCTCTCCAGTTTACTCTCCGCTGCGCTTACCCTAAACCTAAACATTTCAATTTTGATTTTTAAACAATCTCTCCTCTCACTACTCAGAGCCACCCGCCGTCCCACCCCCTGCCCTCTCCGGCCTCCACTAAGGCCACCCTCGTACCAAAGCTCCCACAACCCGTCCACTCTGGCCTCTTCGCCTCTCCCTCTCCACTCTCCATAGACTAAGAAAACATAAACACAGATCGACGATAGACGTTTCCTCAGTCTCAACTGGACCAAAATAGTATGTGTTTCCATCAGACCGACGTTTCCTCAACCTCTCAAAACCAGTAAGTTTTAATTTTTTTTCTCCTTTCTAATTAATTAATTCGGTTAAGGTTATTGTTATTTTAAATACATTTAAGCTTATTTTTTATATGTTTCTTCCTCAGTCTCCACTGGATCAACACAGTCGGTGACTCGGTGATTCCAACAGACAGAGCCTCTCAAAACCGGTGAGTTTTAATTTTTTTTCCCCTTTCTAATTAATTCATACAATTAAGCTTATTGTTATTTTTAATCAATTTTGTTGGGTGATGAATTTTGGTTTAGGTTTAAATTAGAATTTAGAGCTATTTGGGTGATTAAAATGATTTTTTTTTCCTTTGTTTGAATAGAAGGGATTTAGCAGTTTAGGATTATGATTATTTTTAATTAAAATTACCGTTCTTATAATTGTTTGCAATTTAGGATTAGAGTTGTCTTGTACATGATTATGTTGATTCTGTTGTTGTGTTGTGTTGATTATGTTGATGCTACTGTAAACTTCTGTTGATTCTGTTGTTGTTGCTGTGTTGATTCTGTTGCTGTTGTTTTGTTGATTATGTTGCTGTAGCCTATTGCTGTGTTGATTTTGTTGCTTTGTTGGTTGATTAATAAAAATAGGCAAATTGTTGATTTTGTTGCTGTGTTGGTTGATTTATAAGGTCACGCCAAGTAGTTTGATTAAAATCATGTTTATAAGTTTGTGTTGATTGACTTGATTATGCAAACTAGTTTTGTTTTGATGGATTTTTTTTTTATTCATTTTTGTTTTGTCATTCTGTAAAATGTATTCATTATTCTATTTTGGATGATCTTGATTGGCATTTTGTATTCATTAAAATCATGTTATTCTTGTATTCATTGTTCTGTTACTTCTGTAATTATTTTTCCTCAATTGATAGATTTTATAAGCTTGTTTTGACACATTTTCTAAGCTTGTTTTGACATGTTACTTGACTTCTGTAATATTTGTTTCATTTTAATTTTTAAACATGATTTAATCTTTATGTTTATTAAGTGCTGAAAAGAATTGTGCAAGTGATAATGAACATGTTTGCATTTGGTAATTTACAGATGGAAAACCTTCAAAATCAAAATGCTTCATCCACTAGCACTACCCCAACATCAACCAATGCCCCAGCTTCAAACACTAACCCAACATCAACTACTGAAGGATCCACCACGGATAGTAAAGGTAAACAACTTCAAGTCCCTGCATCTAGGAAAATAAATGTTGACGATAACAAAAAGTCACAAATTTAGGATCATTTTACAAAACTTGATGGTGATCTTACAACCCCTAGAGCTGAATGTAATTATTGTGGAAATGATTATACATGTCATACTATTATTAATGGGACAAGTAATATGTAGAGTCATTTGAAAATATGCAAAAAGTTTCATTTTGTGGTTGATAAGAAGCAAAAAGTTTTGGTATTAGAACCTAATAAAGTAGGGGGTGAATTAGGAGATCGAAGTGTGGGAACTCTTAAGACAATATGTTATGATTATGATGAATGCAGAAAAGCACTAGTGACAATGGTTATAATTGATGAGTTGCCTTTTAATTTTGTGGAGGGTAAGGGACTTAGATTATTTTCTAGGACCTTGCAGCCGAGATTTGACGTTCCTTCTCGTTTCACTGTTATGAGAGATTGTTTGAAACTTTATGTTGAAAAGAAGAAAAGATTAAAGAGAGCTTTTAAGGGTCAACGATTATGCTTAACAACAGATACATGGACATTAATCCAAAACATTAACTATATGTCCTTAACGACTCATTGGATTGATAATGAATGGAATTTGCATAAAAGAATTCTAAATTTTTATCAAGTTTTCAATCATATGGGTGAGACAATTGGTCAAGTTATTGAGAATTGTTTGTTAGATTGGGGGATTGATAAACTTTTAACTGTTACAGTAAAGACAATGCAAGCTCTAATAGTGTTACTATTTCATATTTAAAGAATGTGATGAAAGATTGGCCAACTAATATATTGTTAAATGAATATTTTCATGTTAGATGTTGTGCACACATTGTAAACCTCATTGTATGTGATGGTTTGAAAGAGATGAATGTTTCGGTTGTTAAGATTCGAAATGCAATTAGGTTTGTGAGATCTTCACCCTCTAGGCTACTTGCATTTAAGAAGTGTGCAGAAAAGTTGCATGTAGAGTGTAAGAAATCATTGTGTTTGGATGTTGCAAGTCGATGGAATTCATCTTATCTTATGTTAGAAAAGCTACTAAAAATTTTGAAAAGGTGTTTGTGAGCTTAGGTCAAAGTGAACCTAAGTATGTGAGTTACTTTTTGGAGGTTGATTCAAAGGGGAATAAAAAAAACATAGGGCCACCTAGTTAGGTGGATTGGAAAAATACTAGAACTTTGCTGAAGTTTTTAAAGATCTTTTACATGGTTACATTGAAATTTTCTGGCTCATTGCATGTTACATCATATTCTTTCTTCAATGAATTGATTTACATGCATACAAACTTGTTGCAATTGTGTAAAAGTAGAGATAATCTTTTGAGTGGAATGGCGATGAACATGATGAGTAAGTTTGAGAAGTATTGAGGTTGTGGAGCAAATCAGAATTTTTTATTGTATGTAGCTAATGTTTTGGATCCACGTCTTAAGTTGAAATATGTGAAATTTTGTTTTAGTGAGTTGTATGATCATGACAAAGATAATTGTTAACAAAAAAAGTGAGAGATAATTTGGTGAGCTTGTATGAGTTTTCTTTGAAAGCCGATGAAGTAGTGGATGATAATAGAAATAAACAAGATGTTAATGATGCTATTGATGACATGGAGATAGATGTTAACACTTTAGCTCGGTTCAAAAGGCACTTGCTAGAGGAAAACAGTGTGGAAAATAGAAATGAGGTTGAGAGGTATTTGGTTGATGGTTGTGAGGATCCTAATGATGATAAATTAGATATTTTGGGTTGGTGGAAGATTAATGCTTCAAAATATAAGATACTTTTGAAAGTTGCACAACATGTTCTGGCTATTCCTATATCCACAGTGGCTTCCGAATCAGCCTTTAGCACAGGTGGTCGTATACTCGACCAATTTCGAAGTTCTCTATCTCCACCAACAGTTCAAGCACTTATTTGTTGTCAAAATTGGTTGCATCATGGTCCAATTCCAACTGATAATACAACCTTGATGAATGATTTTGAAATCTACGAAAACCTTAATTAATTACTTACACCTTTTATTTTATGATTTATTAATTAACACATTTTTATTCTAACATATTTAATATTTTATTTTGTAGAATTTGATGGAAAGTTGCATTTAGCAATGGATGATAATTAGTTCACAAATTGTGATGCATTTATTAAAAACATATAATATAAATATCTTTTTTTATTTTTATATCTTCTGATTTAATTTATCATGTTATAATTCTAGATTATGAATTTCAGGAATCAAAGTGCAATGTTCATGAAGTGCTTTTTATTGAGACGATGTGCACATGAAGATTTATTTTTTGTGGCTTGGAGTGTTTTACAATAATGCAATGTTATTTGTTATTTTTTTGTTAAGCCCTTTGAAGGCAATGGTTTGTAATTTGGATTTTAACTTATTGGTGTGTGATTGTGAGTGTGTGTTATTTATTTAAACGTTTTGGAAGTAGAAAAATATTAGTAAGTTAAAAAATATATTGAACACAAGATTGACATTAAAATTTTTATATAAATGAATATTTAGGGGTAAAAAAATTAAATATATTTGGAATCTTCAAAGAAAATGAGACAATATCAACATTAATTATAAGCCTAATAGAAATCTATTAGAAGCCCATTACAAAGCCCATTAAAAAGCCTATTAAAAAGCCCAAAATAAGCCTAAAATAAGCCTATAGATTTGTCCGGTTTTTTGGATAAAAAACCGGACCGGAACCGTCCGGTTTGGGCCGGTTCCGGTTCTGTTTCGGGTCTTTTTTTCGATTTGGCTGTTTTTTTCGGGTAAAAACCGAAGCGAACCGAATTTGCTCACCCCTACCAAGTATTGCTTGTTTTCATCATGAAGGTTGTCGGGGACTGTAATTGCAGCCCACACGCCATGAGCTCAGCAGACTTGGTTGCACAAAGAGATATGGAACACTAAAAGTTGGCTTGATTTTTGGGCGAGAAACGAAAAACTCAGTGATCATGTGTTGTGGTTAAACTTTTCTTTAGAAAGGTAAGGAATTAATGAGCCTTTGCAAGTAACAAAGGTAGGAATAAGCAATGCCCACCTATGGCATCGCACTTATTTCACAATCCATTTCAAGTTCAACCCAGCCCAGGGTTAATGTTACCACCTCTAAATCCGATACTTTTGAAAAAATTTAATTTTTTTTATTTGCTTCAAATTAATATTTTTTGTTGTTTTTAGATCATTTAATATGCTAATATCAAAAATAATTTTTTAAAAATAAAAAAAATATTATTTTAATGCATTTTCGAGTAAAAAACATTTTAAAAAAAATTGTTACCTTACTCACAAATACCCTCTATGTCTTATTGTTTTCTTCAAATCATGGTTCAATAGGTGTTTTCCCTTAAAGGCAATTCCATCATGACCATACACAACACAAGGTGTTTGATAGTCTGACTAAAAACAATGGTTAGGGTTTTATGTTCAATAAAGAGAGAGGAGTGTTAGTTTTATTATTTTAATATAGTAGATGTTTTTTAGTCATTAATTTTAAAAAATAACAATTCCATAAATAATTCTATTTTTTTTGTTGATTTTTTCACACGAATATAGAGTGTTACACAATATATAAATTATTAAATTAAAGTGCAATTTCTTAAAACTCGGAACAAAAAATCAATCAAGCTAGCTATCCGAGGCCAGATGTAATTTTTTTTTAGTAGGACTCGTAATATCTTTCTTAAGTTTTCATGTAATTTAAACAGGTAGTTGAGAGTGATTTTTTTATATGATATTGCATTATTTAAAAACGTTATGAAATTGTAAATAAAAATTGTGAGAAATAAAGTCATAAATTTATCGTAAATGAACTTAGAATAAGTAAATATATACTCCTACATTAGAGAAAAAGATGAACTTAGAATAAGTAAATATATACTCCTACATTAGAGAAAAAGAGAGAGAGTAGATAGTGGTACTAAAATCTGATCTGTCAGTAAATGAATATTTGCATTTCGTAATCTTGGTTGCAAGGTTGTTAAAATCACAAGTACACAAACAACCCCAAATCAATTTTTAAAAAAGGGATATTAGAAAAGAAGCATGTCGACAAATTGAAAGGTTTTTCTACACTAGTGCAATTCTATTTAATTATGTAAAAAAACTCTGAATTTCTTAAGGCACTTGAATTGGTTGTAGAGCATGAGACAGGTTTCAAGCTTTCATTTTACCATGATATTAGAGAGAAATATTTGAAGCAAGAAGTTGATCAAACAATGAACTTGCTTGAGGAGTACAAGCTAGAATGAAAAAAAAAACATGTTGTTCAATAATGTCTGATGGATAGACAGATAAAAAAGACGTTGTATTTGTAACTTTTTGGTTAATATTCCCAAAGAGACAATTGTTTTGTCATCGGTGGATACTTCTAATATGATCAAGACTGCTGATATGGTATTTGCAATGTTAGATGTCATTGTTGAGAGGATTGAGGAGGAAAATGTTGTCCAAGTAATCACCGATAATGAAGTAAATTATAAGGCAGCATGACAATTATTGATGGAAAAAAAAAAGAGTTTGTTGCCCATTGTATTGACTTGATATTGGAAGATTTTGAGAAGAAGTTAGAGGTTTATCAAGTAATTATTGCTCAGGGGAGGAGAATCACCTCATGTATTGCCCATTGTATTGACTTGATATTGGAAGATTTTGAGAAGAAGATAGAGGTTTATCAAGTAATTATTGCTAAAGGGAGGAGAATCACCTCATATATTTATTCAAGAACTATTTTTAGACCCCGTTTATTTGCTGAAAAATAGTTTCACCGGAAAGTGGATTCCTGGAAAGTGAATTATTTTTTGATGTTTGGTAGTGTCATGAAAAATAAATTGGAAAATATTTTCAAGTGTTTGGTTATGTCATGGAAAATGAGCTGGAAAATAACTTATTAATATTTTTTTTCAAGTTTATTAAAATAATAAAAAAAAACTTGGAAATTAAAAAGTTGAATGAGAATGAAATTGAAAAAAAATTCTAATTTCATAAATTATCTCAAATAAAATAAATAACAATCAAAATAATAGATATCAAATCAAACTGATAAAAAAATTAAAAGATGATTAAATTAAAAATAATAATAATTAAAATTTCATAAATTATTTCAATTAAAATAAGTAACAATCAAAATAATGAAGACCAAATTTGATAGATAAAAAAATCAATTAAAAAAATAATAAGAAAAAAGCAAATAACAATCATAAAAATAAGGACCAAAGTTAATATAAAAATCAAATTCTAATGGGTGAAATTAAAAAAAAGATTTAAAACAAAATATATAGCAATCAAAAGTTTGAGGACCAAATTTGTTATAATCAGCAAATAATATGATATTTCTAAATTTTCACAACTTCGGAAAGTGTTTTCCGTCCAAAATAAAAGGAAAACACTTTCCTGAAAATCAAGCCAAATTTTTCTTTGACTTGAAAGTGTTTTCAGTTGACTAATTTTTCTAATAACAAACAAACATAGGAATGTAGAAACCACTTTCCACCAAACAAATAAGGTCTTATTTGTATGCTAAGGCACTTTATGAAAGGAAGAGATTTGATTAGATTTACTGCCACTCGGTTTGTTACTGCATATTTGACTCTAAGATGTTTGAATGATCAAAAAATGCAGTTGATAACTATATTTACTTCCAAATAATGGAGTTCATGTAGGTTTGCAAGAATAGAAGAAGGGAAACGAATTCCAAATTGTGTTTTGGACAACATGTTTTGGCATGATGTCACTATATGTATTAAGGTAGCATATCCTTTAATTAAAGTTCTTCGATTAGTTAATTCAGATGAGAAATCAGCTATGAGTTATATATATAAAACAATGGATCAAGCAAAAGAGAAGATACAAGTGAATTTTGGTTCTTTAAAAAAATGGTATATATCTTGCTAATTGTTTATTTCAAATATTGTCATCTATTAATATGAATGTCTTTAGAGATACTTCAAATTGAGATATTTCTAGATTATAATGATATTTTTATTGTTTTTTTATATAGTTATATACCTATAGAATATTGTTGATGTAAGATGGGAACTTCAACTCCACAGACTTTTACATTCAACAACTTATTATTTGAATCCTCATTATCATTATCCCGATTTTAAGGTTAATGCCAACATTAAAATTGGATTATATAACTTAGAAAGGATGGTGCCTAATGCAATTGAAAGGTGCAAAATTGACTTACAACTTGAATCATTCAAGAATGCAAAAAGGTTGTTTGTCATTGAGGCTGCCAAGATAGCAAAAGATAAAAAAAAAAACTTCAACTTAGTGGTGGGATTCTTATGGGGATGAATGTCCAAAATTATAAAGGTTTCCAATCCGAGTTCTAAGCTTGACTTGTAGTTCATCTAGATGCGAGTGTAACTGGAGTGCATTTAAAATGATGAGTTTTTTTTATTTTAAATGTTGAAATATTTGATAAAAATCTTATAAATTTGAATTGTTTATTTAGGTTCATATAAAATGAAGAAATCGTTTACACCAAAGAAAAATGAAGGACTTGGTATTTGTAATGTTCAATATGAAATTGAATGATAACCAAGTCAAAAAAAAAAAGTTAATGATTTTGGTGTAGTAGATGATATTTCATCTGATGATGATTGGATAACTAAGGGAGAAAAACATGATGGTTTATCAAACTTTGATTTGCTTGATGTCATTGACAGTCCAACACGAAGAAAAAATGGTAAAGAAGAGGAAAGTGATGAAGAAGAAATTCCTAATGATGCTGAAATGGAGAGTCATAGTACTGAAGATATTTAGAGATTCAAATTGATGACAATTTAGAGAATTCAAGGAGTTTTGAGTTAAATAACATTGATAATATTGGTGTTGGTGCTAGTAGTAGCACTAATGTTCATAATATTGGTATTGGTACTAGTAGTGACACTAATAATCAAGATGAAGGCAATAAAGCTAGTTTTAGTTTACATGACACACTAACAGATTGTTTGTTTTAAGTTTATTATTTTTTAGTTAATAAAAAGTTACTTAAATTATATATGAATTTTTATTTGAACCATGTATTTTAAGGTGCTTGAACCATGTATAAATTTTTATTTAAAGCATATATTTTAAGGTGATTGAACTATGAATGAAAACAAAATTCCTTATAATTTTATGATTTTACGATCCGTTTTTACGATCTGAGTTTATTTTATATTTTTCATGTTATGTCAAAAATACATTTTTAACAACCTTGCTTGGTTGAGTTGTTCAGTTAAGTGTTAGGTCCCGTTTGGGAGAGTGGTTGCGATTGTTTTTCAAAGTGTTTTTCATTTGGAAATGTATCAAAATGATATTTTTTTTATTTTTTAAAAATTATTTTTTATATAAACACATCAAAATGGTCTAAAAACACTAAAAAATATTAATTTAAAATGAAAAAAAATTTAAATTTTTTCAAATCTAAAACAAGGCTTTTAATACCATTACCAAACATGGATGATTGATGATAGAATAATTCGCCATGACAGTGTCGGCACGGCATCAAACTAATGGTAAAAAAGGCAGCAAACATAGTTAAGCCTAAGCCCGGGGCATTTTCGTAGTTAACGTGAATTAAGTGGGTGAAATTGTTAAAAGCCAAAATAGAGGTATCAAACAGCTTGCAATAGTGTTTTGGATTGTTATAATGATTTTTTAAAAAGTAATTTTTATTTAAAAGTATATTAAAATAATATTTTTTATTTTTTAAAAATTATTTTTAATTTTAGTACATAAAAAAATTCAAAATCAAAAAAATCAAAAATATTTTTGTTTAGTTAATACTGTGGGGGTCCTTCCTTTCGTTTTGTGCCCTTGTGGGGGTGCGAGCTCCAAAACGTGCCAGGCTGGCAGGTACAATAAGAAGGTGCCACGTGAATCCAGCAAAATCCTCCACCGACAATCTCAAGTAGTATTTTTTGCCAGTTAGGATTCTTTGCTCTGTTTTCTCAAAGTTGTAACGCGGCGCTTCCTTGACTGCTATTCGAACGTGTAGATCAAGACATAATATAAAAAATATAATATAAAATTATAAAATAATAAGTAATTTTTGTAATTATATATATATATATATATTAATAATTTCAATTAAAAAAATTACATTAAATTTTATAAAATATGTTAATGATATTATAATTAATGAGTAATCTAAATAAAATGAGAAAGATAGATAATATGAATCAATAAATTAATGACCCGGAGAAATAAAAAATCTTAGAACAAAATTTTTCAATACATGGAAATCACTGAACGGTAGGAAGTTCACATAAACTTATTGACAACTTGATTGTTCCCATCACAATACATCCCAGTAGACCCCTTTTGGGTTGTAAGCTCATAAGTCTAAACAAGTAATTAATTAACATAAATTCAATAATGAAATAAACTCATAAACAATGTCTAATGCGCTAGAAAAAAATAAAATTAAAAATAATTATTCAATAATAAATAAATAAATAAAATAAAGTAATAAAAAAGTCTTCATGTTAAAATTCTTCCATGTAGCCCGAATCTCTAATTTTTGTATATTCTTAGCAGAATTGAGTCCTGATTTCAAACATGTCGTTCTCTCTTATTTGGATGAATTACTGGCCTACAATATATGGTTAGCAAGCTTCATATGTTTAGTTTCCAACCCAACTTGAATTGCAACCAAATTCTACTAGTAGCTCCAGATATGTCCCAAACAGTATACGAAGGTTTAGTTTAAAATATTTGAGAAGATTCATCTACTAACATTGACCCTCTGAAATATTATGTTCACAAACTTCATTTGACCTAAACATTTACCACAATATATTTTCATGTGTCTAATATTTTCCTGTAAAATTTCAGCTCTATCCAATGTATAATTTGAAAGATATGTTCAATCTTGCAAAACTGGTCAGCAGACATTTTAAGGACAAATTTGGACCTGACTTGGTTCATATCATAAATTTAGTAAACTCGTAAAATCGGATTGATTTTACACGAGTTAAGTCTGATTTTATTGGTTTTCGAGTTTAAGTTCAATTTTGCACGTTAGACACATGTTGACTTGTAAAATCGTACGATTTTACGAGTTAACTCGCAATTTTAACAACAATGGTGTAGATCATATATATATATATATATATATATATATATATATATATATATATAACTGTTAAAACATCAACTTTGAAAATTTTGTATAGTTTTTTTTATTAGCATAGTAAAAAATTAAAAAATATATTTTTTATATTATATCATAATAAAATTTCATGTCTTTATTTTTCAAACCCAAAAAAAAAATGCAAGCAATTATTTTTTCTTGAAACACATGAATAATTATTTTAATTGAAAAGAAAAAATATCTTGTCTTTTTTAAAAAAAAAAACTAAATTTAGTTTTCTTATACAATAGAATAAATATAATCAAATACAAAATACAAAAATATGATAAACTATAATCTAATTTCATTTTTAGTTCTTAATTTTAATTACAAATATAGACTAAATGCTTGATACTGATTGGGAGCTCCCAATGGTTGAGACACTACGGGCCGCTTGCAAGTTCTCGGCCGTAGTATTGGAGAGCTTGTTCACTTTATTTTTATCGGGTCCACCAGACGATCCAACCTCCATCCACAAATCCGAATCGAAATGCGGATGGGTCGAAGGATCGTTCCCATATATCTCCTTCAACCGGCTATTATAGGTCTCCTGAAATGAAAAAAGTAATCATCATATTCAATTCAATAAAAATAAACTTACGAAATAAAATGGTTAAACAAACATACCATAAAGTGTTGAGCACGGTTGTCAACGAACTGTTGCGCCCCCTTTTGGCGGTCTTGACTCTGCATGCGCGTCTCAACAAACAGCTCTATTGGGCTCGGCTCACGTCCAAGAGACGTAGCCTATAATGAAAAAAATTAATTAATAACAAATTAATTTAACAATATATTTCATTTAAATTAATCTTACCATCCGTTTCGCATTTGCAGCAAATGGAACGAAGCCGCTGGTGTGCGTTGTCACCGAGCCATGAATTGGCCGATTCTGGTTGCCAGCACGGGACTGTGATCGTTGTGTGAACCGCTCAAACGTCACGTGCTCAAGATAGTGCGGCCATATATCTGTTGGCATGTATATCGATTTGAAATCCCTCCAAACCGCCACGTCGTTCCAACCTTGGAGACCCTTATCTCTCGCGATTGTTTTTTGCCTTTTTTTGTGATTCATACTAAAAATCACGCAACCTGCTTCCATAGTGAGAAATTAAATTTTGAAACATAAATTTTTTTCAAAAAAAATCTTGTATTGTTTTCGATGTTACCTAGTTACCGCGTGATTTTCCCACAACTTCCTCACAACTTTGTCATGCGTCCTATCCCAGGTGAATTTGTGCTGTATATAAATAATTAGGTAAATAAAAATAATAATTTATTTACAATTATATTAATAAATTATTAGAAATAAGCTGGAAATTATAAATTAACACCAACTTCAAATCTGTCAAATCATGCATCGATTTGAGGTATCGATTCAGGATGTCTGGATACCTGACTCCATTGAAATAATGAAATCTCCATCGACGATTTAAATGCCGATGATATTACTCGAGCGGCCTCAATGTTTGTAAATCTGAAAATAAATTAAATTAATGAAATATTGATTTAGTTCATAAATTGTTTTATAATTTAAAAAAACTAAAACCTTAACAAACTTATATTAAAAGGTCGTCCTTCCACCGTGCCTCATACTTGTGGGTGAATTGATTCCGCTGCAAAGGCACGCCGCCTCTGCGCTGTGAAACCGCGCTGAAAGAGGCATCATCGGTTGAGGGCGCAGGTGCCTCCTCTTGAGAGGCACCTAAGGATATGTCATCCTTGCTGCTAGAAGAACTATTGCAACTATATATGAGTGAGAAGCTGTGGATTTCGTTCTACGCATCCACACAATTTTATACGAATAATTATATAATTAAATTCGAATGTTAAAAAAAAATTCAACAGCACCTCCCCTATACTGTAGACTACCCAAATCCACAAACCTGCAAATATTGACAATAGTCACAACCAATTGACCCCATCTATACTAATATTGTATTTAACATAACATCTATACAAATAACATCCACACTAATTACAAGGTAAATTCAACATTAACAATTACAATTTAACAAATTATTCAATTATTATGGCAACACAACAATAAAATATATTCAATAAATTCAAAAAAAAAAACTCTAGACTAACAATTAAAATTAATGGAAATAATTAAACACAAATCATGCAATAATAGAGTAAAATTAATAATTATTCCAACATATTCAATTATTAATTACAAGGTAAATTCAACATTAACAATTACAATTCAACAAATTATTCAATTATTATGGCAACACAACAATAAAATATATTCAATAAATTCAAAAAAAATCTAGACTAACAATTAAAATTAATGGAAATAATTAAACACAAATCATGCAATAATAGAGTAAAATTACTGATTATTCCAACATATTCAATTACTAATTACAAGGTAAATTCAACATTAACAATTACAATTCAACAAATTATTCAATTACTATGGCAACACAACAATAAAATATATTCAAAAAATTCAAAAAAATAATCTAGACTAACAATTAAAGTTAATGAAAATAATTAAACACAAATCATGCAATAATAGAGTAAAATTACTAATTATTCCAACATATTCAATTACTAATTACAAGGTAAATTCAACATTAACAATTACAATTCAACAAATTATTCAATTATTATGGCAAGACAACAATAAAATATATTCAATAAATTCAAAAAAAATCTAGACTAACAATTAAAATTAATGGAAATAATTAAACACAAATCATGCAATAATAGATTAAAATTACTAATTATTCCAACATATTCAATTACTAATTACGAGTTAAATTCAACATTAACAATTACAATTCAACAAATTATTCAATTATTATGGCAACACAACAATAAAATATATTCAATAAATTCAAAAAAAAAACTCTAGACTAACAATTAAAATTAATGAAAATAATTAAACAAAAATCATGCAATAATAGAGTAAAATTACTAATTATTCCAACATATTTAATTACTAATTACAAGGTAAATTCAACATTAACAATTACAATTCAATAAATTATTCAATTATTATGGCAACACAACAATAAAATATATTCAATAAATTAAAAAAAAACTCTAGACTAACAATTAAAATTAATGAAAATAATTAAACAAAAATCATGCAATAATAGAGTAAAATTACGAATTATTCCAACATATTCAATTACTAATTACAAGGTAAATTCAACATTAACAATTACAATTCAATAAATTATTCAATTATTATGGCAACACAACAATAAAATATATTCAATAAATTAAAAAAAAAACTCTAGACTAACAATTAAAATTAATGGAAATAATTAAACACAAATCATGCAATAATAGAGTAAAAT
>Ga0325400_1001201_pt1 | contig 21044 bp, 13 predicted proteins | sample PopdelMetagenome_2_FD_205662 | JGI IMG/M metagenome (GOLD analysis project Ga0325400, IMG submission 205662) | Populus deltoides microbial communities from Bellville, Georgia, United States - Xylem-PdKOR-R1 | ecosystem: Host-associated > Plants > Phyllosphere > Stem > Wood/Secondary xylem...
GCTATTATATCAAAACTTTTTGCTTCTATATTATTTTGATTTAATATACTAATTTCCCAATTTATCCTTAAAGTGAAGCATCCGGATGATGAAGAAGAAGAAGAACAAATCACAAGAGGATAAGCGTACCCAGAAACTCAAATTGAGGATGCATTGCCAATAATTTAATCAATTTCATTTGCAATACACTCGAGACTTACAATAAATCATGATGATCTTAGAAGCTAGAACAAAATAAGACAACTGGAGTGGCATTCGATTATGAATGTACATGGCATGGCATGGCATGGCATCTGCTTTCAACAAACCTGAGCTGAATTTATGAACCGGATAAAAGAGAATTTCTGTAGCACGTTCTCTTGTGAATTTACATGGCATCTGATACTTTCTTGAACATGAGCAGCAACCTATTAGGAATTTACATTTCTCACCCTCAACTCCCCACACAACGTACATATAGGGGAAAAAATTAGAAACCATGAAAAAAAATCAATACAAGGTGAAAAAAGATTATGAAGGGACAAAAAAAAAAAAAAAAAGACAATCAAACTTTTCTAGAGCTCTCTCTCTCTGACACCAATCCTCGCTACTTGCTTTTCTAAACTCAATGGAAGGATGGAAGGTTGGAAGCAAAACTAATAAGTGTGGAGATGCCCATCCTTAAAGTAGAGCTCAAAACTGAAAAACAATCTAGGTTCCATCTACAGAGATTGTTTCTGCATGCTAATGAGCCAAATCCTCACTCCCAACACCAACACTTGACTTGTCAATCATACGGACATTGTACCGTTCATATACTCTTGCCCTATTTTCTGCCCACCATTGTTCTGCTTGTTTCTCACTGAACCGCTTTCGACTGCATTTATAAACTTGATCAAAATTTAAAATTGCACCACTGGAACCATTAACCAGATTCATTTCTACAACTCAATTACGATGTCACAAATTACTGGCAACTATATAGTTACAATTTTCAACAAAAAAAAAAAACATGAAGAAACATTTGGATTTGTTTTGTGGCATATGCAAGATAAAAAATTCAAGGTTGATAGGACCAAAACTTTCTTTGACAAGCTTTCTTTCCATCACAACCTCTATCCTTATGAAGAAACCTTTGGATTTGTTCCATGGCATATGCAAGAAAAGAAATTCAAGGTTGATAGGACCAAAACTTTCTTTGACAAGTTTTCTTTCCATCACAACCTCTATCCTTATGAAGAAACCTTTGGATTTGTTCCGTGGCATATGCAAGAAAAAAAATTCAAGGTTGATAGGACCAAAACTTTCTTTGACAAGCTCTCTTTCCATCACAACCTCTATCCTTAACTCAATCGCGGAAAGAGACTGCTTTCAAAGTCGTGTTCAAATCGAAAGCAGAAGCCAGGAATGCAAACACACAAAAACAAGAGCCTGCTTCATGGCAAAGTTAAAAGGTAACAGAGACACATGAGCAATACGCTATTATAAGCGTGAGCCTGGTAATGCAACCACTGACTATACAATCTAATTGACCAGAGAAATGTGGGTATGATTTGGATAGCCAAACTGGCTTGAAAACAACGCACCTGAAGCGCACTCGCTTAAGATCCTTGATGCCTCCAGGTAGGGAGGTTAGTGTTATATACACACCGGGCTCATCTTGCTCAACCCATTCATCTTCATGACGCAATTCACCTTCTTTGTTTCTGCTTCCATTTTTAATTGTTGCTTCCAAGTGGCCTTGATTGTTGTGACCTGCACCACGGTTACTGATGGTGCTTGAAACATTAGAAAGCAACTGGCTATGCAATCCATTTGTGTCTGGTTCTTGGCATGTGCTTTGACCATTCAAACAGTCAATAGTAGAAACATCGTTGGAAGTAGGACTGGAGCCAAACGAAGCAAACAGAGGTGATTTGATGCTCCGGGCTGCTCCCACAGGTAGCCTTTCAGCCATGTCTTTTAACTATTAAGTATATGAAAAAAATCAATCATTAGCAAAAGATGCATCATTAACATAGAGTTGCAATTGGGTTGATTAGCAGCTATCCAACTGAGCATTGCTTCTTGGTTGCATGCACACCAGACAATTTTTACATGCTACTTAAGATAAAGCAAAGCACGCAAGTATTTGATTTTCAAATTGATATTTTCAAGACAGAATTTATCTGCATTTTCAGGAGTTCAAAGTTGAGTTCCACGACCTTCTATAAAGAAAGGTTGGATTACTACAACCAGGAAGTGAGAAAACCTGATTGCAAAAAGAACACAAAAAAAAAAAAAAAAAAACAGGGAGAACATAAACCAAGAAAAAGACAATCTAGGTATGTTGAGGCAATCCATAATCAATATTCAAATGAAGATGAATATCAATCTTACTTGAGCAGTAAGTGACTTGATCACTTCTTTTGCTGCTTTGCATTTAGCAGTCTCTTCTCCAGCAATGGCTCTTGCTTCCTTCAGATGTTTGGTCATTCTTTCCAGCTCAACTTCTTGAAGCTGGGTTTTGTGAGTAAGATTTTCCACCTGAGAGACCAATTTGATAAGGAATAATAATGAACAAGTAAAACAACCAAATCAAGTGAAAACACTGAAATACCAGGGGTTTAGATCTTAGGTTCTCTTAGGCTGAAATGCCAAATAATCATCATTAGACAAATGTTAAAAATTTAACAATTGATAGTATAGTCATGATGGAAACTGCCAAGTCAATCCTTGCCATGCCTATCGCATGAATGACAATAAACTAATATGTGATTACACACTACATTTCCTTTTGAAATCAAATGGTAGTTGGTAGCCAGAAACATGGACTGATCAACATCAGAGACCACTTATAAAGGCAGATAGCTGCAGTAAAATCAATAACACAAGCATTACAGGCTATCTGTTTGTCTTTGATGGCCTTCACCATTGGTAAAGAATATGGCCAAGTTATGAACAGCACAATGGCATGAGGTTGGATGAAGATTTGTGGTTCAGCAGAACAGAGCCAAGCAGAAAATAGATGCAGTAGACAGAGTGTGCTTAACTAGAAAAGTTGTGCCAGTTTGATGATTACATACATCAGCTACTGAGAAATATATAAAACTAAAACATGCAGTTCTTTGTCATTTACAGTATCTCATACATATGGTTAGCACTGAACAAAAATAAAAAGGATATATTGAAACCAATTCCCTTTGTCATCTGTCCATTCATGAACTTTCAGAATGCTTTGCCAAAATTGCCAGGGAAAAGAGAAGAAAATAGTCCCAGTAATTGACTAAATTACACAGGTAGGTGACTGAAAGGAAGGAAAATATATACCTGTGCTCTTAATTTAAGAACCTCTTGGCTAAGGCTCTCGTTTGTTCTCTTAGCATCATCCACGACAATTTTTGGTGAGGTAAGTCCACCCAGGGTTGGGGTTGGCGTTGTTGATCGAGGGGGGCTAGGTCGTCTTGATATTGGTGATGTTGCTCGAGAAATAATTCTTGATCCAGGAACAGAAGCAGAAAAAAACTTCTTGGATGAAGCCAACATTGGGTTGAAAGATTTAGAAATATTAAACGCTCCCCACTGGGAGCCTCCATTTGGAACAGGTGAAACCCTGCTACTATTGAATTCAAGTTTTTTGTTTCTCTTAGACCGGCTTTCTGCTTGCTTCAAGGATTCCATTGATGAAAATCTAGCAAGTTGTGCACGAGATCTGGTGTCCAACTTCTCATCTTTATCAATAAACTCACTTGGCCCTTGATTGACACTGCCTCTCCTACTCACAGAAGACTGAGAAGAAGCATCAGTCTCCATTGCTTTTCTTAGTTTGTTATAGCAATTATCACAGACACGATAAGCTTTGTTTGGATTTGGTGCCATTGAAGCCTTGAGAGACTTCTTGCTGCTGCATGAATGACAATAAACTAGTCCACAATTATAACAATTATGCCGCTTCCTTTTGAAATTAAGTGGTAGGCGGCAGCCAGAACACATAGACTGATCAACACCAGAAACCCATTTATGAAGGCAGATAGCTGCAGTGAAATTAGTACCACAAGCAATACTCTTTACTTGTTTGTCTTTTAGGGCTTCCACTAAAGATGGCAAATTTTTATCATCTGTATCCCCATGACCGAGTCTTCCATTTGCTCCCTTGCCCCAGGTGTAAACTTCAGTTTTTGAAGTTAAAACTGCAACATGATAAGCACCACAAGCAATCTCCTCAACAGAACTCCTGGAGAGTTTTCCTTCAACACGAGCTGGGAGCTTTCCATCAGATTGTGGGTTGCCCAACTGACCATAAACAGGACTGCCCATTGTGTACACATGACCAGATGTTGTACGTGCAATTGTCAGACTATGTCCACATGCAACTTGGCAAAAATTGGGTTCAACAAGAGCAGCAACACGTGTAGGAACCAACTTTGCTTCCTTGTCACCATGCCCAAGTCGACCTTTATCTCCATCACCCCAGGTAAACAGTTTCCCTGAAGAGCAATTGCTGGAACTTGAATTTCCAACCATGACTTCTACAACTGCAGCAGTATGCCAAACACCACAGGCAGCCTGGACAGTGCGGAGCCCCTTAAGAGATTCCACTTCCCTTGGTAATGAAATGCTTTTTCGATCTCCATGACCCAGAACACCAAATGTGCCATCACCAAAAGTAAACAGTTGCCCAGCAGAGCTCACAACTGCTGTATGCCAGGGTCCACAAGAGATGGATGACACATGTATGCCTTCCAAGGGCCCATTCACTCTTTTTGGGACCCAGTGACTTACTTCATTTCCATGTCCAAGAAGACCAAAATTATATGTTCCATCACCCCATGTGTACAGATCACCAGAAAGTGTTACAGCACATGTATGGTACTCCCCACATGCTACGAACTCAATATTTGTATTACCCAGGGCCTCAATAAGCTGGGGATGCAAAACATCAGAGTCCACACCGTGCCCAAGCCTGCCGCCAGATTCCTCACCCCATGAGAAAATCTCTCCTTGCTTGGTCACTAAGGCTGCATGTTGTCCACCACAGGCAATGTTCTGGACATCAAGTACCACTGCAGATTCCAGGGTTTTAGGCAACAAAGAATCCATTTTTACACCAAAAAAACTTCCAACTCTATGTGTTCCACCACCTAGTACACCATCCCCCGTCCCTTCACCCCAAATGAAAACATCCCCCATCGCCTCACCATCATCATGACCAGAACCTTGGCTTGATGAGCTAACAGCACTTGATAGGCTAACTCTAAAAGCATCCATTGCCACTGCCTTCATATGACCATGTACACTGTCCGAGCCTCCAGATGATAAAGAATGTACAGAACCACTAGCAGAGTCTGAGGGGAAAAAACCTTTCGGAGGAACAGCATATAATACCACCTCTGAAAATGTTTTATCCAAACCATTCTTGGGGGGACTTTCATATGGACTATGAATGCGAAGGTGGTCTGCGTCCTGAATTGAAGGTAAAGAAAATCCCTTAAATCATCAACCAATTGAAAGTGAGTGGACAGGGGGAAGACAAAGTAGAGAACTGTACCTTCTGCAAACTGTCATTGCTACCAAATGGAGAATTCAAGGGAGAGCTTCTGCGAGTATAAGTCCTAGGGCTGTTAACCTCAGACAGAATTCCATCGCTCCTCGATTCTGTTCTCGAATTTCGGTGATGACTTCGTGAAATTAATGCTTTTAAACCACTAAACCATACCTCAGCTTCATCTTTATCCTTGCAAATCTGGTAAGAAAGAACAGATCATCAGATACTAAAAAGTTTTTTACAACTGTTCCTACCTGGTATGACAGGAAGGTCACGGAAACAATGAAATGGATGAATAGCAATAGAAATTAACTCATAAATAGAAGAGAATTACTACAGCTAACAAACTCTTACCAAATCCAGTGACCTATCATTATAGATAAGAGAAAATGACTGATACTCCTTCTCAGGGCGTGGACACCTTTGAAAGATTGGCTGGAAAAATTGGACTGTAAATCAGAACAAAACAAAATGAAGAATCCTTTGATGGATTCATAATGGGACATGTGAAATTTGCAAACAATCTATTCTGACACAAACAATTGCATGGAAATAAAATTTGAAGAAGGGATTGTCATGATACTGCAACAGATGATCCTAGTTGAAAAGCATCCTGATAGCCGAATGGCTGTGTTGCACTCAGTGGGGAAAAAGTTAGCATGGAGAATACTTAATCTGGCCACTAGTTTGGAAAAACAAAGCAAACAGGGTTTCTTCTCTGGGGCAATGGCAAATATCCTGAACCATTAAGTGCATGCCTTAAACTTGGGAAACTAATTTTAGGTAGACAAACTGGAAGTTGGGACCAACTAAAAATCATGCAATATGAGACATTTGGACCAGCACTAGGTAGTGGCCTTTTATGGACAAAATTAATAAACAAAAAAGATTACACTGAATGAGCATTTTTTGATGTGGATTTAAGATGTGAGAGTTTAACATTGGAGAACTATAGCCAGCTCTATGCCAACCTAGATAAGTTGCTGGCATCAAGTAATATTGTATTTGGAAAGTTTCCTTAAACACGCTAATTATGCTCTATTTAAGCCAAAGGGGTTTAAAAAGAAGAAAAGAGAGGACGGCAGGGGAAACAACAATAGATTCACAAGTAGCTATAAAACTTATAACAAGCTGTCAGCATGTAGCTGCAGTCTATTAACAAAGTCAAATTCTAAGTAGAGTAGCTAAGTAAACCACAATAATTTCATCACAGGAACTTACTGTGCGCTGCCCTGATATGATTCTAGATACATGGCTTAGTGTGAGACATTTCTTCTTTTTCCCAGAGAACCATATTAAAACAGATTCATCCTGAAAACAATGCAAATTCAGCCATTTAGAATTTCTAGTAAGAAGAATATAATTTAAAAAATAAGATTACAATGACTGATATGCAGTAAACATGCTTGGTGCAACGTAAATGAAAAACAAAGAAAGAAAGAAAAGATTCAATTGTTGAAGACAAAGATGTACCAACACTTTACAAGAAAACCTAATCCCCTAACCAACTGGGCCAATATCATAATAAATTAACTTATATAACATATATCATTGCATGAACAAAATCCATGGTACTTACACTTGTTGTCATAAGAGCAAAAGTTGGATGGAAGAAGTGCATGTGTAACTTCACCCCGTTCAATTTGAACACAAAACTAACAGACAAATATCAGTAAAACCAGGACCAAACTTACATTGGAGAGACGAAATGGACAGAACTTTGGCTTTCCCCTTCTTCCATACTTGAGCAGGTAAGCCCCTTTCCTTAAAGCTGTGATGGCCTGCTGTAAAGATCATTCAAGAACTTAACTTAAGCACATTCAGCACGTTTGCTGCTAGCATATTCTTATTCATAATAATACTAGCAGAACGCTAAATGAAAGTGAAATGGTAAAGGTCATATTCAAATGGCCAAGAAAATTCAAAGAGATTTGTACAGATTTCAATGAGGTTGGTGGAGAGAAGAGAAAATGAACTGAAAGTCTGACAAAAATGCACTTCACAAAAATGGTCATATCTAACTAGTGTGCCTTCTCAATCAATATAAAAACACCACCACACGTTCAGGATATGAGTATTTGTATTGCCTTTACTGCCTTAATAAAGATGATTAACATATTTGACCCCCAACCTGGAGTACTCTCCTTTAAGATATATTTCCATTTCACATTTAGCTTGATCAAATCTATCATTCCAGAAACAGAAGTTGCAAAGGGACCAAGGATTCGACTGTAGATGAAAAATTCAATATTTTCCCTTCAATGTTGACAAATCATATCTTCTGATAAATGCCCTCATAATTTACTTTGACTTTTTCCTATTTCCAACACCCATACATTTCTTAAATTCCTACTCACTACCACCTATACCTTGCACCGTCTTCTTTCATTCAAGTGGAAATCTAGAGTGACAACAACTATCCAGAGAACAGTTGTTTAACCATCCAGATTCTAAACTATCTCCTCAGCACTAGCAAAGCCATTTAGAATCAAATAATAAAGCAGACAATCCTTATCTAACCATGACCCAGAAATTGTCAACACCCAACCTCCCATAACAACCAGATAGAATCAGCATTTCATTTAATCCCGCGAGAAAATCTGTCAAACAATGAATTTTCATAAATTTTCCTAAGTCATCTAAATTAATTGAATTAAACTATAACATTCAAAAAAAGCGAAAAAATTTAACACAAAAAAGAAAAGAAAAGAAAAATACCTGCTCGATTTCTCTTTCAACAGGCCCAGTTCTACTAAGATCCGAAGCCATTCTATCACTCAACATTAAATCCCCAACAGTAAAAATAATCCAAAAATAAAATTAAAAAAGAAAGAAAGAAAGAATCTACTCTTTCAGATTAACCATTCTCGAAAAAACCAAACCCTTCCATCCAATTCAATTCAAAACCCTAAGAACAGCAGAAATCCATACTCTCAGCCAGCTCAGCTCAGCTCAGCTCAGCTCTGCTCGACCATCAAGATCACTCACTCGGCTTCAAAACTCATGAAACTTGTCACTTCAGAGTAACTTCAATTTGAAGTTAATAGTAGCAATAATGAAGTGAATACTTAAACAGAACTTATAAAAAATAGGAGGAAAAAAAATACCGAAGTCCGGTGATTTTGGAGCTGGAAAATAAAATCAAGTATCTGTTTGGAGAGAGGGAGAGTTCGGGAAAACAATATATATTGTTTGATCTGATTATTGAAGTTTCTTTCTGTAGGCAAAAGAGAGCGATAAACCAGGGGTTCCAGCTTCTTTTTCTTTTTCTTTTTCTCCAAGAGTGAAGCGGTGTTTTTATTTTTATTTTATGGAGCTCAAGAAGAGAGAGTAGAGAGAATAAATAAATGGCAAGAAGAGAAGAAAAGGAGTGGGGTAGGATAATTCTTTTCTATGCTGTTATACGCCCTCAAATTTAATTTGACAGTTGTTTTAGTTTTATTTTGCTAATTGCTGGTAGTTATTATATTGATTAATTACTTCTTCTTCTTCTTTTTTCTGTTTGGTGGCTGAGAAAGTAAAAACTCAGTCTGTTGACTAAAAAGGTGAAAAGGAGAAAGCAGAATTCTTACTGTAGCGTTTCTTTACTCCTGTTATTCTTGAGATAGCGAGCAAGTGATCGATCTAGATCTATCCAAACAAGGGCGGGTACTTCTATATCTTAATGGGCAACGGAGGTGGAGAAAAAAAATATATTAGCAGCCAGTTTTTTTTTAAAAAAAAAATATTTAAGAAAGTATTAAAATAATATTTTTTATTTTTTTTAAATTTATTTTAAAATTAATATATCAAAACAATTTAAAAATATTAAAAAATAAATTTAAAATAAAATCTTTTAAAAATTTTAACAAAAAATACATTAAAACTCTTTTTCAAACATCTCATAAATCATGATGGATAAAAATAGGTTAAGTATATTTATTTTTAGGTTCAAAAAGATTTTGAGAATTTTTTATTTTTTATTTTAAATTAACTTTTTTATGATTTAGAATCATTTTTATATGTTGATGTCAAAATAAATTTTAAAAAATATTATTTTAATGTATTTTTAAAATAAATTTTAAAAAACAATCATATTTATAATTTCAAATACTAATAATTTTTTTTTTAATAAAGTTTTATACCTGATTTGACAAACATTAATAATACAAGATTAGAAAAACACATACTATTTTTTTTATTTGTAAAAGCAATATTACGAATAATTTTTATTTCTTATTTTATAGGACAACTATTTTGAATAATAATTATTATTATTATTATTATTATCATGTTTAATTAGAAATTGAAAATATATCTTATTATCGAGTCATTATATATTAGCTAGATGGGGAATCATTCAATCAGTGGTCTAAAAAATGTTGTTGTCTAGCCCAATAAAAATGGAAGCTTCTATTCTCCGATGAAGGAAGGGTAAAACTAAATTCACGGAGGTGAAGGTGCATCCTCCGCTTCAGTAAAATTCCGTTCCCGTCCCAGTGGTCTGTTTCTCGGGTGGAGGAAGGGTGGTCTTTGCGAACTGAATTCTTTTTTTTTTTCTTTTTTTTCCAGTCAGAGTCTGTTTCTGTTTGTTTTCAAATCGTAGTGGAAGAGACTGAAAATTAAGACTTGAATAAGCAATCTTTCTCTCTAGCCATTGACTTGAAAACCAAACAATTAGATGAACCCAGAGACCAAAGCACGTGGCATTAATCCACTGCTTGAATGGACGTAAAACCTTCTTCTTTTTTCCTTCGCTACGCGAAAAATCCATGGACCTCAATCACAGATGACTGAAAAGGGTATAGTTTTGAAACCTAATTTGGTGGTCAACCTGGTTTAATGATCGGGTTATGGGTCAAATAGATTGATCCGGATCAACCTAAAAAAATTAATAAAAAAATATATTAATCACATGAGAGGTCGGTTAAGAAAGAAGAGCTTATGTGGACTTCATTACCAAATTAACATAAGATTTGTCTTCCACTCGGATTTGAAATATCTTTTATTTGAGTTCAAGGCACAGAGCCCTAGACAATGGAGAGTAGTTGAGAACTTCTCCTACAATTCAGAAGCTAGAAGTCTGCTCTCTCCTAAATTTCAAAAGTTAGAAGTCTGCTCTTTTCATATTCGAGTATCTCACTTTCCTTTTCTTTTTATTTGTTGAGATGTTACCCTCCTATCAAAATTATTAATCACAAATGGGTTCAAAGTTTGCCACAGTGGGGAAAGAATAAGTTGATGAGGTTTTTTAAACTGGTGCGAGGGCATTTGGTTGCCATAGTAGGGGCGAGTACTTTTGGTAATGATGGGAATGGGAATGGGAAGGGGAATGATGAAGAGAAAGGGAAGATAAAGATGAAGATGAGGATTTGGAGAGGTCAATTTTTTGAGTACTTATAAAAAATATGGTTGCCTCCAAAGATTAGATATTACAAACTGTTGTTGCCTTTCTCTGTCAGGAAGGTAACCGGGTCTCAGCCGGGTTTACCCGGGTCGATCGGGTTTTGCCGGGCCAACTTCCAAGCGGGTTTTTACTTAGACCTAGACCGGTCCCAAGCCCGGGCCGCCGAGCCGGTCCAGGTTTCAAAACTATGGAAAAGGGTATTCTTGCTGCAAGTGTCCTAAAATTTACGATTTAGGTTAATCAGACACATCAAGCATAGATTTTAGCAAGAATTTGACTATGTTCACACCAAATTCCTAGTACAGATCCAAGCGTTCTGACATTATTTCAAAAGGTAAAAGATGAGGTGATTTGAGAATGCAAAGATGACACAATTCAACTTGGATTTTGACAGTAAAAAAATGATAACAGATGAATCAAATAAAAAATTTAATAATAATTAACTATAAAAATCCAGCCGATAATATTATATTTGGAAGAAGAAGAAAGAAAAGTTCATTGAAGACTCTCTATCATTCCTCCCCAGACATCGCTCCACCACAAAAAAAATTGTCAAGATGTTTCATGTACCACTAGAAAAGGCTACACGAAGACACCGAAAAAAATCGCACATGTTACTAGAGCAATGATCCAAAAGGCAAACCAAACAAGATATCATGAAATGAGCATCTTGTGTTTATATTCAATCAATTAATTTTATTTAATTTAACAAAGAACAATAAATAAAAAACCTGAGATAAACCAATTAAACAAAAAAAAAGCATTAAACAAAGGATGTAAAAAGCATATAAAAAAATAACAGGGTTCAATCTCTAATTAAATAAATGCTTGAGGATGCAATCGAAAGAACATGAGCTTAAAAATAAAAGATACAAAGACTCAACCAAACTTGGGTGAATCTCCTGGAGCTGGGTAAATCTTCCAAGCTTACAACCCATGAAATGCTAAACCTGAACTTAATGAAGAAGTTAAATTCCAAACTAATTTAATGTTGAAAGATGAAATCGAAAAAAAATCAATTTAAAAAGTTGTAAAAGCAAAAGAAAAATATCAATCAAAAGAATAAGAATAAAATTTGATAGGAAAAAAACCTGGAGCATGATGAAATCTATACAAAAATTAATCTTTGAAATTATCTTAAATCAGACAAATGAAATTAAAAAAATATGGACAAGATATGAATAACAAAAAAAAATGAATGGAAATGAAATTGAAAATGAATTTCAATTTTATATGCTATTTAAAATAAAATAAATAATAACCAAAATAATACAAAGAAAATCCAAAGAAAAAAAAACAAAGTTCCAGGGATAATTTGTAAAACTAAAGGGTAAGGCACAAAAATCAATGGAAGAGATAGAGGAAAGAAAAACAAAGAAAAGGTTATCGATGATACACTAGAGCTTTGTTTATGACACGCGCCACACAAGAATGAAAGGGAGGTCAAGAAGAATCAAATGTCACTTAAGAACTCTATTTTTCACCATTGGAGTCAACCATACTTGCCATTTGAAGATGATTAAGCGACTGACGCATGCACTATACGTGTTAACTATTTTTTTAAAATATTTTATATATGTTAAACTACCGAATTGTCCCTAACCCAAATTGATAATAACATAAAAACCAATCGTATAATTACAAAATTACACTCATCCCCAAGGCTTTCAAGTTTTAATTATAAGAGCAATTAGATATTTTTATTATGCATTTAATCATAAAAAACAATGAAAACCTTGATTATTTTTTTTTAATCCAAAAGCAAATGTGTTATTTTGAACATTGAAAAGGAAAATGACAAAAAAAAATACCTTATGTTAGCTTACAATTTTTTACTTTTAAGTTTATTTGTTTCGGTTGACATAAGAGTGTTGTTTTTATCTCCAAGTAGGGGGTGTTACATTATTGTTGTAATATTACTATACATAAAAGATGAGAAAGTCCTGAATTATACATTATCAACTTTAAAATGCCTAAATGGGCCTTGTACAAAGACTATTTTTTTAATAATTTATATATGATTAACATTAGTATGTGAGTTTTTCTTTTTTGTTAAGAGCGAAATAATAAAAATCACTATTCTTATTCACAATACATTTTGTTGAGAGTTATAATGTTTTTATCATAGTTATAAAACTCAACTCGATGATCAACTCGACAAAATGACCCGGTCACGGGTCAGGTGTATCAACTTGGGTCAAGAACCAAGGCACACATTAATATGGTTGTTTTGACATAAAATTTAGCTAGCATGAAAGAAAAAATCACATTAACATATATGCTAGCATAACTAATTAGCATCAGAAGGTGCATTTGTCTTCAAATAAACAAACCTTTAACATGATTGTCTTAAAATAAATAAAATATTAAAGACAATGATAATAAAATAATAAGTTGTTCTAGGAATAAATAATTTATAGAAACAAAATTTTAATCAAATGCCAATAAGATTGAGCAAACCTCATTAATGCCTATCAAAAACATCACCATGCTCAGTGTATCTTTATTCATATTTATCTTTAATCTCATTTATATTTATCAAATCTCTATTATCACATTTATCTTTATCAAATCTATAATTGAAACAAAATTAACCAATAAACATTACATGTTAAACAATAATTATTTTCAAACAAACTAATAACTAAAGGATCAAATCTTCCATTACCTTCATTTAAAGTATCTTGAATAGTCATGGTTGATAAATTACGGTGAAAGATTTCTACTTTTTCAGTTGTCAAAAATGATGGATTATCTTTTACTATCCAATTTTTAGTTTCAGAAAATGCCTCAAAATTAATTGGATCATAATTTCATCCTTTCCAATAATTCCTACAAAATCAAAGTAAAGGTACAAAATATAAGTATTAATGATGCTACTTAATAATATAAATTACTTTTGAAGAAATAAAGAAAAGAAAATACTTTGTGTCAATCTCAAATTATAGTGGACGTAAACTAGATCACTAAGTCGGTGATGCTCCCATCGATTTCTCTTCTTAGAATGGATATGCTAAAAATACTCCAATTTCTCTCGCATCAATCGTTCTCGAATAAATTCCATGACTTCGAGCTGCATGATCTTATTGTCACAGGGTTAAATTTTTTGCCTTAAAATTCAGCCATATACAGCAGTCTAGTCCCAGCTAAAGTAAGCCTTGCCTCTCATTTTCATTCGTGTTTGACTACAACTATGTATTTTGCTTATCCAAAGAGGTTCCCACAATTACCTTATCATAAGTAAATAACTAACACAAGTAAATGAACTCAAAGCACACTAAGAATACAAGAAGATCTTTCAACCTTTATTAATCTCGTCAATAAAGGATTACACAATATAAGTGTGTGTGCTATGGATAATGATTGCATGCTACACAGCCAAGGCTTTACAACCTATTTATAAACAAAGATATATGGGTTATAAGGCACAACCATGATCCCTTACGGACATAGTGGGGCACTTTCTCCCCCATGTTTTCCATGAACTTAGTGGCCTATTTTCCAGCAAGTAGTGAGTAATTTCTCCTCCATAATTCCATAAACTTAGTAGCTTGTAGAGCGACCCAGTTCTACCCCACCTTTTGCCCCCATGTTCTCATGATTTAGATGTCCATAACTGCCACCACTAACCTATAATCTGCATGTCCACCTGGCAGTCCCAACTGCCATTTTCTGTTGTATATGCTGCTAGCTTAGAAGGTTTATGATCCAAGCCCCACGTTCATGCCAAGTCAAGAGCTTAATGACTCGCACAAACCATTACACGCTGCTTTCCAAATTCACTGCTGCCTATGCAAGGCTACCGCTATCTATTGCTGCTGAATTATAGGCAGTGTGCATTCATTGATGCATTCTCGCGCCTAAAGCTCTAACAAACCACCTTCACCAGAAGAGTCCAATGTCCTCGTCGGAATAGACGTGAGGTAGTCTTACACCTGATCTTTGAATTACCATAAATCTGTGCACTTCTCCCACAAAACCTCTATGTTTTCTCCTATTTTATTAAAAAACTCAGTTCGTTGATTCTTTCAATGTTGGCCGGGTCGATGATGATCCATGATCTCGACGATACCATCGTCAAACTATTTGTGAATCATAGAATGAGCTCTTTACGATGTACTTCGTTTTGGATCCTCTTGGTCTTCACGAAAAGGTGTCAAATAACTTATGTGAAATATAGGATGAAGCTTTAGCTATTCGGGCAGCTTCAACCTAGAGGCAACAAGCCCCATCTTTTCCATGATTTCAAAAAGTGTATTGTATCTTGGCACCAACCCTCGATGTTTTGTCTTCCATGTAATTTTCTTCCAGATTTGTGAAGTTAACTTGAGCAATACCTTGCCGCCCTCACTAAATTCCAATAGTCTCTATTTTTTATTGGCGTATTTCAGCATCCTTTTCCTAGCCTTACGCAAGTTATTTTGGGCTTGCTCAAATAACTCTTGTAGTTACATTGTGAACCTATACGCCGCTGGACTTTTCCTACTAGATTTTTGCACTGCAATCTCGATAGGTTTGAGGTTATGCTCCTAAAAACAACTTAAATGAGCTTGCTTCTGTTGCCAAGGATTTTTTTTTAGATTATAGCAAAATTACACACTATCCAGCAAATCCAACTAGTTTTGTTGCATTGTTATCACATAGTGTCTCAAATATTCCTTTAGCAGAGTTGTAATATCCCACATTGGCGGATGAGGATATGGCAGCTGGCCTTACTAGTAGTGTTGGTTGTTAACTTGTTAAACGCGTTTTGGGGTCATGCATGGTCACCAAGAATAAATCCATAAGGGTGGTAAAGCCCAAAGTAGACAATATCTGACAGGTTGGGTCGGGCTGTGACATTTGGTATCAGAGTCGACCTCACTGGTTGTCCGGTTGTGCTGACAAGGTCGTCGAGCTCCTTAAAAGGGGTGGATTGTAATATCTCACATCGGCGGGTAAGGATATGATAGTTGGCCTTATTAGTAGTGCTGGTTACTAACTTATCAAACGCATTTTAGGGTCATGCATGGTCACCAAGAATAAATTCGTGAAGACGGTAAGGTCCAAAACAGATAATATCTGACAGATTGGGTCAGGCAGTGACAAGAGCATGTATGCTTTGTCTGCCCATCAATTTGCAAATGATTGGTAGTGGAAAACTTAAGTTTTGTCCAAATCATATTGAACAATGTTGTCCAGAATCTGCCCGTGAATCGCACATCGCGATCACTTATGATGTCAAAAGACACTCCAAAATATTTCACCACGTTTCGGTAAAATAACTCAGCGGCCACTTAAGCTGCACACACCATCGGGTTAGCCACAAACATCACATACTTAGTGAATCTGTCTATGACAACCATAATGGTGTTTATGCCATCCACCTTTGAAAACCCAATAATGAAGTCCATCAAAACTGACACTCAAGGCTTGTCTTGAATCGATAATGGCTATAACAAGTCTGTTTCTTGTTGCCGTAAGGTCTTGTCTTGCTGGCATACTAGACAAGTCTTAACATAAAGTTCTATGTCATCCTCCATCTTCAGCCAATAATAAGTTTGCGATAAAAGAGCAAGCATCTACCTGGATGTTTAGTCTATTACGGGTCATGAGTCTCCATCACCAAATATTCCTGCAACTCTTCCTTTGGCCCAAAGATCCAACCTTTTTTTGCATAGAGTAGGTCTTCTTCTAACCAATACCTCTATATTGTCCCTTCTCGTACAAGATCATCTAGCTTCTTGTACGTTATATCTTCCCTAATAACTTGACAAAGTCGACCTAGCATATTCGACTACACCTGAACAATAGCAAGAATAGTAGCAATTACCTTACGTCTATTGAGTGCATCCGCAACCTGATTATGTCTCTTCGGTTTGTGCTGTCATACAAAGTCATACTCGGCCAAAAATTCTTGCCACCAAACTTGCCGCTGCGATAATTTCTTCTATGTCCTGAAGAATATGTTAGTAATATTATCGGTCTTAACAACGAATCTTGGTCTCAACATATATACTCTTCATATGCCAAGGCAATGCACCATTGCCATCATTTTCTTCTCATGGATCGAGTATTTTTGTTTAGCGTCATTTAACTTCCAACTCTCGAAAGCACTCAGATATACATCTTGTACTAGCACTCCCCCAATAGCACTATCCGAAGCATTAGTATGCATTTTGAATGGCTTCTTAATATTAGGCAGTCCCAAAACTAAATTCGATGCTACAACTATCTTCAGCTTCTCAAAAGGTTATTGGCTGTCAACTGACCATTCCCATCTCTGATTCTTCTTTAGAAAATCTGACAGAGGAGTTGTTTTCTTGCTATAACCCTCAATGAATCATCTGCAATAGTTTAGAAGCCCCAAAAAAAATCTCAACTCCGGGACTATCTTCGGTGCTAACCATTCAACGATGGCTTGAATCTTTCGTGCATCCATCTTCATCTATCCCTCCCTAATTAAGCAGCCTAAGAGCATAATCTCAGTTTTTGCAAACTCATATTTTTCTCTCTTTATATATAATTCATATTCCCTCAACCTACTTAGAACTTTAGAAAGATGAATTATATGATCTTTTTTTCCTCTACTATAGATTACAATGTCATCTAAGTAGACTTGTCTAAGAAATCATATAAAACAACATTCATGAGATTACAAAATATTGCTGGAGCATTTGTTAGGTCGAATGGCATAACTAGAAACTCGTATAAGCCATACCTCATCACATAAGTAATCTTATGCTCATCACCCTTAGCAATCCGAACTTGTTAATATCCCAATCGCAAGTCCTATTTTGTAAAGATAGAGGCTCCACACAATCTGTTCATCAAATCCTAAATTAAAGGAATTGGATATTTATTTTTTATGATTACCGTGTTAAGTGTTCAGTAGTCCACACACATATGAAGACTTTCATCTGTCTTTTTTTTAAAATAAGACCAGAGCATCATATAGAGCCTTAGAAGGACAGATAAACCCCTGTCAATCAATTCTCCCAATTGCTTCCTTAATTCTGCCAATTTTATTGGCGACATTTGGTAAAGGGTTTGAGATGATGGCTTTATTCTCGGCACCAACTCAATCTGATGGTTTATAGCCCTCTTAGGTGGGAGTTTCTTTGTTAGCTGAGACGACATCACATCCTCAAATTGCTTCAGCACACTAGCAATTTTTGTCGGCACCTCCTCATAGTAGTCTGCTTTCTCATCCACTACTATCGTAAGAAACATCTCTCCACTTTTCCGTAATGCTTTACCAATAGCTATGGCTGAGATCAAGTTTTTTCCACTCCTAATGACATTCACCGTTGCGACATTGCAACATGGGACAAAACATGGGCATCCCTTATTTGCAATCATGACTTCATTAAGATACGACGTCAAAACAATCTTATTTTTTCCACTTTTCCGTAATGCTTTACCAATAGCTATGACTGAGATCAAGTTTTTTCCACTCCTAATGACATTCACCGTTGCGACATTGCAACATGGGACAAAACATGGGCATCCCTTATTTGCAATCATGACTTCATTAAGATACGACGTCAAAACAATCTTATTTTTTCTCAAGAAATCAAGACCAAAAATAATATTGTAGTCATCAAGATTTACAACCAACACGTCCTGCTTACCTCTCCACTGATCAAGCATTATTGGCACATCATAAGACATTTTTGTAATTCTTTGTGCCTTCGAGTTTACTACCTTCATTGATGTATGACTATCACTCAGCCACAAGCCAAGCTCCTTCACTAATCGATCAGTCACAAATGTGTGAGTTGCACCTAAATCTAGCATAGCACTTATATCTTTGTCATTATCCCAATCTTCATATGCATCAGATTGTCCACAGACCCTGATTTCCTTTTTCACAACACATCAATCCTTGTCAAGTCCTAATCAACAAAGCTAATTTCAACAACCGCATCCCCTGATTCAGCTACCAGGCAGTTTAAAACATGCATAAGATTGACATGCGTAACTACCCCTTCATCCTCATCGCTATCTCCAACTCGGATAGCCTTCAACTTTTCCCTCTTCAGACATTCCCTCGTAAAATAAGGATCATCACAAATGAAGCAAGTAAAGTTCAGTTTAGTACTTTTACCTTGTGTATCCATTAACTTAGCCTTGCCCTTATCCACGGTAGACTTTAATGCACCCCCACCAAACTTCTTCTTCTTCTTCTTTTCCTCCTTGTCTTTTGCCCTGGACTTGAAGGAGGTTGATGCATAGCCCTTTCTAGTAGTTGATTTAAAATCAACTAAAATGTCCGCAACAACAATAGTGGAGGACAAATCTTTTATGCTTTATCGTCTTAGTTTCGTTTGCGCCCAAGGTTGGAGTCCAGACATGAAGTTGAATAACTTGTCTTCCTCGAACATATTTTCAATATGAAGAATCAAAGAACTGAAAGATTTAACATACTCACGAACTGACAATTCATGTTAAAGCCTTTTCAATTCCTCCCGCGCAATCCAGGATGTGTTGTTCGGAAGGAACTGCTCTTTCATCTCCTGCTTAAGACGATCCCACGTCTCAATCTTTGGATGTCCAACACTTAAGTTCTTTTTGGTTCTCATCCTCTACCAAAGCTTAGTATCACCTGTGAGATACATCACAGTGAGATCTACTTGTTTAGCAACGCCGATCTTTGCAACACTAAAGTACTATTCCATGTCCCACAAGAAATTCTCAAGTTCTTTGGAACTTCTTGCCCTATCAAAAGACTTCGGTTCGGGAACTTTAGGCTTTGATGTACTTACCCTAATACAAGTGTTTGTTACTGCCCGTTTCAGAATGGCAATGGTCTCTTCAGTAGCTTCCAATTGCTCACTGAATTCTGCCATAAAAGAAATGTACAAACTCATAGCCCTTTCAACGCCTTCCATAGCTTTCTTAAACCGATCAATGATATAGTGTTCTTCATATTTTTCCTTAAGACCTATCAAAGTCTCAAGATGCATTAACCGTTCTCGAATAGATTTCATGACTTTAGGTTGCACGATCTTAGAATCAACCGCGCTCTGATATCAATTGTGATAGAGTTAAATTTTTTACCTTAAAATTCAGCCCTATGCGGTAGTCTAGTCCCGACTAGACTAAGCCTTGCCTCCTCTTTTCACTCGTGTTTGTCTACAACTATGTGTTTCGCTCACCCAAAGAGGTTCCTATAATTGCCTTGTCGTAAGAAAATAACATACATAAGTAAATGAACTCAAAGCACACCGAGAATACAAGAAGATCTCTCAATCTTTATTAATCTCATCAATAAAGAATCACATAATATAAGTGTGTGTGTGTGTGTGTGTTATGCACAATGATTGCAGGTTACACAGCCAAGGCTTTGCAGCCGATTTATAGACATAGATATGTGAGTTACAAGGCACAACCATGATCCCTATTTTTCTGGACATAATAGGGAATTTTCTCCCCTATGAACTTAGTGGCCTATTTTCCAGCAAATAGTTTGCAATTTCTCCCTCATGATCCCATGATCTTAGTAACTTGTAGAGCAACCCAGTTCTACCCCCATGTTCTTATGATCTGGATGTCCATAACTGCCACCACTAACCCATAATCTGCATGTCTACCTGGCAATCCCAACTACCAGTTTTTGCTATATCTGCTGCTAGTTTAGAAGGTCTATGATCCAAACCACACGTCCATGCCAAGTCAAGAGTTCAATGACTCGCATAAACTATTGCATGTTGCTTGTGAAATTCATCGTTACCTATATAATGTTGTCGTTATTCATCGTTATTGAAATCTAGGTAGTGTGTATTTATTGGTGCGTCCTCACATCGAGAGCTCTAATCTACCGATTGGGACCAACACAACTTCGGCATATGGGTGCACTTTTGAGAAAAGTAGCAATAGCCACACAATTCAGAGATTCTGTTCTACTTTTTCTTTCTTCCCCATGTTGGTCCTACCTTGGTAGGAAGTGATGTGCTTATCAGCACAAGCCCAGTAATGACTACCACATAAAAACTCCAAAAGGCAAAGGCCCTAGCCTCAGTCATTGTTCCAAATAGTGCCTGTCGAACCTCAAATCGAGGGGTACCCTTCATATGACTTCATTTACATGTCTAAACTCAAGCCAACTTTTAAAAGCTAATGTGTCAACGTATAACGTCAATTTTAGAGAGACAGCCCTACTTCTCCGAGTTA